>Ga0209804_1000314_pt1 | contig 41734 bp, 39 predicted proteins | sample GraSoiAngelo_139_FD_185896 | JGI IMG/M metagenome (GOLD analysis project Ga0209804, IMG submission 185896) | Grasslands soil microbial communities from the Angelo Coastal Reserve, California, USA - 14_0929_12_20cm (SPAdes) (version 2) | ecosystem: Environmental > Terrestrial > Soil > Grasslands ... | reverse complement strand
CGGCGAATCGGGCGCGGCGCTCGCGGATCGGGTCCAGAAACTCGTTGAGGGCGCGGGCGAGCCGCTGCTTCACCTCGACGTCCCCCACGGTGCCCTTGAGGTAGCGCTCTTTCAGGTCCTCCACCTCGGCCCGGTTCGGGTTGAAGGCGTCGTGGTAGATGAAGACCGGGTTGCCCTCGACGTGGCCGGGGTCGGTCGGATGGATCCGGGTCGGGTCGGTGTACATCTTGCCGACCTTCCGCGTCACGGTGGCGGCGTCGTCGGACAGATAGATCGCGTTGTCGAGCGACTTGCTCATCTTGGCCTGGCCGTCGGTGCCCACGAGCGTGCCCACGCGGCCGGTCAGGGTCCGGGGCTCCGGGAACACCTCCCCGTACTGCTCGTTGAAGCGCCGGGCGATCTCGCGCGTGACCTCAAGATGGCTGGCCTGGTCCTTCCCCACCGGCACCACGTCGGCGCGCACCATCAGGATGTCGGCGGCCTGGAGGACAGGGTAGGAGAGCAGGCCGAGCGAGGCGGTCTCGAGCTTGAAGTCCCGCATCACTTCCTTGAGGGTCGGCACGCGCTGGAGACGGGGGACCGTGGTGAGCATGGTGAAGATGAGGTGGAGCACCGCCACTTCCGGCACCAGCGATTGCAGGTAGATGGTGCTTTTGGCCGGGTCGATGCCGACGCTCAGATAATCGAGCACCAGCTCACGGATATTGCCCGCGATCTCCCGCGTCTTCTCCGCGCCGGTCGTGAGCACATGATAGTCGGCGATGAGGAAGAAGCATTCGTATTCCTCCTGCATCCGGAGGCGGTTCTCGAGCGATCCGACGTAGTGGCCCACGTGGAGCCTGCCCGTCGGGCGATCCCCCGTGAGGAGACGGCCTTTCCTGCGCCCGGCGGCGCGTCCCGGTTGGGCGGCCTGCGTCTGCGTCGCTGCTGTGGTCCCCGCCATTGTCCCTCCCGCCCGCGCCGGCCCGTGCCGGACCGGCCGCATCATCCCGCGATCCCCAGCAATTCGCGCACGCGGGCCGCCGGATCCGGCGCCCGCATCAGCGCGGTGCCGACGAGCACCGCGTGCATCCCCAGCCGTTCCATCTCGACCACCTGGTCGCGCTCCTCGATCCCGCTCTCGGCGACGACGGTGACCCCCTCCGGGATGCGGGGGCGCAGGCGCCGCGAGACGTCCAGGGTCGTCGCGAGCGTGTCCAGGTTCCTGTTGTTGATCCCGACGAGCGGGGCGCGGGCCTCGAGCGCTCGGGCACACTCGGCCTCGGTGTGCACCTCCACGAGCGCGGCCATGCCGAGCTCGTGCGCGAGCGCCTGCAGATCCGCCAGCGCGGCGGGGGACAGGCTCGCCACGATCAGGAGCACGGCGTCGGCGCCGAGCGCGCGCGCCTCGTAGACCTGGTAGGGATCCACGATGAAGTCCTTGCGCAGCACCGGGACCCGGACCGCCCCGCGGACCTCGGTGAGGTGCGCGTCCGATCCCTGAAAGAACCGGACGTCGGTGAGAACCGAGATCGCCGCCGCCCCGGCGCGCTCGTACCCGCGCGCGACCGCGGCGGGGTCGAACGCCGCCCGGATCGTGCCGGCGGACGGCGACGCGCCCTTCACTTCCGCGATGAGGCGGATCCCCGGCCTTCCGGCCCCTGCGGTCCCGCCGGCCCCGGGGATTCCCCGGAGCGCGGACAGAAACGGCCGCGGGGAATCGGTCTCGGCGGCCCGGCGGCGCACCTCGACGAGCGGCACGCGGCGCTGCCGGTCGGCGAGCTCTTCGCGCTTGTGCGCGACGATCGCGCCCAGGATCCCACCCGCGTTCGCCCCCGTGCCCTGGTTGTTCCTCACAGACCGGTCACGCTTCCTGGGAACGTCATGTCGAAGGTCGCCGCCGCGCGTTACGCAAACTTCGTCTTGAGCCGGAGCGCTTCGAGTTTGGCGTAGGCCTCGCCCGAGTCGATGCTGCGGGCGGCCCGGGCCGCCCCATCCTTGATCGTCCCGGCCACTCCGGCCGCCACCAGCGCGGCGCCGGCGTTCAGCAGGACAATGTCCCGCCGGGGCCCCTGCTCCCCCCGCAGGACGCTCACGCAGATCTCGGCGTTCTCCTGGGGAGTCCCGCCGCGGAGGTCCTCGAGGGCCGCACGGCGGAAGCCGAACTCCTCGGGAGCGATCGTGTACGTGCGGACGGCGCCGTCGGCGACCTCGGAGACCTGGGTCGGGGCGCACAGGGAGATCTCATCCATGCCGTCCTGGCCGTGGACCACGAAGGCCCGGTCGGCGCCCAGCGCCGACAGCACGCGCGCCATGAGCTCGGTGTGCGCGGCGCTGGGGGCGCCCTGCAGGTACCGTCTCGCCCGCGCGGGGTTGGTCAGGGGCCCGAGAATGTTGAAGACCGTGCGGATGCCGATCTCGCGGCGCGGCGCCAGCGCGTGTTTGAACGCCGGGTGGAAGTGGGGCGCGAACATGAACCCGAACCCGACCTCCTCGATGCACGCCTGCACAACTTCGGGAGGCGCCCCGAGGTTGACGCCCAGGGCCTCCAGGACGTCGGCGCTCCCGCACTTGCTGCTCGCCGCCCGGTTGCCGTGCTTGGCGACATGCCCTCCCGCCCCCGCGATCACGAACGCCGAGGTGGTGGAGATATTGAAGGTGTTGAGCCGGTCGCCGCCGGTGCCCACGATGTCGACCAGGTGGTCGGCCTGGGGAGAGATCGTGACGGCGTGCTCGCGCATCGCGCGGGCGAACCCGGTGATCTCCTCCACCGTCTCCCCGCGCATGGCGAGGGCGGTGATGAAGGACGCGATCTGCGCCGGCGTGGCCTCGCCGTCCATGATGCGGCTCATCGCCTCGTACGCCTCGGCCTCGGTGAGCGTCTGGTGGGCCGCGACCTTGGAGATCGCGGGCCTGAGCGCCATCGCTATCCCTCCCCCCTCGTCCCGCGGGCCAGGGTCAAGAAGTTCTTGAGGATCGCGCGGCCGTGCTCGGTCAGGACGGACTCGGGGTGGAACTGCACGCCCTCCACGAGGGCCGCGCGGTGGCGCACGCCCATGACGACGCCGTCCTCGGTCCGCGCCGAGACCTCAAGGCACGCCGGCAGCCCGGCCTCATCGATGATGAGCGAGTGGTAGCGCGTGCCCACGAGCGGGGTGGGGAGTCCCTGAAAGATCGTCCGGCCGTCGTGGTGGATCCGCGAGGTCTTGCCGTGAACCGGGGCGCGGCCGCGGACCACCGGCGCGCCCAGCGCCGCGCCGATGCACTGGTGGCCCAGGCAGACGCCGAGGATCGGAATCCGGCCGCACAGCTGGGCGACGCTCGGACTGCTGACCCCGGCCTCGGCCGGGGTGCACGGCCCAGGCGAAATCACCACCGCCTCCGGGGCGAGCGCGGCAATCTCCTCGACGGTGATCGCGTCGTTGCGGAAGACGCGAGGCTCCTCCCCGAGCTCCCCGAGGTACTGCACGAGGTTGTACGTGAACGAGTCGTAGTTATCGATCACCAGGATCATGGGCTACAATCCCCGCCCCGCCGTCTCGATCGCGCGGATCAGCACTTTGGCCTTGTTGATCGTCTCATCGTATTCGGCCGAGGGATCGGAGTCGGCGACGATCCCGCCTCCGGCCTGGGCGTAGGCGACGCCGTCGCGGATCGTGAGCATCCGGATGCCGATGCAGGTGTCGAGCGCCCCGCCGAATCCCACGTAGCCGACGGCCCCGGCGTACGGCCCGCGCGAGGTGGGCTCGAGCTCGTCGAGAATCTGCATGGCCCGCACCTTGGGGGCGCCGCTCACGGTGCCGTGCGGAAACACGGCCCGCAGGACATCGAAGGCGTCCCGGCCGGGAACGAGCCGGCCCTGGACGTGGCTGACGATGTGCATGACGTGCGAGTAGCGCTCGACCGCCATCAGCTCCGACACCTGGACCGTGCCGTACCGCGCGATCCGGCCGATGTCGTTCCGGGTCAGGTCGACCAGCATGACGTGTTCCGCACGTTCCTTCTCGTCGGCCAGCATCTCGTCGGCCAGCCGGCGGTCCTCGTCCTGCGTGAGGCCGCGGCGCCGCGTGCCGGCGATCGGCCGCATCTCGACGAGGTCCCCTTCGAGCCGGACGAGCAGCTCCGGGGACGCGCCGACGAGCGTCGCCTCCTCCCCCTCAAGGAAAAACATGAACGGGGACGGGTTGATCATCCGCAGCGCCCGGTAGATCGCAAACGGATCGAGCGCGCCGATCTCCGTGGCGAACCGCTGCGAGAGCACGATCTGGAAAGCGTCCCCGGCGTAGATGTACTCCTTGCAGCGGCCGACGGCCGCCACGTACTGCTCGCGGGTCATGTTGGACCGAATCCTGAGCGCCGGCGCCTCCGCGGTCGGGCGCGGCTCCGGGACGGGGCGCCGCAGCCGCTCGAGCCACTGCTCGATCCGCTCGCGCGCGCCGCGATAGGCGCGCTCCGCGCCCTCCTCCACGTCCGCGTTCGCGACGACCCGGATGCGGTGCCGGAGGTGGTCGAAGATCATCACGGTGTCGGCCAGGTCGAGGCTGAGGATCGGAAGGCGGCGGTCGTCGGGGGGTTGATTCGGGAGGTGCTCAATCGATCTGATCAGATCGTACCCGAAGTAGCCGATCAGCCCTCCGGAGAATCGGGGGAGCGTGGGATCCACCACCGGCCGGTAGCGCTGCAGCACCGCGCGCGCGGCCGCGAGAGGATCGCCGGAGACGCGGCGGGCCGCGCCGCCCTCGATCACCTCCACGCCGGCCGAGGACGCTCTGACGGTCAGGCGCGGCTGCGCACCGAGGAACGAGTAGCGCGCCACCTTCGATCCGCCCTCCACGCTCTCGAGCAGGAAGGACCGAGGGAGATCGCGCAGGCGCAGATAGGCTGAGATCGGCGTTTCGAGATCCGCGACGACCTCGCATGAGACGGGCACGAGGTTCCCCTCGCGCGCCCGGCGATCGAATTCCTGAGTCCCGGGTTCCAGGACAAGCGCCTTGGTCATTGGATCCCCCGCTATCCCTTCCCCGATCCCTTCGAGGGCGCGCCCAGCCGGAGCCGGGCCCGGCGCGCGGCCTCGAGCAGGGCGTCGAGCCGGTCCCCATCTGTGATCGCCGCTTCGAGGCGCTCGAGCTCTTTCCGGAACGCGCGCAGCGCCTCCTGGATCGGCTCCCGGTTCAGCCGGCAGATCTGCGCCCACATCGCCACCGGGCTGCCCGCCACCCGGGTCGCCCCGAGCAGCGAGGGGCCCGCCGCCGGACCCGCGGCGCCTGCGGCCCCCATCAGGGCCGCCGCGACCAGGTACGGAAGGTGGCTGACCAGCGCCACCATCCGGTCGTGCTCGGCCGGCTCCGCTTCCAGCGGGATCGCCCCGAGCGCCCGCGCCAGCCCGGCCAAGCGCTCCACCGAGCCGCGGGACGTTCGCGACGTCGGCGTCATGAGGTACACGGTCCCCTCAAAAAGGTCGGGTGAGGCGGCGGCGACGCCCTGCCCCTCGTTTCCCGCCATGGGGTGACCCCCGACGAACGCCGGGCCGCCTCCGGGTTTCAGGAGCGCCTCAATCGACCCCACGATCTCCGCTTTGACGCTCGCGACGTCGGTCAGGAGCGCGCCCGGTTGGAGGTGCGGCGCCACCCGTCGCGCCATCGGAACCACCTGCTCCGGAGGAACGGCCAGGACGACCAAGTCGGCGCCCGCGACCCCCGCGGCCGGATCGACGGTCCCCCGATCGATCGCGCGCGCCGCCCTCGCGGAGACGATCGATGTCTCCGCGCGCGTCACCCCCACAACCTCCCGGGCCAGCCCGCGCGCGCGGAGCGCCATCCCGAGGGAGCCGCCGATCAGGCCCACCCCGACGATCGTCACCCGGTCAAACATCTGCGTCGGCACCAGCGCTCGTCCCTCAGGCGCGGCGACCGACGGCGAGGGCGACCGCATCGAGCTCCTGCATCATCACCGCGAAGTTCTCCGGGGTCAGCTGCTGTGGCCCGTCGCTCAGCGCCCGGTCGGGCTCAGGGTGCACCTCCACCAGCAGCCCGTCGGCGCCCGCGGCCACCGCGGCCCGGGCCATCGGGGTCACGAGTTCCCACTTCCCGGTCCCGTGGCAGGGATCGACGAGGACCGGCAGGTGCGTGAGCCGCTTGAGGACCGGCACCGCATTGAGGTCCAGCGTGAAGCGCGTGTAGGTCTCGAATGTCCGGATGCCGCGCTCGCACAGCACAATGTGGGGGTTGCCTTCGGCCATGATGTACTCGGCCGCGAGCAGCCACTCTTCAATGGTCGCGCTCGGCCCGCGCTTGAGCATCACCGGGTGCCCCGCCCGGCCCGCGTCCCTGAGCAGGGTGTAGTTCTGCATGTTCCGCGCGCCGATCTGCACCATGTCCGCGTACTTGACCACCATCTCGAGCTGCCGGTTGTCCATCGCCTCGGTGACGATCGGGAGTCCGGTGGCCTCACGCGCCTCCACGAGGATTCGCAGAGCCTCCTCCTCGAGCCCCTGGAACGAGTAGGGCGAGGTCCGCGGTTTGAAGGCGCCGCCGCGGAGCAGTTGCGCCCCGGCCGACTTCACGGCGCGCGCGGTCCGGAGGACCTGCTCGCGGCTCTCCACGGAGCAGGGGCCGGCGATCACGACCACCCGGCCTCCACCGATCGCCACGTCCCGCACCCACACGGTCGAATCGCCGCCCCCGTGAAACTCCCGGCTGACGAGCTTATACGGCTGCAGGATGCGGACGACGTTCTCCACCCCGGGCATCGCCTCGATGCGCTCGCGCAGGAGTTCCTTCGTGTGGCTGTCGCCGACGACGCCGATCACGATGCGCTCCACCCCCTCGCTGATCTGCCCGCGCAGGCCCGCTTCTTCGATCTTGGCGATGACCGCATCCAGCTGCGGCCTGGTATGTCCGGGCCCCATGACGACGATCATGTCCCTGCCTCCTCGGTCCCCAAAAACATAAAACCTCCCGTCCTCTCGGGACGGGAGGCCTGATGCGCCACCCGCGGTACCACCCCAATTTCCCGGCGGACGATGCTGAGATGCACGCCCTACATGACCGGGACACTTGGCCGGGACAGAGCAATCACGCGGCTCCGTCCCGCCTCCGGTTACGGTGGAGGTAGCCGGCGGCGACTACTCAGCGATGTTCTGCCGTTCGCGCCGCCCCTTAGGGGTCCATTCCTCTCCGGCGTCCTCCCGCGCTCACACCGTGCACGCGGGTCTCTCGTCAGGACCGGCCGGGAGTACTCGCCCCCGTCATCGGGTTTTGGTACCCACCACTATAACACATGGAGTCAAGGGATTGGGCGAAGGATAGATGGTACAGGGGGGCAAAGACCCGGGGAGGGCGTATCCCGGCCTATCCCCCAAGGGCGTCCGAGCGGCCAAGGATTTGGATGGGCACATGAGTAAGGAACACGAACAACCGGATGAGAAGATTGACGCGATCAGGAAATTCCTCATGGAGATATTTCCGGAGCGCTTCGCGCAGTCCGCCACCGAAGAAGCCCACGCTTTTCTAGGGGCGATCAAAGCCGGGGATTTCGAAACCGTCCGGCGGATGATTCAGAGCAATGGGGACCTCCTTTTCATCATGGACGATTACTACGGAAGTCCGGTCAGGGCGGCGACTGACAAAAATGCAGAGATCGCCGACTTCCTGGCGCGCATTGAGTTGGAGCGGCTCAGGGAAGGCAGCGTCCCAAAGGAGGAACTGTACGGCGCCATCCACGATCTTGGCGAAGCCGCGCATGCTGAGACAGGGTATCGCGGCTGTGAGAGTCTCCGCGCAGAGGCCGAGCCCGTGGTCGCGGGGTTCCTGGCTCACGATGATGACCAAATTCGGTACATTGCCATGAGTGTGCTGGCCACTCACTGGGACTTGAAGCACTATGCCCAGGTATTCCAGTCGATGGCCCAGAGTGATCCGGACGAATTCGTCAGGCAGATCGCCGTCTCCGATGTTGGGTGGCTGCTTCGCGGCTCGCGCGACCACGGCGCCGGCCGGTTCCTTCTTGGGATCTTCCGAGATCCTGTGCAGCCGACGCGCATACGGGAGGAGGCCTACGAAGGACTCGTGGAGATCTGGCAGGGGTGGAACGCCGCTCAAGCCTTGTGGGCTCGAAAACTCAAGCAGAAAGATTTGCTGCGCTCCGAGGCTGAGCGGGCAGGTGAGGGATTGCAAGCGGAACAACTGAGCGAAAATGCGTGGAAGGAGTTCATAGACTGGAACTTTGTGGCGCAGGTCGAACGGGAAGTAAAGGATAGGGGCCGCCTCTGATTTCCCAAGGATGTGGATGTGCAAATGAGTCACGAAGGCGAATTACTAAATAACAAGACTTACGCCCGAGACATGAAAACGGCCCAAATCCAGATGCCGGCGACAGTCTTGCGTCAAGCCACGTTTCTAACGAGTGCCCTCTCCGCCGGCAAGGGAATGGTTACCGCAGCCGATGGAAGTATCGTCACCTTCAATATCACGGGCCTGCAATGCCAAGAAAATACAGCTACCGGTACCGACAACACCCCTGGTACGTTCAATGGAACGTATCGCATCACCGGAGGGACGGACCGCTTCAGAGACGCAGCCGGGGGAGGAAGCCTGACGGCCAGCCTCACTAACCCCTTCAAGGGCCACGGGGTGTCCTTCATCAAGATCGACGGGGCGATCAACCTTAAGTCTGAAGAATAGCCCGGTCCCCACGCAGGGCGTCCAAAGCGCCGCGCCGGGAGATCCTGGTAAGCGCTGACGTCCGGGCGCGCCTGCGAAGGTGCGGGCGCGTCCGGCCGCGCAGCCACCCGAGAACTGGGGTCTCACAGGCTCCGGGCGAGAAGGTTGAGCGCAGCAAGAAAGACCACGGCGAGCACGATCCGCTCGAACAGCCTGGCCGGCAGCCGGTCCTGCAGCGCGAGGCCGGCGAGCGTGCCGGCCGCCATCGGCAGGCAGGCGGCGAGCGCGCCGGTCAGAACGGGGCCTGGATAGAGGCCCAACTTGACGTAACTGGCGACCTGCACGATGTTCACGACGAAGAACATCATGGTGATCCAGAAGACGAATTCGCGCTTGGCGAGACGCCGGAAGTGAAGGTAGCTGGCGAGGAGCGGCGATGAAATCCCCGTCGACCCTCCCATCAAGCCCGCGAGCAGGCCGATCGCGGGCCCGGCCCGATTGCCGGCGGCGGCGGGGATCTTGAGCGTCAGCCGGCCCGCGGTGGCGAGCACGTAGAGCAGCGCCACAGCGCCGACCAGGCCCGACAGTAATCGGTGGCTCAGCGACCCGAACAGCAGCGCGCCTCCCACCGTGCCCGCGGCGAGGCAGCCGAGCAGCGCCACCATGCCGGCGCCCTCCCCGCCGGCGCCCCCGCGGCGGACGACGAGGAAGTTGCTGAGGAGCGTGGGGATGGCCACGACCGGGATCGCCGCCCGCGGGCCGATGATGGTCGACAGCAGTGGGACCGCGACCAGCGGAAATCCGAACCCGATGGCGCCCTTGAGCATCGAGGCGCCGCACACGACCACCGCCCCGGCGATCATCTGCCAGGGATCGTATGTCATCCGCCGGTGGCCCGGCGGAGCGCCTCCGCAAACCCGGGAAACGACGTCTCGATATTGCCGGGGTCGTCGACGGTGACAGGCCCGGCGGCGCACAGCCCGGCCACGGCCAGGCTCATGGCGATCCGGTGGTCTCCGCCGCTTGCGACGCGGCCGCCCCGCAGCGGCCGGCCGCCGGCGATCACCATGCCGTCCGGCCGCGGCTCGATCCGGGCGCCGAGGCGCCCCAGTTCCCTCGCCAGCGCCTCGACGCGATCCGACTCCTTCACCCGCAGTTCGGCGGCATCCCGGATCACGGTCTCGCCCTCCGCGAAACACGCCGCGACTGCCAGCACCGGCAGCTCGTCGATCGCGCGCGGCACCAGGTCCCCGCCGATCACCGCGCCGTGCAGCCGGCTCGCCCGAACGGCGACGGTCCCGACGGGCTCTCCGCCCTCCTCGCGGAGATCCCCCACCTCCACGCGCGCGCCCATCATCTTCAAAATGTCCAGCAGCCCGGTGCGCGTGGGATTCAGTCCGACATCGCGGATTTCGACCTCGGAGCCCGGCACGAGCGACGCGGCGACGATAAAGTAGGCCGCCGAGGAAAAATCGCCCGGCACCCGCACCCTCGCGGCCCTGAGGGTCGCCGGCCCGCGCAGCCGGGTGGTCAGCCCGTCCCGCTCCACCGCCGCGCCGAATGTTCCCAGCATGCGCTCGGTGTGATCGCGGCTCTGGGCCGGCTCACGCACCGAGGTCGCCCCCTCGGCGAAGAGGCCTGCCAGGAGCACCGCCGACTTCACCTGCGCGCTCGCGACCGGGGTGGCGTAATCGATGCCGCTCAGCCTGCCGCCGTCGATGCCGAGCGGAGCGAAGCGGCCTCCCTGACGTCCGGACACCCGCGCGCCCATCCTCCGGAGTGGATCCGCGATCCGGTCCATCGGCCGCCGGCGGATCGACGTGTCGCCGGTGAGCACGCTGTGAAACGGGTGCCCGGCCAGGACGCCGGCGAGCAGGCGGATCGTCGTCCCGGAGTTCCCGACGTCCAGCACCTCCTCAGGCTCCTGGAGAGGCCCGCCGCGGACCTCGACCTCGTCGCTCCGTTCGTCGATGGGGACGCCGGCCGCGCGCAGGCAGCGCAGGGTCGACCGGCAGTCCTCCGCGTGAAGGAACCCCGTCACCCGCGTGGTGCCGTGCGCGATGGCGCCGAGGATGGCCCCGCGGTGCGAGATGGACTTGTCCCCCGGCACGCGGAGCACGCCCTGGAGCGCGCGCCCCGGGGAAACGACCAGCGGGGTCACGATCGCGTGAGGTCGGGGCGGAGGCGCTCGGCGTCGCGGAGGTAGACGTGCCGGACCTCCGCCGCGGTCTTGGTCGTGTTCATGAGCATGAGGATCCGCACGCACCGCGGCAGGGCGTCGGGCACCGGCACCTCCTGAGCGCACATCAGCGGCACGTGCGTCCAGCCCGGCAGGCGCCGGCAGGCCTCGGCGGGAAACGCGGCGTCCAGGTCCGGAGTGACGGTGAAGAGCACGCCCGCCACGTCGTCGGCGTCCACCTCGTTCATCCGGATGATCGCCCGCAGGAGCTCCAGCGTGGCCTCAAGGATCGCCTGTTCCGTGTTCGCGTCGACCGTGATCGCCCCCCGAACCCCGCGGAACCGCATGGTGTCCTCCTGCCCGGCCCCGCGGCGCCGGTTGACAGAGTCTGGCGCGCGGGTTGGCTGTTGCTTCGACGGACGCTCAGGGCCTCCTTTGCCGGGCGCGCTGACGCCGCGATGCGCCGCCGGACGGCGCCCGGCGCGCCAGCTCGTCCGTCATGGGCGCCGCGCCATCCGAGCGGCCCGGATCGGCGTGGGATGCGCGGGCGGCGATGGCCAGCGCGGCGCGGAGACCCAGGAGATAGCTGTCCGCGCCAAATCCGCCGATCTGCCCCCGGACGACAGGCGCGATCACGGAGATCCGGAACGCTTCGCGGGCATGGATGTTCGAGAGGTGCACCTCGATCACCGGCACCGGGATCGCCGCGATCGCATCGCGCAGCGAGTAGCTGTAGTGGGTCAGCGCTCCCGCGTTGAGCACGATCGCGTCATACCGCCCCTGCGCGGCGTGCAGCCGGTCGATGATCGCTCCCTCGTGGTTGCTCTGATATGTGTCGACGCCGGCCCCTTCCGCGCGCGCCAGCGCCGCGAGCCGGCGGTCGATCTCGGCGAGCGTCGTCGTGCCGTAGATGTCCGGCTGCCGCTGCCCGAGCAGGTTGAGGTTGGGGCCGTGGATCACCAGCACCTTAGCCATCGGCGAGGACCTCCTCAATGAGTGCCGGGGGAACGTCGTCCCGGATGACCGTCCGGCCCAGCGCCTGCGGAAGCACGAACCGCAGCCGGCCGGCAGCGGCCTTCTTGTCGTGCACCATCGCCGCCCGCACCGCGCGCGGCGCCGGCGGCTTCCCGCGAGAGAGCGCCGCACGCCGGACAGGCAGGCCCAGCGCTTCCAGCAGCCGCGTCTGGCGGTCGAGGAGCGCCGGCGCACACAGCCCCATGCGCACCGCCAAGCGGGCCTCGATCGTCATCCCCACCGAGATGGCCTCGCCGTGGGTGAGCCCACGGTAGGACGCCGCGGCCTCGATCGCGTGGCCGATGGTATGGCCGTAGTTGAGCACCATCCGCGGGCCCACCTCCCGCTCGTCGCGGGCCACAACGTCCGCCTTGTAGGCCGCGCACCGGGCCACGATCCACTCGAGGGCGGCGGCGTCCCGACGGCCGCACTCTGCCGCGTGGCTCTCCACATAGTCGAACAGGTCGGGGGCGCCGATCACGCCGGTCTTGACCACCTCGGCCATCCCCGAGCGCAGCTCGCGCGGCGGCAGCGAGCGGAGCGAGTCGGTATCCGTGAGGACGACCGTGGGCTGGTGGACGGCTCCGATCAAATTCTTGGCGCGGAAGTTGATCCCCGTCTTGCCGCCGATGCTGGCATCCACCTGCGCGAGCAGGGTCGTGGGCGCCGAGACCCAGGCGATCCCCCGGAGAAAGGTGGCCGCGACGAACCCGCCGAGATCTCCCGCCACTCCGCCGCCCAGGGCGAGCAGCGCGCAGCTCCGGTCGAACCTGGCATCCACCAGCCTGTCGAACACCCGCGCCGCCACGCGCAGGCTCTTGCTGGATTCGGTCGGGGGCACGATGAGGGGAACGACCTCGTACCCGGCCTTGCGGAGCCGCCGGGCGAGCGGGCGGCCGTACAGCGCGTCGATGCGGGGATGCGTGAGCAGCGCCAGCCGGCCGCGGAGGCCGCACCGGCCCAGGTACGACGCGGCCTCCGCCAGGATCCCTCCGCCGATCCACACGTCGTACCCGCGGGGGCCGAGGTCCACGCGGACCGCCCTGGCCGCGCCGGCGACCGGGCGGCTCCCGGCCGACCCGGCGGGAAGCGCGGGGCCCGACATGGCAGCCCCGCGGAGCGCGTCCTCGCGCGCGAGGACGAAGGCGATCACCCGATCGGCCACCTCATCGAGCGAGAGCGCTGAGGTCTCCACAACGATATCGGCCTTGCGGTAGAACTCGCTCCGCTCTTCGAGCAGGCGGTGCACGCGGCGCTCGGGATCGTCGCCCAGCAGCGGGCGATCCCCGCCGCGCCCCACCCGCGCGAGGATCGCCTTGGGATCGGCCCAGAGCGCGATGATCAGCCCGTGGCGCCGCAGGCGGTCCATGTTCTCCCGGCTGAGGACGACGCCGCCCCCCGTGGCAATGACGCGCCCGCCCGCCGCCGCCGCCCGCACCACGGCCTCGGCCTCGAGCCTGCGGAACGCGGCTTCGCCGTCCTCGGCAAAGATGCGCGGGACAGACCGGCCGGCCTCCGCCTCGATCAGCGCGTCGGTGTCCACGAAGGGACGGCCGAGGCGGGCCGCGACGATCTGGCCCACCGAGGTCTTGCCCGTCGCCATGAAGCCGATGAGGACGACGTTGGGCCGCACGCGCGCGGTCACCCCGCGGGCGCGGGGGGGCCGCGCCGGACCCACCGCTGGTGCGCGTCGTAGGCGACGCGCATCTGGTCGAGGCTGTCCCCGCCGAATTTCTCGATCATCGCATCCGCCAGGACAAACGCGACCATGGCTTCGCCGATCACCCCGGCCGAGGGCACGGCGGTGACGTCGCTGCGGACCACCGCGGCTTCCACGCGCTCTTTGGTGACGATATCCACGGACGCGAGCGGGCTGCGCAGGGTGCTGAGCGGCTTCATCGCCACCCGGGCGACCAGCGGATCTCCGGTCGACATGCCGCCTTCGGTCCCCCCGGCCCTGTTCGTCGCCCGGTAGAAACCGCGCTCCGGATCGTAGAAGATCTCGTCGTGCGCCGACGATCCGGGCAGCCGCGCCTCCTGAAAACCCTCGCCGATCTCCACGCCCTTGATGGCGTTGATGGACATCAGCGCCTGGGCGAGCCGGCCGTCCAGCCGCCGATCCCAGTGCACATAGGTGCCGAGCCCGACGGGGAGGCCGAGAGCCACGACCTCGAAGACGCCGCCCAGCGTATCGCCCGCTTCTCGCGCTTTGTCGATGGCGGCGATCATCCGAGCCTCGGCCTCGGGGTCGACGCACCGCAGCGGGGACGCTTCGGCGAGCGCGGGGATGTCTTCATACCGGTCCGGGCGGCGGCCGATCGCGATCGTGCCGAGCTCCACCACGTGACTCGCCAGGGTGATCCCGAACTCGGCGAGGAGGGCCCGGCAGATCGCGCCCGCCGCGACGCGGGCGACCGTTTCGCGAGCGCTCGACCGCTCGAGCACCCGGCGCACGTCATCGAAGTGATACTTGAGGGCGCCGGCGAGGTCGGCGTGTCCGGGCCGGGGCCGGGTGAGCGGCGGCTCCGTCTTGCGCCAGTCCTTGTTGCCGATATGCAGGCCGACCGGCGCCCCGATCGTCGTGCCGTTCATCACGCCCGCATAGATCTCCGCCCGGTCCTGCTCGATCTGCATCCGGCCGCCCCGGCCGTAGCCGCGCTGCCGGCGGGCGAGCTGGACGGTGATGGCCTCCTCGCTCAGGGGGAGGCCCGCCGGGATCCCCTCCAGGACGACCAGCAGGCCGCGCCCGTGCGATTCGCCTGAGGTCAGAAACCGCAGCACCGGCGATGCTCCTAAGATTTCGAGGCCGCTTCCCGCGGCAGGCCCAACGCGTCGCGCATCACCTGCAGGGGTGCCTGGCGGCCGGTCCAGATCGCAAAGGCGCGGGCGCCCTGGTAGAGGAGCATCGGGAGGCCTCCAAGCGTGCGGCATCCCGCCGCGCGCGCCTCGTGCAGCAGAACCGTTTCTCGAGGATCGTAGACCATATCCATCACGAACAGCCCGGGATGCAGCAGGGTCCCGGGGACCGCCGACAGCGCGCGCTGACCGCCGGCGCCGGCCGTCGTCGCCTGCACCAGGAGGGTCGCCTCGCGCAGCGTCCCGGCGACCCCGGCGCCGTCGAGCGGCACCGCGTCGACAGCGCATGTGACGGTCCGCCGGACGGCATCCGCCAGCGCGGCGGCGCGATCCCAGTTGCGGTTGATGATCGTGACGGCGCCCGCCCCGGCTCCGGCGAGCGCGAACGCGGCGGCCCGCGCCGCGCCGCCCGCTCCGACGATGACGGCCCGCTGCCCCTCCGGCATCACGCCGCCGTCGAGCCGGAGGGCATCGAGCAGCCCGGCGGCGTCGGTGTTGTGGCCGATCAGGCGGTCGCCGGCCACCTGCACGGTGTTCACCGCGCCGATCACGCGGGCGTCATCCGTGGTCTCGTCGAGATACGCGAGGGCGGCCTCTTTGTGGGGGACGGTGATGTTGGCTCCGGCGGCGCCGAGCGCGGCCAGACCCCGGAGCGCCGCTTCCAGGCGATCCCGGGGCACTCGGAACCCGACATAGCACCAGTTGAGCCCCAGGGCGGCGAACGCCGCGTTGTGCAGCCGGGGGGAGAGGCTTCCCCGAACCGCGTCTCCGATCACCCCGACGACCGTTGTCGCCCCGTCGATCTCCGTATGTTCCCCCGATCCAATCTGCCGAGCCTGGGCTCCAGATCTCTGAGAGAGCCTTTATTTATCAGGCCTCCACGCATATCCTTCCTGACGTCTCTCGAGGGCTGATCCTCGTGAAAGCAGGGCACTATGATCCTTGTCCACCATACCACGGAGGTGAAACCCATGAGGACCATCCTGGTCGGTCTGGCTCTGATGGCCGCCACGCTGTTCGGCGTGTTGCTGAATCCGGCTTCGTCCGTCAGCAACGAACCGATGAAGATGACCGTCACCCTGGCCGGGAAGATGCGCGAGGGGCCGGACTGGGTGGACACAAAAATTCTGTGCGACAGTCACGACAACGAGATCGTGGTGGTCAAGAACCGGGAACAAGGTCTGAAAGGCTCCGACATGCAGCTGGGTGTCGTGGCGATTCCCGGCGGCTGCAGGTAGGGCCGGATCGATTCGTCCTCCGACGGCCCCCCGTCCGGCGCGCGCCGCACCGCCGCTGGACAGACCGCGCCCCCGCATGCCAGAATGTGTGGCGCAGGCGACGCCTGCGGCCGGGGGGCGCGGATGAAATACGAGGGGCAGGAGCACTACGAGATCGAGGTGGTGGGAATCCGGCGCAGGCTGCCCATCGTCCCCATCACCGACTCCCTGTGGATCGCCGCGTTCGTCCTGTGGGGGGACGTCGAGCTGACCAATGCCTGCGCCCGGGCGATCGCCGCCAGACTCCGGCCCTTCGAGTTCGATTGCGTGGTCTCCATCGAGGCCAAAGCCCTCCCGCTCGTCCATATGGTCGCCACCTATTTGTCCGACCCGGTTGCCGGCCGGTACTTCCCATACATCGTCTTCCGAAAGAGCGTGAAGGGCTACATGAAGCGACCGCTGACCGTGAAGGCGAAATCGATCACCACCGCTTCCACGCAGACCCTCGTCCTCGACGGCCCCGAGGCCGAGCGGCTGCGGGGGAGCCGGGTCGTCGTGGTGGACGACGTCGTGAGCACCGGGGGCAGCCTCCGGGCCGCCGATGAGCTGCTGAATCAGGTGGGCGCGCGCGTGGTGGCGAGGGCCGCGGTGCTGCACGAAGAGGGGGGGTACACCAACCCCGACCTGATCACGCTGGGAACGCTTCCTATCTTCACGAAGTAACCTGCCGCGCGGTGTTCCACCGCGTCGCGCCGCAGCCGGGCTTATTCCTTGCGCTGGATGAGCTCCTGAACCGCTTGGGCGGACGGCTCCGACGCCAGCGAGTCGCGTCCCTCATGCTCGGAGGGGTCGACGGGGGCTTGGCGGTGGAGAGGCCCCGCGGCGGGCACGCCAGATGGCGCCGCGGCGGACGCGCCGGCAGAGGGCTCGGCGGCCGCGGGAAACGGCCCCGGAGCCGCCGGGTCGGGAGCGGGCAGCGCCGGAGGGACCGCGGGATCGGTGGCCACGGGATCAACCTCTTTGACCGACTCCTTGAGATCGGCCATTTGCTCCCTGAATGACTCCTGCGCTCCCCGGACGGCGTTGCGGAAATCCTTGATCGATTTCCCGAGTGTCCCTCCGAGGCTGGCCATCTTCGACGGACCGAAGATGAGCAGGGCGATCGTCAGGAGCACCAGGAGCTTGAACTCGTTCTCGAACATCGAGCACCTCTACAGAAATGTGCTGCCCCTCGGTCCGAGTACAATTCTACACCGGATATGCCCGTCGCCGGTATGTTTGAGGCGGCCGGTATGGAGTCCCCGTAGGGGGCAACATCTGCTCGCTGTTGGCTCCAGTGCGCTATGGAGTCCCCGAAGGGGGAGATTCCGCGCCGGGAAGAAACGGGACCGTCCCGGCGAGGGGGGAGCTTCGTCGATGCCGCGGGGAACCGGCGGCGCTGGTTTACCGGCGGCCGCGGGGCCGGCGGCGCCGCGCGGTGCGGGCGGCGGCGGAAGGGCGCGGCGGGAGAACGGTCGGGGCGCCTTTCGCGGCAACGACCCGGCCGCGGCTGCCGGCGGCGGGGGCCTGTCCGGCACCGTGCCTGGTGGCGAGGAACCGGCGGTACAATTGCTCGACGCTGCGGCGGGTGATCCGGAAGCTTGGGGTGCGGTGCGGCCTGATCGCTCCGCTGAACGTCCGGGGAATGTGCAGGAGCTCATGGATCAGCACGCGGTCCTGCTCGTCCTTGGGAAGCCGGCTGAACTCCGGCTCGATGATCTCGACGACGTACGCGGGGCCGGTCTCCAGCACCTGCTGCCACAGCGTCGGCAATCCCCAGATGCGCGCCCACGCCTCCGAGGTCGACCCGTAGCCCCGGACGCAGAAGATGCGTGAGGGGTCCACGTGCGTGAACCCGAGCGCGCTGGCAATCCGCTGGAGACGGGTATGCGTCTTGCGGCACAGCTCCCAACGCATGGATCTACTCCCCGTCAGCGCGCGCTGGCTTCGCGAGGAGCGGTCTGCGCCATCTTCAGCAAGAGCAGCGCCTGCCCGCGATGATAGCCGAGGTGCTCGAGGTAGTGCAGCAGCGCCCACAACTTCGTCGGCCTGCGGGGCGGCTTGCCGACCGTGACCGTCGGCGTCGTCTCCACCTCCAGGTCCCGCATCGACACGGCCCCGAGGACCTGCCGGGTGAGACGCCGCGCCTCCTCCACGCCGCGGAGCACATCGTCGCGGCGCGGGCGATCGTGGTGAAACTCGGCATCGCGCACACGGCGGCTCGGGATCCCGCCGATCGCCTCACCGATCCACCACCGCTCACTGCCCGCCAGGTGGCGGAGGAGGATCGCGACGGAGTTGAACTCCGGACCGGGCGCCCAGTGGAAGGCGACATCGTTCGCCTCGGCCGCCGCCTTGAGCAGCGAATCCCACGTCTCATCGAGGTGCGCTGCGATCCCCTGCACTCCGGCATCCATGGAAGACCCTCCTCCTTGCCCGGACGCCGCGGCGTCCGCCGATCCCGGTGGTCACGTTTCTACGCTTCGATGGCTCTTCGGCTCTTATCCTCTCACGACTTCTGTCCGATCAAGGCGCTGCCCTTCCTCCCATTCGGCGGACGGCGACGCCCCTCCCTGCCGCGCACGAATCGCTCACATCGGCCCATCGACGCAGCACGCATCTGGCGCACGCGGCCCTTGACAAAGAGGAAACTCGCGCATCCAGAGGGAACGCCTCGGCTCTCGATGCCGGAGCACAAGAAAGGGACCGGGAGTGTTCTCCCGGTCCCTGACGTTGCGGGCTAAGCCCGGCGGCGGACGACCCTATCCGTCGGCGGCTTCATCCGAAGCGGCGATCGGAGCGATCGCGGACACGCGGTCGCCCTCATCGAGCCGCTGCAGCCTGACCCCCTGAGCCTCGCGCCCCTGCGTCGAGATGTCCTTGACCAGGAGCCGGCTCACGATCCCCTGAGCCGTAATGACCAGCAGCTCACCCTCGTCATCCACCGCCCGGATCGCGGCCACCTTGCCGGTCCGGGCCGTCAGCCGGATGTTGCGTACGCCCGAGCCTCCGCGGCGCTGCAGGCGGTACTCGCTGATGAGGGTGCGCTTGCCGAGCCCCAGCTCGGTGGCGACCAGCAGGTACTTGCCCTCGCTGCTGATCGCCATCCCGACCAGCGCGTCGTCGCGGCGCAGGGTGATGCCGATGACGCCGCGCGCCGACCGGCCCATCTCGCGCACGTTGGCTTCCTTGAACCGGATCGCCTGCCCGTTCCGGGTCGCCAGGAGCACTTCTTCCTTCCCGTCGGTCAGGCGCACCGCGACCAGCTCGTCGTCCTTGTCCAGGGTGATCGCCGCGATGCCCGCGCGCTTGGCGTTGATGAATTCCATCAGGCCGGTCTTCTTCACGTTGCCGTGCTTGGTCGCGAAGAAGAGATACCCCGTGTCCTCGAAGGACCGGATCGGGATGATGGCGTTGACCCGCTCGCCCTGGGCGATGCTGAACAGGTTGACGAGGCTCGTCCCCTTGGCCGTCCGGCCGGCCTCCGGCACCTCGTAGGCCTTCACCCGGTAGACCTTGCCCCGGTTGCTGAAGAAGAGGACGAAGGCGTGGTTGGTGGTGACGGTGGCGACCTCCACGTAGTCCTCTTCCTTGGTGCCCATGCCCATGACGCCGCGCCCGCCGCGATTCTGACGGCGGTAGGTCTCCAGCGGAAGCCGCTTCACGTAGCCGTTGTGGGTCAGCGTGATCACCACCTCGGCGTCCGGGATCAGGTCCTCCACGTCCAGCTCGGCGTCTTTACCGGTGATCTTGGTCCGCCGCGGGTCGCCGAACCGCTCCTTCACCTCGACCAGCTCAGCTTTGATGATCTCGAACACCTTGTGCTCGTCGCGCAGGACGTCCTCGTGCTGGGCGATCGCCTTGATCAGCGCCTTGTACTCCTCGTCCAGCTTCTCGCGCTCGAGCTGGGTCAACCGCTGCAGCCGCATCTCCAAGATGGCGTCGGCCTGCAGTTCGCTGAGCTTGAACTTGCTCATCAGGCCGGTCCGGGCCGCCGGCACGTCGGTGGCCTTCCGGATCAGCGCAATCACATCGTCCAGGGACTTGAGCGCGATCTTGAGCCCCTCCAGGATGTGCGCGCGCGCCTTCGCCTTCCGCAGCTCGTACTCCGTCCGCCGGGTGACGACCACCTTGCGGTGGGCGAGATAGTGCGCGAGGATCTGCTTGAGGGGCAGGACCCGCGGGACGCCGTCGACCAGGGCAAGCATGATCGCCCCGAACGTGGTCTGCATCTGCGTGTGCTTGAACAGCTGGTTCTGCACGATTTGGGGATTGACGTCGCGCCGCAGCTCGATCACCACGCGCATGCCCTGGCGATCGCTCTCGTCGCGGAGGTCGGAGACGCCGCCGAGCTTCTTCTCCCGCACCAGCTGGGCGATCCGCTCGACCATGGCGGCCTTGTTCACCATGTACGGGAGCTCGGTGACGATAATCGCCATCCGGCCTCCCCGCAGTTCCTCGACCGCCGTCTCGGCGCGGACGATCATGCTGCCCCGCCCCTCCAGGTAGGCGGCGCGGATGCCGTCCCGGCCGAGGATGCGGCCGCCGGTGGGAAAGTCCGGTCCCTTGACGATCTTGAGCAGCGCCTCCGGCTCGAGGTCCGGATCGTCGATGAGGGCGACGAGGGCATCCACCAGCTCGCCCAGGTTGTGGGGCGGGATGTTGGTCGCCATCCCCACCGCGATGCCCGCGGCGCCGTTCATCAGGAGGTTGGGCACCCGGCTGGGCAGCACGACCGGCTCTTGCATCGACTGGTCGAAGTTGGGGACGAAGGGCACGGTCTCCTTGTCGATGTCGGCGAGCAGCTCCATCGCCATCCGGGAGAGCCGCGCCTCGGTATAGCGCATCGCCCCCGGCGGGTCGCCGTCCACGCTGCCGAAGTTGCCCTGCCCGTCGATCAGCGGGTAGCGGAAGCTGAAGTCCTGCGCCATCCGCACGAGGGCTTCGTAGACCGGCACGTCCCCGTGCGGGTGATACCGGCCCATGACGTCCCCGACGACGCGCGCGCACTTCCTGTACGGCCGGTCGGGCGCCAGACCCATCTCGGACGCCCCGTAGAGAATGCGGCGCTGCACGGGCTTGAGCCCGTCCCGGACGTCCGGAAGCGCCCGGCTGACGATGACGGACATCGCGTAGTCCAGATACGATGTCCGCATCTCTTTTCCGATCGGTTGCTGGATGATGTTCTCTTCGGTCGCTGCCATATCACTCCTCGGTCGATGGGCAGATCGTGCGGGCGGCCTTAGATGTCGAGGTTGCGCACTTCCTTCGCGTACTTTTGAATGAACTGCCGCCGGGGCTCGACTTCGTCCCCCATCAGCGTCTTGAACAACTCGTCCACCTCGGCCGCGTTGCCGTCGCTGCGGTCGAGCTCCACTTGTAACAGTGTCCGCTGCTCAGGGTTCATCGTCGTCTCCCAAAGCTGCTGCGGGTTCATCTCGGCGAGGCCCTTGTACCGCTGGACCTCGTAGGCGGTGTTGCGCTTGGCCAGTTCGGCGGTGACTTCGTCCCGCTCGCCGTCGGAGTAGGCGTAATGGTGCTTCTTGCCGGCTTTGATCAGGTAGAGCGGCGGCTGGGCGATGTACACCTTGCCCCGCTCGATCAGCTCCGGCATGTAGCGGTACAGGAAGGTGAGCAGCAGCGTCCGGATGTGCGCGCCGTCGACGTCGGCATCCGCCATGAGGATCACGCGGTCGTACCGCCGCTTGTCGATGTTGAACTCCTTGTCGATCCCCGTGCCCAGGGCGGTGATGAGCGCGCGGATCTCCTCGTGGCCCAGCATCTTGTCCTGCCGCGCCTTCTCCACGTTCAGGATCTTGCCCTGGATGGGCAGGATCGCCTGAAACTGCCGGTCCCGCCCGGCCTTGGCGCTGCCGCCCGCCGACTCGCCCTCGACGACGAAAATCTCGCACTTCGTGGGGTCTTTCTCGGCGCAGTCGGCGAGCTTGCCCGGCAGCGTGCTGATGTCGAGGGCGTTCTTCCGCCGGACGAGGTCGCGGGCCTGCCGGGCCGCCTCACGGGCGCGGGCCGCCTGGATCGCCTTGGCGACGATCTTCTTGGCATCCCCCGGGTGCTCCTCGAAGTATTCGGCCAGCTCTTCGCCAACGACCGACTCGACCAGCCCCTTCACCTCGGGATTGCCGAGCTTGGTCTTGGTCTGGCCCTCGAACTGAGGCTCGGGCAGTTTGAGCGAGAGCACGGCGGTCAGACCTTCGCGGACGTCCTCGCCCTGGAGGGTCAGGTCCCCGTTCTTGAGCAGCCCCTGCCGGCGCGCGTAGTCGTTGATGCTGCGGGTCAGCGCGGAGCGGAAGCCTACCAGGTGCGTGCCGCCTTCGGTCGTGTTGATCGTGTTCACGTAGGTGAAGACGTGCTCGAGATAGCCGTTGTTGTACTGGATGGCCGCGTCGACCTCGACGCCGTCGCGAGCGCGATGCACGAAGATCGGGTCGCCCAGCGCCCCTTTCTTGTTGTGGGCCCGGACGAGCTCGACCAGGCCGCCCTTGTGGGCGAACTCCTGCTTCTCTCCTGTGCGCTCGTCCAGCAGCGTCAGCACGAGGCCGGAGTTGAGATAGGCCAATTCGTCCAGGCGCTCCGCGACGATCTTGACGTCGTACTCCAGTTCGACAAAAATCTCGGGGTCGGGCTTGAAGGTCACCGTCGTGCCGGTGCGGGTGGTCTTGCCTGCCTCGCGCAGCGGCGAAGCGCGCTGCCCGCGCTCGAAGCGCTGGGTGTAGCGCTTGCCGTCCCGGTGGACTTCGACCTCGAGCCATTCGGAAAGTGCGTTCACGACCGACACACCGACGCCGTGCAGGCCGCCGCTGATCTTGTAGACCCCGCCGCCGAACTTCCCGCCGGCGTGGAGCATGGTCATGACGACTTCAACGCCCGGCTTGCCCACCTTGGGCACGACGTCGACGGGGATCCCCCGGCCGTCGTCGGCAACCGTCACGCTGTTGTCTTTGTGAATGACGGCGTCAATCTGATGGCAGAACCCGGCGAGGGCTTCATCGACGCTGTTGTCCACCACCTCGAAGACCAGATGATGGAGCCCCCGGCTTCCGGTGCTTCCCACGTACATGCCGGGGCGCTTGCGAACGCCCTCGAGCCCTTCCAGGACCTGAATCTGTTGTGCGTCGTAGTTAGTATCGGCCATGCTGCAACCTATCCTCCGATGCAGGCTCCGAAAACTCCTCCGAAATGGTGCGCTCGCAGGGCCAGGCTGGCGCCGTGACCCACCGTTCCCTTCAAGATCCTACAATATACATTACCAAAAATAAGGCCCGCCGTCAAACCAGAATCGGCCTCCAGGGCTGCCCCCATGGGCCCCGCCCAATAGCCCCGCCCGCCGGAACGGGCAGTCCAACGGCATCCTGGCTCACTCGGCCTCGGTCTGAAGCCCCCACTGGACGTTCGCAACCCGTTTTTGAAGCGTAAGCGAAGAGATGGCGGAGGTGTAGACACCAGTGGTCGTCACAACGACCGATTTCCGGTCATCTTTTGGTACTTCTGACCGTATACGAGAATGGGAGCGTGCCACGTCCATAAACCGTTGATTATCATCATTTCCTTCAATCAATCGCGCGTCGAATATTCCGATGATCTCCTGGAATGACACCACCACATCGCCGCCCAGGTGCAGATACACCCTACTTCACCTCGCTTTGCCGCTCGTCTACTCCGTTCTCTTGGCCTTCGCCCGCCGGACGCAGCACGACTCGGATCTCGTCGATCGCGCGCTCGCCCACACGACGGTTGAGCGCCTCAACGAGGGCCGAGCGGCGCAAGGCGAGTTCATAGGAAAGCGCCGGGAGATCGGTCACGACGATCAACGCATTCCCCCGGATGCCCGCCGCCCACGCGTGGCGGGCATGCGCTTCGCCGACGATCTCCGGCCATGCCTCGAGCACCCCGGCCTGCCGCGCCCTCCGAGGGCCGACGAGCGCTCCCAGCGCATCCCCCAGCAGGTCCTTAAGCCGAAACACCGGATTCCTCGACGATGCGGCCGGCGCGCACGCGGAGGACCCGTAGAGGAACCGCCACGAGCGCGGGGCGCTCAGTATGGGTCAGCAGTACCTGGGGCCCGGCGATTTCACGCAGCAGCAGCGCCTGGCGGGCGCCGTCCAGATGCGCCAGTACGTCATCGAGGAGCACGACGGGCCACTCCCCACGCTCTTCTCTGAGCAGGTCCACCTCCGCCAGCCGCAGGCTGAGCGCGGCGGTGTGGTGCTGGCCTCGTGACCCGTAGGTGCGCAGATCGACCCCGTTGACCACCAGCCGCAGATCGTCACGATGCGGGCCGACGAGGCTCGTGCCCCGCCGGAGTTCATCCTGCCGGCGCGCCGCAAGCGCGCGCGCCAGCGCCGCCCGCTCCTCGCCTTCTCCCACGGCGCAGACATACGAGATCTGCAATCGCTCATCCCCGCCGGCCAGCCGAGCATGCCGCGCCGCCGCCCGCTCGCCGAGCCGAGCGACAAACTCGCGGCGGCGCTCGATCAACACGGCCCCGAGATCCACCAACTGCTCATCCCACGGCGCGAGCGCGGCCCCATCCGCCCCCGCGCGGAGCAGCCGGTTACGCTGTCTGACCACCCGCGTGTAGCGCGTCAGCGCGAAGAAGTACGACGGGCTGACCTGGCTCAACGCGGCATCCATCACCCGCCGCCGGTATTCGGGAGCGCCACGGATCACCTCGTCGTCGAGCGGTCCCGCCATCACCACCATGAGCCGGCCGAGCAATTGACCACGATCCACCACGACGCCATTGACCCTGAGCCGCCTCTCACCGGTGGCGCGGTCGAATGCCACCTCCAGCACCTGCGAGCGCTCGCCCTGCACGGCGGCCCGGATGTGGGCCCGGTCCTGGCCGAACCGGATCAGCTCAGCGTCCCGGGTCACCCGCGGGCTCCGTCCCAGCGCGGCGGTATAGACGGCTTCCAGCAGGTTGCTCTTTCCTTGGGCGTTCGACCCGACGAGCAGCAGGATGCCCTGGTCGAGGGTAAGATCCGCGGCCTCATAGTTCCGAAAGTGTCGAAGGCGAAGTTCAGCCAGCCACAATCCGGTACTCCCGGTTGCCCACCGCGACGCGGTCGCCGGCGTTCAACCGACGCCCCCGCCGGCGTTCAACCGCCCCGTTGACCATCACCTGTCCCGTCTGCACGAGCACCTTCGCCTGGCCCCCGGTCGTGGCCGCGCCGGCCCACTTGAGCGCTGCTCCAAGCGTGATCCCCCCGGTCGCGATCGCGACCGGGATCGGACCACCCGCGGGAGCGCGGCCGCGCTTATCCGTAGACCCTCACCGGCGCCAGCACGTACACATACTCCGCGTGCTCGACCGGCCGCAGCATTCCAGGACTCAACGATCCGGTTAACTCGAACAGCACCTCCGCGCTGTCCATGTTGGTCAGCGCATCAAGAAGAAACTTGGCATTGAACGCGACTTGAATCGTCTCCCCGTCGGCCTGCACGTCGATCTCTTCCTGCGCCTTGCCGACCTCGGGGGTATTCGAGCTCACCGTCAGCGTGCGTTCCGCCGCGCTCAACCGAACCACATTGGCCGAGTCCCGCGCGGTAATACTCGCCCGGCGCACCGCCCGCAGCAGCCGCTCGGTCCCTACCTTGATCCGCTGCTTGAATTCCGACGGAATGACTTTCTCATAGGGAGGAAATTGCCCGGCGATGAGCCGCGAAACGAACCGCATGCTCCCGACCGCAAAGATCAACTGGTTCTCGTGCGCCGTAATCGTGACTTCCCCCTCGGCGGTTCCGAGCGCCCGCACGAGTTCGGCCATCGTCTTGCTCGGAACGATTGCCGAGATCTTGTCCCGCACTCCCTTCGTCAGCTTCGCCGTCCGGAGCGCGAGCCGGCCCCCGTCGGTCGCGACCAACCGGCCGTCATGGCCTTCAAGCACTACGTAGACACCGGTCAGAAACGGCCGCGTTTCATCCGTCGATACGGCAAAGCTCGTCTGCCGGATCATTGTCCGCAGCAATCCCGCATCAATTTGCGCGACGGTGTCCCCGCCGTTGGAGGGCATCAATGGAAAATCCGCCGCCGGTAGCCCCAGGATCTCGAACTTGATGCTCTCGCAGGTAATCCGGGTCTTTGTATCGCCTTCGCTCACATCAATAGTGATCGGCGCTGCGGGTAAATTAACGATGATATCACCAAAGATCCGCGCGGGAACCGTGATGTTTCCCGGCTCGAGCACTGAGGCGCGGACCTGTGATTCGATCCCCAACTCTAGATCGGTCGCGGTAATCCGGAGAATCTCGCCTGTTGAGTCAAGCAGTAGATTACTAAGTATAGGCATACTAGCCCGGCTGGAAATTGCTCGGGTGACAATTTGGACTTCGTGCATGAGCTGTTCTTGCGAACACTGAACGCGCATAAATACGCCCTCCTAGGGGCTTTTATATTAAGTATATTTCGTCATAAGAGTAGTAGAACCTGTGGATAATGTGTATAGCAGCCTCCGACTCATACATAATCGCATTTTCTGGCTGTGGGTAACCCTAGGACAGCGTGAACGATATATCCCGGATCTCCTCAGGTCGCGGAGAACTGAGGAGCCATGGTAGATTTGTTAGCCTATTGCTCCACTGCAGTTGGACGTTCTATCCGGAAGTTATCCACAAGGTTTTTGACCCCGGCGGCAAGGTGGGTGTCTTGAAGCAGCGCCGTCTTTACACGATCACACGCGTGCATAACCGTCGTGTGATCGCGACCGCCAAACTCCTCCCCAATTCTGGGAAGGGAAGCATCAGTCAGCTCGCGGGAGAGGTACATCGCGACTTGACGGGGGAACGCCACGCCTTTGGTACGGCGCTCCGATTTCATCTCGTCGACCCGGATCCCAAAGAACTCGGCGACCGCGCGCTGGATCGCCGGGATGGTGATCGGGCGAACGCGGGTTTGGGGTAACAGCTCCCGGAGCACCTGCGTGGCCAGCTCGATTGAGAGGGGGGTGCTCGTCATCTGGGCGTGGGCGCGAAGGTGGCTGAGCGCGCCCTCGAGCTCACGAATGTTCGAGGAGATGTGCTGGGCGATGTACTGGGCGGTCTCGTCGGGCAAGGCCACGCCGTCCAGTTCGGCCTTTTTGCGCAAAATGGCAATGCGGGTCTCATAGTCCGGCGGCTGGATGTCCGCGATCAGCCCCCACTCGAACCTGGAGCGCAGCCGGTCCTCCAATGTCGGGATCTCTCGCGGCGGGCGGTCGCTGCTGATGATTAATTGCCGGTTGGATTCGTGGAGCGCGTTGAAGGTGTGGAAGAACTCCTCCTGGGTGCGTTCCTTGCCGGCGAGGAACTGGATGTCGTCGATGAGCAGTACGTCGGCCGTCCGGTACTTGTTGCGAAACTGGACGGTCTTGTCGTCGCGGATCGAGTTGATGAGGTCGTTGGTGAAATGCTCCGAGGAGACGTACATCACGCGGGCCATCTGTTTGCAGGTGAGCACGTGGTAGCCGATGGCCTGGAGGAGATGGGTCTTGCCCAGCCCGACGCCGCCGTAGATGAACAGCGGGTTGTAGGCTTTTGCCGGGGCTTCGGCGACCGCCAGCGCGGCCGCGTGCGCGAAGCGGTTGCCGTTGCCGATGACGAAGGTATCGAACGTGTATTTGCCGTTGATGAGGGTGTCGGACGGGAGCGGGCGGGTCACCGCCGGATCGCGCGGGGCGGTCGCTTCGGGCGTTGCGGCGGGCTGCGGCTCGCCCTCGGCGATGACAAACCGCACATCCACCCCGTGGGTGAGCACCTCTTCGAGCGTATCGAGGATGAGTCTCCGGTAGCGCCCTTCGACCCATTCCTTCGCGAACAGGCTGGGGACCGAGAACACGAAGGTCCCCTGATCGAGCGCCATCGGCCGCATCGCTTTTAGAAACGTCTCGAAGCTCGGCTTGCTGAGGTGCCGCTCGATCCTGGGCAGAGCTTGCCGCCAGACCTGGCTGGCGGCGAGGGTCTCGGACTCCATGCGCGCCTCCCGTTCTGGCCCGGGCGGGTCGCCGGGCATTAGGGCTCAAACACGGTGTCGAGGTACACGATGCCTTCTTCCGTCAGGGTGCGCTTGCCGGGGCCTCGCGTCGCCACCAATTGCAGCGTCTCGAGGGCGTAGAGCTCGCGGTAGGCGGTGCTGGGGCTCATGCCGAGTTCCTTGGCAATCGATGATGGCCCGGCGGATCCCAGCTCATTGATGAGCAGGAGGACCTTTCGCTGCCGGGGCGTGATGCGCGGCGGGGCCGGCGCCAGCTCGGGCGGGGCGGCCGGCTGCGGCGCGCGCCGGACGGCCGGCTGTGGTGGCCCCACCTGCAGGGTGACCACCGTGCCTCGATCCAGGTTGTCCTCGATCGAGATCGCGCCGCCGAGAAAGGCCAGCTGCTCGCGCGCGACCGGGAGACCGGATCCCACGCCTTTGATGAACTGGCGCATGTCGCGCGTCGCGGTGGTGAACCCGGGGAGGAAGGCGCGCTCTTTGTCTTTGATGCCTGGGCCGTGGTCGGAGATGCGGATGGTGTTGCCGTTGTCCATGATGGTGACGACGGCGTCCTGGAAGAACGCGTGAATCAGGTTCTCCATGATTTCCCTGATGACGACGAAAGGAATCCGTCCCCCGCGCTCGCGGGCAAAGGCGTGGGTTCGTGAGGCGAGCTCTCCAACAAGTTCGTTGAAATCCTCCGCGGAGAGGGAGACGATTTGCGGCGACGACAGGAGCGAATCGTACACGGCGACGCGCACTTCGGGTGCCTGTCCTGGTTCCTCCGGCGCCCCCTTGGCCTTCGATATCAGGCGCAGGAAGAAGTCCTGCATGATCATCTCTCCGGATGTGCAGCCCGAGTATTGGCCCGCGCGGAGCGCCCCTCCTGCCCGCGCGGCTGTGGCCGCAGAGTTTTTCCGCCTGTCGCTGACGTGCCGGCGGATGGTCACCGTTGTGGAAAGATGGCCATCCCAAAATCGGAATTTCCGGTTGACGATCCTGTGGGGGGAATGTGCAGGAGCGCTTAGATATGGAGATTATCCGGCGCGGGCCAGGTTATCCACAGGTGTGGAAAAGATTGTTGATAACTTGCGGAATCTCCTTCAATCATCGGGAAAATTTCTCCCCGGCCGGTTTTTCCGGCGGGCTTGGGCTCCCCGATGGTGCGAGACTCAGACGAGATCTTGATAACTCGAGTGGTTATCACCAGGTTATCCACAGGTGGTGAATGGCGATCGAATGAGGGGGTTCAGTTCGGCGGGGGCCTGTGAACGCGACGCCCTGTAGGGTCCGGCGCGTTGAAGGACGCCGCGATCCTGTGATATAGTGAGGGGAACTGCCGGCCCGGTCCTCTCCGGCGCGGGTAGCTCGACCGGGTGTGACAGAGGGGGGACGGCCAGGTGAAGCGGACTTTCCAGCCAAGCAGGCGCCATCGGAGCAAAGTACACGGGTTCCGCGTCAGAATGCGCACCCCCGGCGGGAGAAACGTGCTGAGACGGCGGCGGGCAAGAGGACGGTACCGCCTCGCGTCTTCTTAGGGGGTTGCGAAGCCCAGCCTCTGGTGGTGTGAACGGTCGCGGGCGCCCCGACGGCGCTCAGGCGGAACGGTCGGCGCGTTTCCAACCCATTGTGTTCTCCAGGGTCTATCGGGAGGGCCGCCGGTTCCCGGGGACAAACCTGGTGCTCTACGTGCGCCCGACGGAGGAACTGCGCCGGGTCGGGATCACTGTGGGACGGCGATTTGGCGGCGCGGTCGCGCGGAACCGGGCCAAGCGGCGGTTGCGGGAGGCCCTCAGGCGACTGGAAGGCCGCCTTCGTGATCGGGGGGACATCGTGCTGGTCGCGCGCCAGCAGGCACTGACCGCCCCGTTCGTGGAGATCGTCTCGGAGATCGAAGCCCTGTGCGGCGCCGGCGGGGTCCTGGCGGAGGGCGCCATTGACGCGAATGGGTGAAGCGGCAGGGCTGGTCCTGATCCGGTTCTACCAGCGGTGGATCTCCCCCTACACGCCTCCATCATGCCGGTTCTATCCGTCGTGTTCCGAGTACGCGGCCCAGGCGGTCGAGCGGTACGGGCTGGTGCGCGGCGGATGGCTGGCCATGAGGAGGCTCGTTCGTTGTCATCCGTTTCACCCCGGCGGCCATGACCCGGTGCCGTGAGGTTCAAGGAGGCTCGGTGAGTGGGTGCGCTGAACGGGCTGCTTAGCGGGATTGCCGACGCGCTGCACGACGTGCTGCGGTTCTTTTATGGGTTTGCGCACGACTACACCCTCGCGATCGTTCTGCTGACCCTGGTCGTCAAGCTCGCGCTGCACCCGCTCACCAGAACGCAGCTGCGGTCGATGAAGGGGATGCAGGTGATCGCGCCGCACATGGAAGCTCTCCGGCGGAAGTACAAGGACGACCCGAAGGCCCTCAACCAGGAAATGATGGCGCTCTACCGGGCGCACAACCTCAACCCGATGATGGGATGCCTCCCGATGCTCGTCCAGATGCCGGTGTTCATCGCTCTCTGGCGGCTGTTGTACACCAAGGGTCTCTTCGGGACCGCGGCCGTCTTCGGGATCCCCTGGATGCGTCTCGACCAGGCGCCGAACCTCGGTCAGGTGCTGTCCGCCGTTGCCGCGGGCCATCCCGAGCAGCTCCTCCTGCTGTTATTCCCGGTGCTGGTGGGGGCGACGATGTACTTCCAGCAGCGGATGACGATCACCGATCCTTCGCAGGCCCGCATGTTTGTCTTCATGCCCATCATGATGGGGTATTTTGCCACCATCTACCCGATCGGCGTGTCGATTTACATGATCGTGTCGACCATGGCGTACATCGCGGAGTACTTCCTGGTCGTGGGTTCGCCTCCGCCGATGTCGGCCGCCCCGCCGAAGTCGCAGGCGGCGGCCGCGGTCTCCGGAGGCGGGGGGCGGACACCGGCGCCAATGCCGCAGGGCAAGAAGGGGGCAAAGCGGGCGTGAAGTCGGCAGAAGGATCCGGCCGCACCGTCGAAGAGGCGATTCGCGAGGCCCTCCGGGTCCTCGGCGCGCGTCGGGAAGACGTCGATCTCCTGGTCCTGGACGAGGGAAGCCGCGGCGTCCTCGGGCTGGGGTCCCGCACGGCGCGTGTGCGGTTGACGCTGCTCTCGGAGATGGAAGAGGACGACACCGCCGCCCCAGCGGCGGCGGGCGCGAGGGCGGCCGCGCCGGCGGCCGAGGCGACCGGAGAGCTCGCGCAGCTCGCCCAACGCACCGTCATCGCTCTGATCGAGGCCATGGGGTTCCGCGCGACGGTGAACGCGGAGGAAGAGGCAGGGGCGGTCCTGGTGTCGATCACGGGGCCGGAACTGGCGCCGCTGATCGGGCGCCGGGGGCAGACCCTGGAGGCCCTGGATCTGCTGGTCAACCTGATCGTGGCCCATAGCTGCGGCCGCCGGGTCCCGGTCGTCGTGGATGTGGAGCGCTACCGGGAGCGCCGGCGGGAAACGCTGGAGGAAATGGCGTGGCGGTTTGCGGAGCGGGTACGCCGGACCGGGCGGCCCGTCGCCCTCCGGCCGATGTCGTCCGCGGAGCGGCGGATCATCCACACCACCCTCGCGCAGGACTCAGGGATCGCGACACACAGCGAGGGGGAGGACCCGGAGCGCCGCGTGGTGATCGGTCTACGCGGCGGCGCCTCCGCGCCGAGCGCTGAGCAGATCCCCCCCACACCCCTTCCCGGGTCGCCGCCGCAGACGCCGGACGATTCCACGCCGTAGCGCGGTGTCCGTCGGCCGGATCGTCAACTCCGGCGGCGCGTCCCTCGGCGTCGAGCTGTCCTCCCGCCAGAGCACTCTGCTCGAGCGGTATGTCGGGCTGGTGCTGGAGTGGAGCAGCCGCCTCAACCTCTCCGGCGTGCGCACCGAGGCGGCGGCGGCGCGCGTGCTCGTCCTGGAGGCCCTGGCGTGTCTTGCGGCCCTCCCCCATCACGGCACCCTCGTGGATCTCGGCAGCGGCGCCGGCACGCCGGGTGTGCCGATCGCCGTCGCGCGCCCGGAACTCCGGGTGACCCTCGTCGAAGCATCACGAAAGAAGGCGGGGTTCCTCGCGGTGGCCGTTCGCGAGCTGGGCCTGGTGAATGCGGAGGTCCTTCACGCGCGGGCGGAGGAGGTGGGGCGCGCGCCGGCGCATCGCGAGCGACACGACGCCGTCACCGCGCGCGCGCTGGCGGCGCTCTCCGTGCTGGCCGAGTACGCGCTTCCCCTGCTCCGGATCGGAGGCGTCGCGGTGTTCCCGAAGGCCCGCCGCGCGGCCGAGGAAGTTGCCCGGGCCGCGGGCGCGGTCGCGCTCCTCGGCGGCGCCTCGGGACCGGACGTCCGCCCACTGCCCTCCGGGGGCGGTCTCATTATTGTGAGGAAGGCGGCGCCGACCCCCGACCGCTACCCGAGGCGGCCGGGTGTGCCCGCCCGGCGCCCGTTACTGCCGTAGGTACATCTCCGCGGGTGCTCCCCCCCCGCGCCAGGGAGGTCGTCTATGCGGTACGGTTGGCCAGGCGGACACGAGTGCGCCGTCGCGCTCTCGTTCGACGTCGACGCCGAGTCGGCGTTCGTGTTCCGTGACCCGGAGAAGGCCGGTCGGTCGCTCGCAGGCATGGAGGAGCGCCGGTTTGGAGTACGGACCGGCGTTCCGCGCATCCTGCGACTCCTGGATAAGTACCGGTTGCGTGGGACGTTCTATGTCCCGGGCTACACCATCGTCCACCACACGGCGGCGGTCCGGTCGATCCGAGATGCCGGGCACGAGCTCGGTGCGCACGGCAACGTCCACGAATCACTCGACACCCTCTCAGACGAGCAGGAGGTTCGGGTGTTGGAAGACCAGGTCCAGATCTGGCAGTCATCATTGGACCTGCGGCCCACGGGGTATCGGTCCCCGTCGTGGGAGCTCAATACGGGGAGCCCGGCGATTCTCAAACGGTATGGGTTCGCCTACGACAGCTCCCTCATGGGCGACGACGTGCCATATTTCTTGGGCACGCCTGCGGGGCCGCTCGTCGAGGTGCCCGTGCAGTGGCTCCTGGATGATGCCCCACTGTATCGGTACGCACCCGGATCGAGCAACGGGATCGCCGACCCCGACCGAGTGATTCGCATGTGGATGCAGGAGTTCGACGGCATGCGCAGCGAGAACGGGTGTTTCGTCTTGACGATGCATCCATGGATCTCAGGCCGCGCGGGGCGGCTCCTCGGGCTGGAGCAGCTCATCCGTCACATCCAGGCCGCGCCTGGCGTGTGGTTCGCCACGGTGGGCGAGATCGCCGAGTGGGCGGCTTCGTCGGGCGCGACGGGGACGGCGACACGGGACCCGGCGGATGGGCGCTGCTAGCGGTCACCGTACGCGGGGGTCGAGCCGGTCTCGCACCGCGTCGCCGAGAAGGTTCGCGCCGAGCACCGTGACCATGATCGCGAGGCCTGGGAACGTCGCCAGCCACCACCCCGTCGCGAGGTAGGCGCGCCCGTCGGCGAGCATGTTGCCCCAGCTGGGCGTCGGCGGCTGAACGCCGAGACCGAGGAACGACAGCGCCGCTTCGTACACGATCATCAGGCCGATCTCCAGCGTGCCGACCACGACAATGGAGGGGAGCACCTCAGGCAGCACATGCCGCAGCATCACGCGGACATCCGTGCCGCCGAGGGCGCGGGCCGCGTCAACGAATTCCCGCGACCGGCCGGCGAGGGTTTGCGCGAACGCGACCCGCGCGTACCTCGGCCATCGGGTGAGCCCCAGGACGAGCACCGTGTGCTCCAGGCCGGGGCCGAGGGCGGCCACGACCGCGATCGCGATCAGCAGGAACGGGATGGATAGGACGATATCCACGAACCGCATCAGCACCGCGCCCACCCACCCGCGATAGTATCCGGCCGCGAGCCCCAAGAACAGGCCGAGGGCGCCGGAGCACGCCACGGCGAGGCTCGCCACCACAAGCGAGGCGCGGGCCCCGTAGATCAGCCGGCTGAGGGCGTCGCGACCCAATCCGTCGGTCCCGACCCAGAACACCTCACCGTGAGTTCCGCGCGTGCCCGGCGGCATCAGGCGATCTACGAGGGTCTGGGCCAACGGGTTTCGGGGAGCCACGTTCGGCGCCGCCAGCGCGGCGACAGCGACGACGACGAGAATCCCGATCCCGGCATTCCCGGCGGGCGACAGCCCTCGGCGTCGACGCCGCGCAGGCGCTCCGTCAGGGGTGAACGCGCTTCTCGCCGCGGATGCGGCAGGCACCGTGGGCGGCCCGGCTACGATGGCGCCCCGGCGAGGGCGACCCGCGGGTCCAACACACCGTAGAGCACGTCGGTGACCAGGGTGGTGAGGACGAAGATGGCGGTGCCCACGATCACGACGGCCTGCACCACCGTGTAGTCGCGGGCCTGGATCGCCTCGACCGCCAGCCTCCCCATTCCCGGCCAGGCGAAAATGGTTTCTGTGATCACGGCCCCGCCGAGCAGGTTGGCGACGTCAAGGGCCGCGATCGTGAGGATGGGGATCGCGGCATTGCGCAGCACGTGCGCGACGACCACGCGCCGCGGCGACACGCCCTTGGCATGCGCGGTCCGCACGTAGTCACGACTCGCCTCCTCGAGCACGGCCGACCGGCTCATCCGCGCGATCGTCGCGAGGGACAACCAGGCGAGGGTGATGGACGGGAGGACTAATGTCTGTGGGGTGCCCGACCCCGAGGACGGCAACAGGTGCCACCGAACGCTGACGATCAGGATGAGGAGCAGCCCGGTCCAAAATGACGGCATCGCCTGGCCGATGAGGATGAGTGGCAGCGCGAGGCGGTCGAACGCGCCGCCGCGGCGGGTGCCCGCCGCCACGCCGAGGGGGAGGCCGACGGCGAGGGCCAGCCCGAACGCCGCCGCAGTGAGCTCAATGGTATAGGGAAGACGCTGGAGCACCAGCGGCAGCGCCGGGGCGTCCTGCACGTAGGAGGTTCCGAGGTCTCCACGCGCGAGCCCGGCGAGAAAACGGAGGTACTGCACATGGAGGGGCCGGTCGAGCCCGAGGGTGTGCCGCATCTGGGCGATGACGTCTGCCGGCGTGCCCTGGGGAACCATGAGGGCCACCGGATCGCCCGAGAGCCGGACGATGACGAAGACGATCGTGGAGACCCCCCACAGGACGAGAACCGCCTGCAGCAACCGCCCGGCCATGAATCGTCCCATGGTGTCGCTCGGCCGTCTTTGCGCGCGCCAGCCTTCAGGCTACTGCCCGAGCGCCATATCGGCGACGAAGAGCTGCTCGTCCACCGTCGGGTGCCAGTGAAGGTGCCGGTCCGCCCCGTACAGCGCCACGACCTCCCACAGCGGCACGGCGGGGACATCCCGCTGGAGCACGTTCAGCGCGGTTGAGTAGGCGGCTCTCCGCGCCGCCGCATCGAGCGTCGAGCGGGCGTCATCGACCGCCTTGTCGAAGGCGGGATCGCTGTAGCTCGACCAGATGCTCCCGGTGTGAAACAGCGGATAGATGACGCCGTCGGCGTCCAGGCACGAGCACGACCACTGCCCGTAGCGGAGATCCCCCCAGTCGTGTTGGGGGGACTGGATTTTCTGCAGATACGTCCCAAAATCATACGACTGGATCTTGACGGTCACGCCCGCCTGCTCGAGCTGTCCCTGGATCGCCTGGATGATGCGCTGGTCGTAGGTCGGCGAGGTCGTAAACACGAGCGTCAGGCCGCCGGCATGACCGCTCTCGGCTAGCAACTGGTTCGCCTTCGCGAGATCGTGAGGGTAGCCCGGGATCTTCGGATCGTGGCCAAAGTGGCGGGACGTCAGCAGCTCGGTAACCGACCGGGCATAGCCCGCGAGCAGGATCCGGATCAGCGATGCGGCGTCCACCGCGTGCGCGATCGCTGCCCGCGCGCGCACGTCCCGCAGCGGGCCCGGCCCGAGCGCGTTGAACGCCAGATACGCGACGCGCTCGGTCGCCCCCCCGAGCAGTTGGAGCTTGGGATCGCGCTTGATTGTCTTGACGTCATCAGAGGTGAGTCCGAGGGCGAGCTGGGCCCGCCCGGACTGCAGGTCGGCGACGCGCGTCGCCGTTTCAGGCACCGTCCGAAACGTGACCTCGTCGATCTGCGGCCGGCCTCTCCAGTAGGCCGGGACCGCCCGCAGCGTCACGTGGTCGCCGCGGAGCCAGGCGGCGAAGCGGTATGGGCCGCTCCCCATCGGATGCGCGTTGGCGTACGGCTGATCATGGGCCTGCATGTACGCCTTGGAGACGATGCTGAGGTTGACGAGCTGGGCGAGCAGCACAGGGTACGGCCGCGACGTGATGATGGTGAGCGTATCCGGTCCCGTCGCCTTGACGGTGGCGATCGCGCTAAAGTTGGCGTACTGAGGACTGTTGAACTGCCGGTCGAGAATGCGCGCGAGGCTGGCCTCCACGTCGGCGGCCACCAATGGCGTGCCGTCGTGAAACCTGACGTCGTTGCGGATGGTGAAGTGCCATTCGGTCGGGCTGACGGCCGTCCACGCCGTGGCGACATCGGCCTCGATTGCGCTCGTTTGGGGGTTGCGGTGAAGAAAGTTGTCGTAGATGTTGCGGTAGACGTCGTAACTGTTGGTGTCATACTGACGCCCGGGGTCGAGCGTCGCCGGATCCCCCTGGAGATCGACCGTCAAGGCGGTCGCCCCGGTGGTCATGGTTGGTCCTGCGGCGGCCACCGTCAGCGCGAGTGCGAGCGCCGCCAGGATCCGAATTGCCATTGGGACCAGCCCCTTGTCGAACAGAGTCGGGCTGTCAGGACGTTTCGTGAGGGCGCTCGCGACCCCTTCACCGCTCGCACTGGATCGGACTTAATGATATATAGAAGTCTATATATTTAGGTAGAATCAAGGGAGCCCCGGCTGACGCCCCCACCGTTGGCAAGGGCGTGGAGAGTCTCTCGGGCCGGTTTGGCTCTTCTCGCTTTCTGGTGTCCGGCATAGCCGCAACACCCCTCCCCCGGGAAGTTCGCCAGAGAGTGAATGGAGGATTTCAATGTCGTGGGAGAGAACTGGTGCTCGATTGCGACCGATCGGCCCCTCATCGTCGCAGCCGTAGAAGCCATACACAGAAATGGGGTCGTAGCCGACGGGGAACACGTTCGCGATCGTCAACCAGAAGGGCGGAGTGGGGAAAACCACCACTGCCGTCAATCTATCCGCCGCTCTTGCCTCCCTCGGGCGCATCATCCTGCTTGTGGACCTCGACCCCCAGGGCAATTCGACGAGCGGGGTCGGCATCTCCAAGACCGGCCTGCGGATGTCGGTCTATGACGTCCTGATCGGTGGAGATCCCATTGACCACGTCATCCAGCGGACTGCAACGGCCGGCCTGGACCTGGTTCCCTCGGACGTCCGATTGGCAGGGGCCGAAGTGGAGCTCACCGCGACGATCGCGCGGGAGAATCGGCTGAAGGCGGCTCTGAGGACGGTCCGGAACCACTACGATGTCGTCATCATCGACTGCCCGCCTTCCCTAGGCCTCCTGACGATCAACGCGCTCACCGCCGCGGACGCGTGCCTCATTCCCCTGCAATGCGAGTATTACGCCCTCGAGGGGTTGTCCTCGCTCGTGACGACGATCGACCTCGTCAGGCGCCACCTCAATACCGGTCTCGAAGTGTCGGGAGTCCTCCTGACGATGGCGGATCCCCGAACAAAACTCTCCGACCAGGTGGCGACCGAGGTCAGGAACCACTTTGGGAGCAAGGTCTTCGAGACGGTCGTCCCAAGGAGCGTCCGGCTGGCCGAAGCCCCAAGTTATGGCCAGCCGATCATCGCGTACGCGCCCGCGTCGCGTGGCGCGGCAGCCTACCTGACCCTGGCAGGCGAGTTCGCCGACCGTATCGGCCTCCCCCATGGCTCCAATCGGGGAGCCGTACAGGTGCCGGCGTCGGCCGCCGGGGTCGACCCCAACGGGGACGGAGGCGACTGATATGACCAAGCGAGGGCTCGGCCGCGGTCTCGCAGCCCTGATTCCTGGGGCAGGGGCGGTGGAGGGGGTGAATCAGGTGCAGGGATCGGGTCCGGTGCAGGATCTGGAGATTTCAGCGCTCTCGGCGAGCCCATTTCAGCCGAGGCACGAGATTGCAGGGCCGGCGTTCGAAGAACTGGTGGCCTCTGTCAGGCGCTACGGCGTCCTGCAGCCCATTGTCGCCCGCCCGGCCAACGGAGGCTATCAGGTGGTCGCCGGGGAGCGCCGCTTGAAGGCGGCGCAGGCGGCCGGCCTGACGAGGATCCCGGCTGTGGTCAGGGATGTCTCTGACGAAGAGGCCTTGGAAGTCGCACTCGTCGAGAACCTCCGCCGGGAGGACCTGAATCCTGTCGAGCGCGCTCGAGCCTACAGGAGGCTGGTGGACGAGTTCCGGCTGACCCAGGACCAGGTTGCGGACGCTACTGGGGGGAGCAGGTCTTCCGTCGCCAACACGATGCGGCTCCTTGAGCTCCCCTCGGATGTGCAGGACGCCATCGAAAACGGGCGGTTGAGCGAGGGACACGGCCGCGCTCTGTTAAGCGTGCCGGACCACACCCGCCTGGTCCAGATCTGGCAGCATATTGAGAAGCGGGGCCTCTCGGTCAGGGAGACCGAGGCGCTGATCAAGGCCACGTTGCGAAATGTTTCACGTGAAACAATTTCTCGCCGGCGGCTGACAGGGGACCCCGTGCTGACGGATATCGCCGCGCAGCTCCAGGAGCGGTTCGGCACCGGCGTGAGTATTCTCTCCAAAGGCAAGCGGGGGACAATCCAGATCCAGTACTACTCCCACGAAGATCTGGAGCGACTGGTCGAGATCATGCTCCGGTAGAGGCTTGGCGGGGCACTACCAGGCCATCTGACCCGTTCGGCCCTCACACTGTAGTCACAAACTCCGCTTCCCGCTCGCCACGGTCTCCCCTTGAGAGGAGCCGGGTAATCGCCCTGGCCAATCTCCTGACCCCTTCGGCCGCCACATCCTCGGGGTTGTCGGCGAACGAGATCCGCAGCCCCGCAGGCGGGGGCTCGTGAGGCAGGAAGAGGTCGCCCAATGCGCAGGCCACCCCCTCTTTGAGGCCTTCCTCGAAGGCCTCGGCAGCCCGGATCCCATCTGGCAGGTGAATCCACAGATTGAATCCCGCCGCCGGATGGGTCCACTTGACGCCGGCAGGCATGACCTCTTTCAGTGTCCGGAGGAGCGCATCCCGTCTGCGCCGGTAGGTCTCCCGCGCGGCCACCAGATCCCGCGTGTACTGGGGAGCAGACAGATACCGCCAGAGAGTCCGTTGGATCAGCGGCGACGTGAACCGATCCCCAAGCGACTTGGATTCAGCGAGCCTGGTCATCAGCGGTCCGTGAGCGATCACACACCCGACCCGGAGGCCCGGGATGACCGTCTTCGAGAAGCTCACTACGAGCGCGACATGGCCGCCCGCGTCGAAGGCTTTGACAGCCGGCGGCGCGTCCGCATCGTAGGCAAACTCGCTGCAGCTATCGTCCTCCAGAATGAGCAGGTTGTGCCGGCGCGCCAGCGAGGCCAGCTGGCGGCGCCGCTCTTCGGCCATGGTGATGCCGGTGGGATTGTGGCCGGTCGGGATCGTGTACATGAGCCGCGGCCGGTACCGCTCGATCAGCGAGGCGATCTGGTCAACCCGAGGCCCCTCCGCCTCCAAGGGAACGCTGAGCAGCTTGGCGCCACGGCCCTCGAGGATGTCCAGCGCCGTGATGAAGGTCGGGCTCTCGACCAGCACGTAATCCCCCGGCCCCACAAACGTGCGCGCGATGAGATCGATGGCCTGCTGCGAGCCCGACGTCACGAGGATGTCTTCCGGACGCGCGGTGATGCCCATCGATGCGCTGCGCTCCGCGATCCACGAGCGCAGGTGGAAATCCCCCTGCGGCGTTCCGTATTGGAGAAACCTCGGATCTTCAAGCGCCATCACCCGGCTCCAGAGGCGACCCAGTGAACGGAGCGGGAAGAGACCCGGATCCGGCGTCCCACCGGCCAACGAGATCATGCCGGACCGCCGTCCCGGACGCAGAAGGGATTGCATCGCAGCGATCCTGGGTGCCCGCAGGTAGACGGGCATGGAAGACTGCCACTCGTCGCGGCTCTCTGGTCCACCGGAGAATTCGCCGGTCTGGCGCAGCGCAGGGTCAGCCCCGCCGCCATCGTCGGACGGCGTTCTGACGAATGTCCCGCGTCCTGGGGAAGCCCCGATGAGCCCTTCGGCGGCCAGCGCATTGTAGGCTTGAACGACGGTAATCGGGCTCACCCGGAGGGTTCTCGCCAGGCTCCTGACTGACGGGAGCTTCGCTCCCGGCGTCAAATCGCCCGACCGGATGCGTCCGCCGATTCCGGCGTGGACCTGCCGATAGAGGGGAGTCTCAGACGAGCGGTCCAGGGTGATGTCCATGCGGTCCCCCTACTCTAGGAGTCCGATGGGTGTTGCCGGACTCCACCACGGCTAAGCTTGGGATTTTGGCTCAAATCTGTTGGCCGGGATAACTGTGTATCTAAGTGTACTCATTGATCTATTGGATTTATTGACAATATGATGAAGCATCGTATAATCACTGTAGCGACTTTCTTGAGTATAGTCAACATATGTTATTAGATACACTGGAAACCAGGACACTGGATGTAATGGTGGGTGCCAGGAATGACGAGAGATGAGGGCTGGGCGATCCTGAACGAGCATACAAAAAACCCCAACCTCATCAAGCACATGGTGGCGGTGGAGGCGGTCATGCGGACGTATGCCCGGCGGTTCGGCGAGGATGAAGCGGCCTGGGGTCTCGCCGGTCTCCTCCACGACCTGGACTACGAGAAGCATCCCTCACAGGAGGCAGGGCATCCCTTCGTGGGGGTGGGGATGCTGCGCGAGCGGGGCCTCGATGAGAGCCTCTGCCGGGCCATCCTGTCGCACGCGGACTACAGCGGCGTTCCCCGGGTCACACGGATGGAGAAGGCCTTGTTCGCCGCGGACGAGCTCAGCGGGTTCGTGATCGCCGTGGCGCTGGTCAGACCGACGAAGGCGCTGTCGGACGTCGACGTGACGTCCGTCAAGAAGAAGATGAAGGACAAGGCGTTCGCGAAGGCCGTCCGCCGCGAGGATATCGTCAAAGGCGCGGAGGAGATGGGCATGCCGCTCGAGGAGCACATCGCCGCCGTCATCACGGCTCTTCAGGGGATCGCGCCGGAACTGGGCCTGAATGGGATCGGGAGTTGAGGAGACTCGAACCACGGGAGGCGTGCACATGGCGGACATTGGAACGGTAAAGCTCAAGCGAGGTCTGGCCCAGATGCTGAAGGGTGGCGTCATCATGGACGTGACGACCGCCGAGCAGGCGAAGATCGCCGAGGATGCCGGCGCCTGCGCGGTCATGGCGCTGGAGCGCGTGCCCGCCGATATCCGGGCGGAGGGCGGCGTGGCCCGAATGGCCGATCCCCTCAAGGTCAAGGAGATCATGGAAGTGGTCACGATTCCCGTGATGGCCAAGGTTCGGATCGGCCACTTCGTCGAGGCGCGGGTGCTCGAGGCGCTGGGCGTCGACTTCATCGACGAGAGCGAGGTCCTCACCCCCGCGGACGAGCGGTACCACATCAACAAGCACGTTTTCAAAATCCCGTTCGTGTGCGGCTGCCGCGATCTCGGCGAGGCGCTCCGCCGGATCGGTGAGGGCGCGGCGATGATCCGAACGAAGGGTGAGGCGGGCACCGGGAACGTCGTCGAAGCGGTCCGCCACATGCGCGCGGTGATGGACGGCATCCGCGCGCTCCAGGCGGCTCCGGAAGAGGAGCTGATGACGATCGCCAAAGAGCTCGGCGCTCCGT
>Ga0209804_1000310_pt1 | contig 41974 bp, 35 predicted proteins | sample GraSoiAngelo_139_FD_185896 | JGI IMG/M metagenome (GOLD analysis project Ga0209804, IMG submission 185896) | Grasslands soil microbial communities from the Angelo Coastal Reserve, California, USA - 14_0929_12_20cm (SPAdes) (version 2) | ecosystem: Environmental > Terrestrial > Soil > Grasslands ... | reverse complement strand
CCGGCAGCCTCGAGGAGGTGCGCGGCAAACGAGACCGAGTCGTATCCCCCGGGCACGGGGATCCAGAGGTAGAAGGTCGCCCGCGGCATCGGCGCGTCCAGCCCGGCGGCACGGAGGCCGCGCACGACGGCATTCCGCCGAGCTTCCCAGGTCGCCACCCGCTCGCGCACCGCCTGCTGAGGCCCCGTCAACGCGGCGACGCCCGCGGCCTGGATCGCGGTAAACTGTCCGCTGTCGATGTTGGTCTTCAACGTTCCCAGGGCCTGGACGGCCTCCGGGTTGCCCACCGCGAACCCGAGCCGCCACCCGGTCATGCAGTAGGTCTTGCTGAGCGAGTGGAACTCGATGCCGACCTCTTTGGCCCCACGCGCCTCGAGAAAACTGGGCGGCCGGAACCCGTCGTAGGCAATCTCCGAGTAGGTGTTGTCGTGGACGACCAGGATCCCGTGCCGGCGCGCAAAGTCGGCGACGTCGTTGAAGAAGGCGAGATCGGCAACGGCGGCCGTCGGATTGTTGGGGTAGTTGAGGAAGAATACTTTGGCCCGGCGGGCCACCGCCTCGGGAATCGCCCCCAGGTCGGGCCGCCACCCGTCTTCGGGACGCAGCGGCACCGGATACGGTGTCCCTTCCGCCATGAGCGTGGCGGTCTGATACACGGGATACCCGGGATCGCTGACGAGCACCACGTCGCCGGGATCGACAAACACCCAGGGGATGTGCGCGAGCCCCTCCTTCGAGCCGATCAGCGCCAGGACCTCACGGTCGGGATCGAGGGAAACGCCGAAGCGCCTCGCGTACCATCCCGCCACGGCCTGCCGGAACTCCGCCGTGCCCTCGTAGGGCGGGTAGACATGCGTCGCGGGGTTTCGCGCGGCCTCGGTCAGCGCCGCGATGATGTGCGGCGGGGTCGGGAGGTCCGGATCTCCGATCGCGATGTTGATGACATCGACCCCCTTCGCGCGGAGCGCCGCCCGTTTCCGGTCGAGGTCGGCAAACAGATACGGCGGGATGCTGCGCATCCGGCGCGCGATCTCCATCAGGCCCTCCTCTGCTCAGGCGTCACACCGTGATCATAGCACGGATTCGCCCGGCGACCACCTCCGGGGGATCGTCGCCCACATCCAGCCAGTGGTAGCGGGGATCCCCCCGAAACCAGGTCAGCTGCCGCTTGGCGTACCGCCGGGTGTTGCGCCGGAACATCGCCCGGGCCTCTTCGAGGGACACGCTGCCCTCCAGGTACGGCACCAGCTCTTTGTACCCCAGCGCCTGCAGCGCGGGGAGCGTCTGCGCATACCCCGCCGCGAGCAGACCGCGCACCTCCTCCACCAGCCCGCCGGCAAGCTGCTGGTCGATCCGGCGGTGGATGCGCTCATAGAGGCGCGCGCGATCCGCCACGAGCGCGATCATCGCGACGGGCCCCGGGGGCCGGTGCGCCACCTGAACGTGGGGAGCGGTCTGGGCCGGCGGGCGTTCGTCGCCTGCCCCGGCCGCGGGCCGCCGGAGCATCGAGATCGACGTCCCGGTCCTCGTCTGCACCTCGAGCGCCCGAATGACCCGCCGCACGTTGTGGGGATGGATACGGCCCGCCGCTTCGGGGTCGATCTGAAGGAGGCGCCGGTGGAGGGTGCCGGAGCCGCCGGCGCGCTCTTCCGCCTCCAGCGCCGCGCGCAGGCGCCAGTCGGGCGGGGCCGCCGGAATCTGGAACCCATCGACGACCGCGCGGATGTACAGCCCCGTCCCGCCGACCAGCAGCGGGACGCGGTTGCGCCCGCGGATCCCGGCGATGGCCGTGCCGGCCAGGCGCTGGTACTCGGCGAGGGTGACGACCTGATCGGGCTGCGCGATGTCGAGAAGGTGGTGGGGAACCTGCTCCAGGTCGGCGCGGCTTGGCTTGGCCGTCCCGATGTCCATGCCCCGATAAATGACGCGCGAGTCTGCGCAGACGATCTCCGCGGGGATCAGCCGGGCGAGGGCCACCGCAGCCGATGTCTTGCCCACGGCCGTTGGACCGGCGATGACGACGAGGGCCGGATCCCTCAACCGGATCCCCTAACGGCGGCGGCGACGACGGCGGCGGCGGCGCGCGCCACCAGGCGCGGCGGGCAGCGCGCCCTGAGGTCCTGCCGCAACCTCTGCTTGCCGTTGGCCCTTCTCCGGTTTGGAGCCCCCGAAGGGGGGATGCGGGCCGTCGGCGGCCGCCGCATGCGCGCCCGGCGCGGATCCCCGGTCCGGCGCCGCGCCTCCACCCACGGACCCGTCGGGCCGGATGCCGGGGGTGCCCGAGACAACGGCGGCGGCCCCCGCCGCCCCCCTGGGCGGCCCACCCGGCCTGGATGATCTCGCCGGTGATGATCTCACCGCGGTGGGCGACCTGGTGGGCGCCGGCGGCCCCGGAATGGACGGCGCCCGGTGCTGCCGGTCGTCGAGCCAGAGGAACTGCCGCGGCGCCGAGCGGCGGTCAAACGCGTAGAACGCCCGATACAGATTGCGCGCGATCTCCACGGCCTTCGCGGCATGGTCCGCCGACAGCAGCGCCTCGATCTTCGTCTCGCCGCCCCGGCCGGCCTGCTGGACATCCTCGTACTCGCCCTTGTAGTGCGTGAGCATGTTGCGCCAGGTCCGGAGCGTCGACAGGGCCCGCAGGTCCTCGCCGTCCTCGTCGAAGGTCTTCCCGGTCTTGCTGACGAGGCGCGTCACCTCCATCCACTTGCCCTCAGGCGACATCCGGTCGTAATGGCGGTACCGGCTCCCCAGCCGGTCCGCGCCGACCATGTTGATGAACGCCTCGACGGCGAGAAAGGACATCAGCAGCGCGACGAGGCTGTGCGTCTGCTCGCCCTCGCGGTCCGGAGGGGTTGCGCGGGCGCACCGGGCGGCGTCGTCCGCGTGCTCCCGCGCCATGGCGAACATGGTCTGCTCGAGGTGGGTCCGCTCCCACGCCTCTTCCCCCGTGCCGGAGTTGGGGGCCGTGACGGGGGCGGCCGGCGGGGAGGCCGCCACCCCGGACGCTTTCCCGGAGACCGGTGTCGCCGGCGGCGGGGAGGCGCGTCCGGCCGGTGTCGAGAGCGCGGACCCCGGACGCTGCCGGCGTCGATGCGATCCGTTCATGAGGGCTTTCTTCGGCATTACCGCCTCGGCCTCCCCCCACCTCCGAGGATGTCCGCGGCCGCACCTCTCCGGCATCCCAGGGGGGACCTCGAGGCGGCGCGACGAAGAGAAACGGGCATGAGCGAGCTGACGCCCATGATGCGCCAGTATCGGGCGCTCAAGGATCAGCACCCCACGGCCATCCTGCTCTTCCGCCTCGGCGATTTCTTCGAAGCGTTCTTCGAGGACGCCCATCTGGTCGCGCGGGAGCTCCAGCTCACCCTGACCAGCCGGCCGGTGGCGAAAGGCCGGCGGATCCCGATGTGCGGGATCCCCCACCACGCGCTCCATTCGTACCTGCGGCGTCTGATCGACCGGGGCCACCGGGTCGCCATCTGCGACCAGGTCGAAGACCCGAAGCAGACCCGGACGCTGGTTCGCCGCGAGGTCGTCCGCGTCGTCACGCCCGGCACCGTCATCGAGGACGACCTCCTCAGCGCGCGGGAGAACAACTTCCTCGCGGCCGTGGCCCCCGGGAGCCACGGGTGGGGATTGGCGCTGGCCGATCTGTCCACCGGCGAGTTCTACGCCACGGAGGGAGAGACCCCGGCGCGTACGACGCCCACCGGTTCGACCCGGCGGCGGCAGACCGGACCCTGCGCGAGCACCTCGGGGTGGCCACCCTCGATGCGTTCGGCCTCTCGAGCGCCCCCCTCGCCACGGGGGCGGCCGGCGCGCTCGTCCAGTATCTCCGGGAGACGCAGAAGGGGCCGCTGCCCCACCTCCGCAGCGTGCGCATGCTCCCCCGGACCTCCACCATGATCCTCGATGATGCGACCCAGCGGGCGCTCGGCCTGTGGGCGCATCCGCGGGACGCCGGCGCCCAGGACACGCTCCTCGGTGTGCTCGACCTCACAGAAACGCCGATGGGCGGCCGCCTGCTTCGCCGCTGGATGCGGCAGCCGCTCCTCGATCCTGAGGAGATCCGCACCCGCCTGGACGCCGTCGAGATGTTCGTGGTCACCGCTCCCGTCCGCGAGGCGCTCAGGACTCATCTCAGGGCGATCGGGGACATCGAGCGGCTCGCCGGCCGGCTGGCCCACGAGGCTGGCACGCCCCGCGATCTCGCCGCGCTGCGCAACGCGCTCGAGGCGCTGCCGGCCCTCGGTCCCATCCTGACGAGCCCCCCGGAGATCCGCGCGCGGGCAGCCGCGCTCGCCGTCCCCCCTGATCTCGTCGAGGTCCTCCGCCGCGGCCTCGTCGACTCCCCTCCCCTATCGCCCAAGGACGGCGGCCTGATCCGGCCGGGGTTCGACCCCGAAGCCGATCGCCTCCGCGCCGGCAGCCAGGCGGCCCGCGAGTGGATGGCCGGGCTCGAAGCCGCCGAACGGTCGCGCACAGGCATTCGCAGCCTCAAGGTCGGCTATAACCAGGTGATGGGTTACTACATCGAGGTGAGCAAAGCCAACGAACACCTGGTGCCGCGAGAGTACATTCGCAAAGGCACGCTCGTCGGCGCCGAACGGTACATCACAGCCGAGATGAAGGACCGCGAGGCGCTGATCCTCACCGCGGAGGAGCGCATCGCCGCAAGAGAATACGACGTGTTCTGCGGATTGCGGGATGCCGTCCGCGCGCAGATCGCCCCGCTCCAGGCCGCGGCCGGGGCGGTGGCCGAGGTCGATGTCTATGCGGCGCTCGCCGAAGCCGCCGTCCGCCACCGGTACGTCCGGCCCCGCCTGGTGGACGAACGGGTCTTCCGCATCGTGGGGGGCCGCCACCCCGTCGTTGAGCAGGCGATCGGGGTCGACCGGTTCGTCCCCAACGATCTTTCGCTCGATCCGGGCGGCCCCGACATCCTCATCGTCACCGGCCCTAATTTTGGCGGCAAGAGCACCTACATCCGGCAGGCGGCCCTCATGGTCGTCATGGCGCAGATGGGCAGCTTCGTGCCGGCGCGCGAGGCCGAGATCGGCACGGTCGATCGAATCTTCACGCGGGTGGGGGCGAGCGACGACCTCGCCGCGGGCCGGAGCACGTTCCTCACCGAGATGATCGAGGTGGCGCGCATCCTCACGCAGGCCACGGCCCGGAGCCTGGTCATCCTGGACGAGGTCGGGCGAGGCACCAGCACGTACGACGGCATGAGCCTGGCGTGGGCGGTGGTCGAAGATCTTCACGACCGGGTGGGGGCGCGGACCCTCTTCGCCACGCATTACCACGAGCTGACCGAGCTCGCCTCGCAGCTGGCGCGCGTGGCCAACGCCCAGGTGCTCGTCAAAGAGGACGGTCAGGATATCGTCTTCCTCCACCGCGTCGCGGTCGGGGCGGCGGCGTCATCCTATGGAATCCACGTCGCGCGCCTGGCGGGAGTCCCCGACCCCGTGATCCAGCGGGCGCGCGAGGTCCTGGCCGGCCTCGAGGCGGCCTCCGCGTCCCAGCGCTCGCCCCGCGCCAGGCGCGGCCCGTCGCGCAGCCGGCAGCTTCCGCTGCCGCTGCCGCTGCCCTCCCCCGTCGAGGAAGCCCTCCGGCAGGCCGACCTGTCCCGGATGACGCCGATCGAGGCCCTGAACTTTTTGTCCACCCTCCGGGCCCTGCTCGAAGCGGGGGCGTCCCACGGTCCACCCCAGCGCGCCTCCGGCCGGCCGGGGCCCGGGGGTGAGCGGCCGGACAGCACAGTGATCCCATTCCCATCACAGGGGACCCCACGGCGGACGTGAGCGCAGGCCCAGGCATCCAGGTCCTCCCCCAGAGCGCCGCCGAGCGCGTCGCGGCGGGAGAGGTGGTGGAACGTCCGGCATCGGTCGTCAAGGAACTGATCGAGAACAGCCTCGACGCCGGCGCCCGGCGGATCGTCATCGAGATCGGGGGCGCCGGCCAGCGGCTCATCAGGATCAGCGACGACGGCGCGGGCATCCCCGGCGCGGAGGTGCCGCTGGCGTTCCAGCGCTTCGCGACGAGCAAGATTCGCACCGCCGAGGACCTGCGGCACGTCCGGACCTACGGCTTCCGGGGGGAGGCCCTGCCCAGCATCGCGGCGGTCGCCCGCGTGCAGATGGTGACGCGCATCCAGGGGGCGGATGCCGTCAAGATCGTCATCGCGGGCGGCACCCGTCAGGGCCTGGGGCCCGCGAGCGGGCCCCAGGGCACCACCGTCGGCGTCGAAGACCTCTTCTTCAACACGCCCGCGCGCCGGCGATTTCTCAAATCGCCGGCCCGGGAGCGCGCGGTGATCGTTGACACTGTCGAGGCGCTGGCCCTGGCCGCGCCCGAAGTCGCGTTCCGGCTGACCGACGAGGACCAGGAAATCCTGTGGTTTCCGCCTGAGACCTTTGCCGAACGGGCCCGCAGGGTCCTCGGCCCGGAGGTGGCGGCGCACGCCCTGGAGGTCTCGGCGATCGGAGCCACGGGCACGCTCGGCGGAGTCCTCGGCACCCCGCAGGTGGCCCAGCGCCGGAGGACGCACCAGTGGTTCCTCGTCAACAACCGGCCGGTCCGCAGTCCCCTGCTGGCCCGCGCGCTCGCGCAGGCGTACCACACCCTGATTCCCGAGGACCGGCATCCGGCCGCCGTGCTCTCCGTGCGCCTCGCTCCGGAGGACGTCGACGCCAACGTCCATCCCCGAAAGGCAGAGGTCCGGTTCGTGCGCGAGAGGGAATTGTTCGAGGACGTTGAGCGAGCGGTCCGGCGGACCTTGCACCGCGTGCCGCTGCTCCACGTCATCCCCGCGCTGCCCCCGGATGCCCCGGCGGACGCCGCAACCGCGGGCGGCCTGGAGGGCGTCCCGGCTCATGCCCCAGGCACGGGAACCCTCGGCGTGCCCCACCGCCCGCCCCTCACCGGAGACGCCCTGGACATCACGGACGCCCCCGCCTCGGATCTCCCCTGGCCGCCGATCCGGGTGATCGGCCAGCTGGCGCTGACCTACATCATCGGCCAGTCCGGCAAGGACCTGGTGCTGATCGATCAGCACGCCGCGCATGAGCGGATCCTGTTCGAACAGCTCATCGCCCGCCGCGCGCGCGAGGGGGTGCAGGCGCAGGGGCTGGTGACCCCCATCGTCCTGGAGTTAACGCCTCAGGAGGCCGCCGTCCTGACCGACCTGGAGGCTCCGCTTCGGTCGCTCGGCTTCGACGTGGAGCTGTTTGGACCCAAGACGGTGCGCCTCACGGCCGTCCCGGCAATCGCCGGCCACCGCGCGCCGGGCGAGGTGTTTCGCGCGTGCCTGCGGGATCTCCAGGACGACTACGGCCCCCATGCCGGCCGGTCGCTCGAGGAGCGGCTGACGATCGCCACCGCCTGCCATACGGCGGTGCGGGCCGGGGACGCCATCGACCCGACGATGATGGCCGGCCTGCTCGACGCGCTCTCGCGGGCGGCGGACCCGTTTTCCTGCTTTCACGGGCGCCCGACGATGGTCCGGGTGCGCGCGCCGGAGATCGAGCGGTGGTTCTACCGGCGCGGGTGAGCGCCGGCCGGGAACCCGCCTGCCGGCACGTCCTGGCTCACGCCGTAGGCACGTCCTGGCTCACGCCGCAGGCCGGCGCCCGGAACGGCCGGGGTCTCACCGGGCCGAACAGGAGATTCCCAGGATACCGCGAAAGGACCGGAAAAGGGGGGACCGATCATGCCGACGGTCCTAATCGCGATCTGCTCGAACCCGGATTGCACCAGGCACGCCGCCGCGCCTCGGTCCGAGCAGTTGCCCGAGCGGTGCCCCACCTGCGGCTCGTCCATGCTGGAGCGGTGCTGGAAGTGTGAGCGGGCCCTGGCCGACCCGTTCGCGTCCTACTGCACGTACTGCGGCGTGCCGCTCAAGCGAATCCTGCCGCGATCCGAACCCTGCGAACCGCTCCTCGCCATCTGCTCCAACCCCGAGTGCGACGGCGCGGTGGTGTCCGAAGTGTCACTCGCCGCTCGTCTCCCACTGCTGGAAGTGCGGCGCAAAAGTCGTGGACCTGCGCCAGCACTACTGTGAGAACTGCGGGGTGCCGCTCAAGCGGCTGCGCGCCACGTCACGGTTGTAAGGCCGGCCGGGTGCGCGGCTAGAGCTGGAAGTCGACCAGGGCCGACACCCCGACCCCGTACACGCGGTGCAGGTTGCCGGCGATCGGGTTGAGGCTGTCGACCGGGATCAGGCCCCGGAGCCTCACCGAGCCGAGAAACGACCCTTCGATCTGCGCCACCGCTTCCACTTTGTTCACGGCCGACGCGGGCCCCTGCACCTGGGCCGCCCCGATGTACGACCCGGGGTTGTTCGAGGCGATGCCGACCCCGACGCTGAGGATCGGCACCACCTTGGTCATGTCCCTGTTCTTCGCCTTGTTGTTGGCCATCAGCGAGTTGATGGCGTCGTTGATCTGGGATCCATACTGCTTCACGACGTACCCGATGCCGAAGAGCTTCACGGCCTGGATGATCACGTTCCCCTGCCCGACCGCGGGCTGAACCACCCCGCCGACCACGAGCCCCGCGATCAGGGCCACCGCGACCGCCACCCCAGCATGCCTACGCATCGCCGCCTCCCCTCCACTCGATTGTTTGGCCCGCGCCGACCGTCCTCTCCGCCAGCGCCCGTGCGTCGACCCGGTGGTCCCGGGGTGACGCGGCTGAGCGCCCCGAATGACGTTCCCCTGCCGCTCACCCCTGACCCTCACCTACGAAGAACGTGCGGCGAGGCGGAAGTGTTCAGGCCTGCTCGGCGACCTCTTCCAAAGGACGGCCGGCCGTCTCCTCACCCAGGAACAGCACGATCAGGATGGCGATCACCAGAGCGCCGGCGAAAATGCTCAACGCGAGCCCGCGCCCGGCCGTCCACGACCGCATCAGCAGCCCCAGCATCGCCGGGGCCAGGATCGCCCCGGTGCGGCCGGCCGCGGAGGCCCACCCCGTCGCCGTCGCCCGGATCCGGGTGGGATACAGCTCCGCGGCGTAGCTGAGGATGACCGGCCACGACGCCAGGACGCCGCCCGCCAGGGCGATCGCCGCTCCCACCACCCCGGCTTCGCTCCGCGCCATCGCGACCCCGGCGGCCCCGGCGGCCGCCAGCGCCAGCCCGCCGATGATGACGGGCTTTCGCCCGACGCGGTCGATCAACAGCGTCGCCGCGATCACCGGGAGGCCCATCACCAGGGAGACGAGCAGCGACGCCTGCGCGGGATGCGGGAAGCCGGCCGCCGCCAGCAGGGCCGGCAGCCAGATGATCGGGCCGTTGTACGCGCTGATCATCACGAACCAGACCGTCCAGATCACCAGGCTGCGCCGCCGGAACCGCGGGCTCCACAGTTCGCCGAGGTGCGCGAGCATGGAGACCCGGCCGGCCTGCTCCTGCGCCGGGAGATCGGGCACGACGCCGTATCGGTCCGCGAGCCGGCGCGCGAGCGCCTCGGCGTCACGCCGGCGGCCGTGGGCCACCAGGTAGCGGGGCGATTCCGGCACGAGCCATGGGCCGGCCACGGCGAGCGCGAGCGGCAGGAGCCCGACCAGGAACACGAGCCGCCACTCGACCCCGTGAGCCAGGATCACGCCCCCCAGCGCCGCCAGGATCCACCCGGCGATCCAGATCACCTGCGTCCAGCCCATCAGCGCGCCTCTCGACTCGGGAGGGGCGAACTCGCCGACAAGGCTCGTCGCGACGGGGGCGACGCCGCCGAACCCGATCCCGGCGATGAACAGGGCGAGGACCAGCCACGCAAGCGACGGCGCGAGCGCCGCGGCGGCGGTGGCGACGCTGCTCAGCCCCACCGTGACCCCGTACCCCCACCTGCGCCCCACCCAGTCCGCGAGGTACCCGACGAGGATCCCGCCGGTGAGCTGCCCCGCGCCGGAGGCCATGACCAGGAGCCCGGCCTGGCCCGGCGTGAGCCCCCAGGACGCCTTGAGGCCCAGGAGGGAGTAGCTGATGACCCCCAGGGTGATGCCGTTGCTGCCGAATGCCAGCCCGGCGAGAAGGGTCACCCGCCCGTGCAGCGTCCCCAATCCGGAGGGCGCAGGCGCCGCCGCCTGCATCAGGACTCGGGGGCTCCGAAGGCGTCGATGCCGGTGATGTCCCGCCCAAGGATCAACGTGTGGACGTCGTAGGTGCCCTCGTAGGTGTCCACCGATTCGAGGTTGGCGGCGTGCCGCATCGCGTGATACTCCAGGGTGATGCCGTACCCCCCGAGGATGGTGCGCGCCTCCCGCGCCACGCGCAGCGCCATCCGGACGTTGTTGCGCTTGGCCATGCTCACCTGGGTGTACCGCATCGTCCCGGCATCCTTGAGGCGGCCGAGGTGGTAGGCGAGCAGCTGCGCCGTCGTGATCTCGCTCAGCATGTTCACCAGCCGCTCCTGGATGATCTGCGTCGCGGCGATCGGCCGGCCGAAGGCGATCCGTTCGCGGGCGTAGGCCAGGGCCTCTTCGTAGCATGCGGTGGCCGCGCCGACGGCCCCCCAGGCGATGCCGTACCGCGCCTGGGTCAGGCAGCTGAGGGCCTTGCCCAGGCCCACCGCGCCGGGCAGCGCGTCCTCCTCGCGGACCCGGACGTTCTCGAGCACCAGCTCGCTGGTGACCGACGCCCGCATCGACGCCTTGGTGTGGATGTCGTGGGCGGAGAATCCCGGAGTGCGCGGATCGACCAGGAACCCGCGCACCACGCCGTCCTCGGCCTTGGCCCAGACGAGCGCGACGTCGGCGATCGAGCCGCTGGTGATCCACATCTTGGTGCCGTCCAGCGCCCATCCGCCGGAGACCCGCCGCGCGCGGGTCTGCATCGCGCCCGGATCGCTGCCGGCGTTCGGCTCGGTGAGGCCGAAGCACCCGATCTTCTCTCCGGCCGCCATCGCGGGGAGCCAGGCTCTGCGCTGCTCCTCGCTGCCGTACGCGAAGATCGGATACATGACCAGGGCACCCTGCACCGAGGCGAACGACCGCACTCCGCTGTCGCCCCGCTCGAGTTCCTGCATGATGAGCCCGTAGGCGATGTTGCTCATGCCCGCGCAGCCATATTCTTGCGGAAGGTTGGCCCCGAACAGCCGGAGCGCTCCCAGTCTCTGGACCAGGTCGCGGGGAAACTCGCCGGCCAGCCACGCGCGGCCGATTCGCGGGATCACCTCGCGGTCGACCACGCGTCCCACGGTGTCCCGGGTCAGGCGCTCGTCCTCGCTGAGCAGCGGATCGATGCCGAAGTAATCGAGCCGTCCGGTTCCAGTCGTCATGGGCGAACCATTCGCGGGGGCCTAGATCACTCCTTCGCGCCGGAGGCGGCGGATTTCCCCAGCCGGCACCCCAAGGTCGGTGAGCGCTTCAGCGGTGTGCTCCCCGAGGCGAGGGGGCGGCCTGCGGATCGCTCCGGGCGTCGCGGAGCACTTCACCGGGAGCCCGGGGATCGTGATGCGCCCGGCCGATGGATGGTCGATCTCCACCAGCATCTCCCGTGCGCGGACCTGCGGGTCCCTCACGATCTGATCGACCGTGGAAATGGGACCGCAGGGGACGCCCGCGGCGACGAGCGCCTCGAGCCACGCATCCGCCGGGCGCGTTCGGAACAGCGTGGTCAGCACCGGAATCAGCGCGTCGCGGTGGACGATGCGGTCCGCATTCGTCTTGAAGCGCGGGTCATCGGCCAGCGAGACGCCCGCCACCTCGCAAAACCGCCGAAAGAGCCGGTCGGTGCCCGTCCCGAGCGTGACGTAGCGGCCGTCGGCGCAGGCAAACGCCTGATACGGAACCACCGTGGCATGGGCGGACCCTCGCCGGGGCGGGATCTCTCCGGACGCGAGATAGATGCCCAGGTAATACGAGAACCAGGAGATCTGGGCGTCGAGCATCGACACGTCGAGGGATTGGCCGGCGCCGGTGCGGCCCCGCGCCAGGAGGGCCAGGACGATCGCGTACGCCGCGTACATGCCGCCGGCGATGTCGGCGACCGGCACCCCCACCCGCACCGGAGCGCCGCCCTCGTCGCCGGTGGTGCCCATGATCCCGCCCATCCCCTGCAGGATGAGGTCGAACGCCGGCCGGTGCCGATCGGGACCGGTTTGCCCGAATCCGGAGATGGCGCAGTAGATCAGCCGCGGGTTCCGGCGGCGCAGGACGTCATCGCCGATGCCGAGCTTGGTCATCGTCCCCGGGGTAAAGTTCTCCACCAGGACGTCGGCCCGGTCGATGAGTTTGAGGAAGATCGCCACCCCGTCGGGGTGACGGAGGTTCAAGGTCAGGCTCCGCTTGTTGCGGTTCACGCTGAGGAAGTAGATGCTCTCGCCCCCTGCAAACGGCGGGCCCCAGGCGCGGGCCCCGTCGCCTTCGCCGGGAGGCTCGATCTTGAGGACGTCGGCCCCATAGTCCCCGAGCATCGCGGTCCCGAAGGGGCCCGCCATGAACCGCGTAAGGTCCACGACCCGGGTCCCCTCCAGCGGCGCAGGTGCCGGCGCGATGTGACCTGGCGGTCTGCTCTCCACGTTCGCCCCCCTGCGTTCAGGCCTGCCTGCCCCGGCACCCGGTCCGGGGTCTCAGGCCCGGATCGGCAACGGCGGTGGCGAGAACATAAGGCCGGCGGCACACTACTGTGCCGCCGGCCTTTTATTACGTCCTTGCCCCGACTCCACCTTCGTGGAGTCTCACTCCACCCAGCGGGAGGTCAATCTCCCTGATCGGCAGGCGGTCGGGGGTTCGCCGGGAGCAGGGGCCGCCTCGGGCCCTGCTCCGTCACTGCTTCGGTGGCGTCTCCCGGTCGGTACCAGTGTTCCGCCTTGATCGGCGGACGCGACGTCGCATCATCCGCCCCTCCCCTTAGGTAGAGTCGCCGGGTGGGTCCCCGGCGCCGATCTCACTGTCATTGTACCCCGCGTCCCTCCACTGTCAACATCGACAGAGTCATCACGGGGCGGCCGGCGAGTTGACATCCAAACGCCGCGTCTGGTATAAGTAACCAAGCACCTCGACGTGCGCGAGGCCTTGACGCCGACCCGCTTTGCGGTCGGCGTTTGATTTTTTGGCCCGCTGGCGATGATGCACCCCTTGCGGGTGCAGGCCGTGGACTGCCCTGCAGCAGCAACCCCGCCCGTCGCCTACGGATGGACCCAGACGAGAAAGGAGGGAGGCCGTTGTCACCGGCAGGACAATTGAACGGAGCGGATCTCGCATGGATGATGACATCCACCGCGCTGGTGCTCTTGATGACGCCCGCGCTGGGATTCTTCTACGGGGGAATGGTCGGCACCAAGAACGTGCTCAATACGATCCTCATGAGCTTTACCACGCTCGGGTACACGCTCGTCGCCTGGGCGCTCGTCGCCTACTCCCTGGCCTTCAGCCCCGGAAACGCCATCATCGGTGACCTCAGATGGGCGTTCCTCAAGGGCATCGACCTGGCCGGCAGCCAGCCGCTTGGGCCCACCATCGCGCACGTCGTCTACATGGCCTTTCAGGCGACGTTCGCCATCATCACGGTGGCCCTGATCTCGGGCGGCATCGTCTCCCGCATGCGCGTCAAGGGGTACCTCCTCTTCATCACGTTGTGGGTGATCTGCATCTACGGGCCGATCGCCCACTGGGTCTGGGGCGGCGGGTGGCTCGGCGCGATGGGAGCGCTGGACTTCGCCGGCGGGACCGTGGTCCACGTCAACGCCGGCATGGCCGCGCTGGCGGCGGCGCTCGTGCTGGGCAACCGGACGAACCACGGCCGCCAGGCGTTCCTCCCGGGGAATGTGCCCTTTGTGCTCCTGGGGGCGGGCCTCCTCTGGTTCGGCTGGTTCGGGTTCAACGGCGGGAGCGCGGTGGCGTCCAACAAGTACGCGGCGCTGGCCTTCACCAACACGTTTCTCGCCCCAGGCGCCTGCATGGTCGTCTGGTCCATGCTCGATCTGACGCGCACGGGCAAGGTCACCGCCATGGGCGTCGCCACCGCCATCGTGGTGGGGCTCGTGGCGATCACCCCGGCCTCCGGGTTTGTGCCACCGTTCTGGGGGCTCGTCCTGGGCGGCCTCGCGGCGCTGCCGAGCTACTACGTCATCCTGTGGCGGGCCAGAACACGGGTGGATGAGTCACTGGACGTCTTCGCCGGCCACGCCGTCGGGGGGGCCACCGGCGCGATTCTGACCGGCGTGTTTGCGGTCAAGGCGTGGAACGGCGCGGCGGACGGATTGATCGCGGGGAATCCGCATCAGGTCGTGATCCAGGCCATCGCGGTCGCCGGAGCAGCCGCCTACAGCTTCTGCGGCACGTTCGCGCTGCTGAAGATCATTGGCCTCGTGACGTCGCTGCGCGCCAGCACGCAGGAGGAGGCCTTGGGCATGGATCCGACGCAGCACGGCGAGGAAGCCTACACCAGCGGCGAAGGGGCGATCCTCGTGCTGCCGGACGCCGGCCCCGAGCCGAGCCTGGAAGCCGCGGAGGCGAGAGCATGAAACTCATCGTGGCGATCGTCCGTCCGGACAAGGTGAACGATGTGCTCGAGGCGCTCTATCGCGTGAAGGTGCGCGGGCTCTCACTCAGCCGCGTGCAGGGGCACGGGGGCGAGCTCGAACGCGTGGAGACCTACCGCGGCACCACGGTCAAGGTCGACCTGAACGAGAAGGTCCGGTTTGAGATCGGGGTGTCGGACCACTTCGTCGAGCGGACCGTCCGGGCGATCATGGCCGCGGCCCGCACCGATGAGGTGGGAGACGGCAAGATCTTTGTCCTGCCGGTGGAGAAGGTCTACCGGATCCGCACGGGCGAGGAGGATACCGACGCGGTGACCCCGGTCGGCGTCGCGTAAGGCCCTCGCCCGGCGGGCAGTGCGAGGAGCCGGGGGGCGGTCCACGGAAGACACCTCTCCGTGGCCGCCCCCCTCCCTCTTCCCAGGATTTCCCGCCGCTAGGCGCAAAACCCCATCCATGTCGCATGTTGCTGTGGCGGCTCCCGAGGACGGGCCGAGACGGGCGCTGGCCGGCCGCGGGCCGGCACGGCGGCGCCGCGAGATCGCCGTGGCGTACTTCCTTCTCGCTCCCGCGGTCGTGCTGGTGTTCGGCGTGCTCGCGTACCCGCTCGGCTGGAGCGTGTGGCTGAGCCTGACGAAATTCAGTGTTCAGGATCCATCGAACGCGTTCGTGGGCCTGAGGAACTATGCGGCGGTCCTCCTGGACCCCGAGTACCTGCGCGGCGCGGCCAACTCGATCGGGTACCTGACGGTCACAACGGTCTTGAAGCTCGCCGTGGGCGTGGGCACGGCGCTGCTCCTCGCCCGGCCATTCCCCGGCCGGCCGTTCGTGTTTCTTCTGGCGTTTCTGCCCTGGGCGTACCCGGGCGGGCTGGGGCTCGTAGGATGGTACTGGTTCATCATCCCCCCGCTCCACACCGCCTATTCCCTGGCGATGTCCAACCTTCGATTCGCGTTTGACGGGGTGTTTGGGATCGGCGCGTGGCGGTTTCTGAGCCTGGTCATCTTCAACGTGTGGCGGGGGGGGTCGTTCGCCGGCATCTTCCTCCTCGCGGCGCTCAATGGCATCCCCCAGGACCTCTTCGATTACGCCGCGCTCGAGGTGAGGAACGGCTGGCGGAAGTTCTGGATGGTCACCGTGCCCCTCCTGAGGCCGTTTCTGGCCCTCGCGGCGTTCCTCTCCATCGTCAGCGCGGTGGCCGACCTCGGGAACGTCTACATGCTCTCGGGCTTTCGGATCACCTACCCGATCATCTGGACTCAGGCGTTCGATCTGGCGATTACCGGCGGGCAATGGAGCAAGGCCGCGGCCCTGTCGCTCGTCCTCCTCCCGGTTCTGGCCGCCGTCCTCTTTGTCTGCTACCGGCTCTTTGAACCGCTGGAGGAGGACCCGGCGTGAAGGCCCAGCGTGGATTCCACCCGGTGCTCCACGGCGCACTCCTGGCGCTCCTCGCCGTCTACAGCATCTTTCCGATCTACATGGTGACCATCGAATCGCTCAAGTCCGTCGACGAAGATGTCTTCGGGAGCCCCTTTTACGTCCGGCACCCTTCCTTCGAGTGGTACGAGAACCTGTTCGAGCAGCAGGAATGGGTGACGCACGCGGCGCTCACAACGCACACCGTCCCCTTCCTGGTCTGGACGAAGAACACCGTGATCGTCTTCACGGCGGCGCTGGCCCTCATTCTCACCACCAGCCTCGCGGCCGGGTACGCGCTCGGCCGCCTGCGCCTGCCTGGATGGCGGATCTGGCGGCGCGTGCTGTTTGCCGCCTTCCTGGTCCCGCAGACCCTGCTGTTCCTGCCGTTGTACAACCTCGTGTTCCGGCTCCACCTGGACGACCGCCTGGGAGCCCTCGTGCTGACCTATCCGATGCTGGCCATTCCGTTCTGCGTGTGGCTCTTTTCCGCGTACTTCCAAAAACTGTCGCCCGACATCGAGGAGTCCGCCTACATCGAGGGGGCGAACCGGTTCACGGCGTTTCTGCGGATCGTGCTGCCGATGAGCTGGCCGGTTCTGGTGGCGGCCGGCCTGTTCGCCCTGGGCGTGCTGAGCAGCGACTTCATGTTCGCGGGTGTCTTCCTTCCCAACCAGTGGCATCAGACGATTGCGGCCGGCATGTCGACCATGGATATCAGCCTCGAGGATCTGACGGTCGTCTCGGGCGTCAGCATGGGCGGGCTGCCCGTGCTGGTGATCGCCGCGCTCCTGGCGACCTCGTACGTCCGCGGCCTGACGGCCGCGATGATCGAGGGCGCCTGACGCCGTGCGGCGAGCACGCATCGGCATGATCACGCCGTCCTCCAACACCGCGATCGAGCCGATGACCACCCGGATCTTCGCCACCCTCGGGGAGGCGGTGACCGTCCATTTCACCCGGATCCGCGTCACGCACATCTCGCTCGAGCCGTCGTCGATCGACCAGTTTACGGCGGAGGCGATGACGGAGGCCGCGCGGCTGCTCGCGGACGCCCATGTCGATGTGATCGCCTGGAACGGCACCTCCGGCGCCTGGAAAGGGCTCAAGGCCGATCGGGAGATCATCGACCGGATCCAGTCGGAGACCGGGATCCCGGCGACCACATCCACCCTGGACCTGCTCGAGGCCTGCCGGCGGCTGGGGATCACCCGGTGCGGGCTGGCGACGCCCTATCTCCCCGAGGTGCACGAGGCGATCCGCCGGACCCTCGCCGCCGAGGGCCTGGAGGTGGTGGCATCGGCTTCCCTCGGGATCGCGGTGAACCACGAGTTCGCCGAGGTGCCCTTACTTCGGATCGAGGCCCTGCTCGCGGAAGTGGCGGTGCCTGCCGCGGACGGCATCGCCGTCGTCTGCACCAATTTTCCCGCGTCGGCCGTCGTGGACCGTGTGGAGGCCGCGACGGCGCGGCCGGTCGTCGACACGCTGGCCGCCACGGCCTGGCGCACGCTCCGCCTGGCCGGGATCCGGCAGGCCGTCCCAGGGTTCGGACAGCTCCTGGCGCGCGTGTAACGTGGACGGGTTCCGCTCTTCGCCTATCTGCCCACCCCGCCGAGATCACGGGTCAATGCCGCCATCATTTCGGCGGTCAGCGGGAGCAGCCGAACCGGCAATTTCCGCTCCGCCGCCAGGTCGAGGGCCAAGCCTGTATCCTTCACGAGGATGTCTAGGGACGTCCCGGGACGATAGCCGTCGACCCACGCGGCGGCGGTGGGCCAGTGCTCAACGACCCAGGTCGTTCCGGTGCAGGTACGCAGCACCTCCCACAATCGTTCGCTCGAGACCCCCTCCGCGCGGGCCAGCCCCGCGACCTCGCGGGCCGCCAGCAGGCTCACCGACAGCAGAACCTGGTTCGCCATCTTGACCGCCGTGCCGGCGCCGACGTCCCCTACGTGCTCGATCCGCGAGCCCACCGCCTCCAGCACGGGCCGTGCGGCGGCCAGATCCGCCGCCGCCGCGCCCACGATGATCGTCAGCGTGCCGTCCTCGGCCCGCTCGCGCCCGCCGCTCACCGGCGCGTCGAGAAACGTACACCCGCGCTCCCGGGCCGCGGCCCCCAGGCGGCGCATGGCGGCCACCCCGATGGTGCTCATGACGATCAGGATCGCGCCGGACCGCGCCTGCCCGAGGACGCCGGCGCTGCCCAGCACCACCTGTTCCGCCTGGGCGGGCGTGCGCACCATGACCACGATCGCCTCGGCCCCGCGCACCGCTTCTCCGGTTGCCGCGGCCGCACGCCCCCCGGCCTGGGTGAGCGCCCGGCAGGCCTCCTCGCGAACATCGTACCCGATCACCGTGAACCCGCGCCCGATCAGGTTGCGGGCCATGGGGAGCCCCATCTCCCCGAGGCCGATTACCGCGACCTGCTGACCTTTGCCCCAGCCCTCGCCGACCTTCCTCATTGGCGCTCCCCCGAGGTGCGCAGATACGCGATGCGGCCGCGGCTCACCACGAGCCTGACCCGGCCCATCGCCGTGATGTCGTCCAGCGGGTCCCCTTCCACGGCGATCACGTCGGCGATTCTGCCGGGCGCCAGGGTGCCGAGCGTCGCCTCCATCCCGAGCGCCTGGGCCGGCCAGACAGTCGCAGCGCGGATCGCGCGCATCGGCGTCTCGCCGAGCGTGACGAGCCACGCCAGTTCGTCGGCCAGGCAGCCGTGAAGCGCATCGGTGCCGACCACATAGCGCAGCCCGCGCGCGATCACCTTGCGCGCCGTCTCCAGCGCCTGGCCGGCCAGACGCTGAAGACGCGGCCCGGCCTCGGCCGTTCGCTCGAACGCGTGGCCGCGCGGCCCGCACAGCACGCCGGTCGTCAGCGTGATGAGCGCCCCAGAGCGACCGACGAGGTCCAGGTCCGGATCGGTCAGAAACCATCCGTGTTCGATCACGTCCAACCCGCCGCCGAGAGCCGCGGCGAGCCCCGGCCCGCCCAGAAGATGCGCGGCCACGCGCCGGCCGGCATCGTGCGCGCGCCGCGCCGCCGCGGCGACGTGCGCCTCCCCGTAGTAGCAGGTCGTCGGCTCCACGGCGGGATCCCCCACCCCGTCGGACACGAACACCTTGATGAAATCCGCGCCGTCTTCCAGGTTCCCGCGGACGGCGCGGTCGATCTCGTCCGGATCGTCGGTCAACACCGAGGCGACGGCGCCGCCGGAGCACCGCGGCGATCGGATGGCGCGGCCTGCCGCGATCAACCGCGGGCCCGCGACACGCCCCTCCTCGACCGCGCGACGCAGCGACAGGTCGATCCCGTGGCGGTCGCCGCACAACCGGAGGGTGGTCGCCCCGGCCCGGAGATCCTCCTGCATGCGGCTGATCCCATTCGCGGTGTATTCCGGCTCCGGCACGCCAATCTGAGCGCCGAGGTGCCCGCGGCGGGTATCGATGCCGAGGTGCGAGTGAAAATCGATCAGGCCGGCCAGCACGGTGCATCCCGGCAACGCGAGCGTGACCTGGTCGTGGAGGGCAGCGCGGACCGGCCCCGACCCCGCGGGTTCACCCGGGAGGCCGGCGATGCGCTCGCCCCGAATCAGGAGGCACCCCGGACGGCGGGGAGACTCCGCCACCCCGTCGATCAGCTGTTCCGCCTCGATCCGAATCACCGGGATGTCCGGCCTACCTGCGCTCGGGGCGCGCGTCACTTCACCGCCGCGCTGGTGATCCCCGAGATGAACTGGTCGAGGAAGAAACTGTAGAGGATCGCGACGGGGATGCCGACCAGCAGCGCCCCGGCCATCAGCGACCCCCAGTAGTACACGTCTCCGCGGATGAGATCGGTGGCGACCCCCAGCGGGACGGGCTTCTGGTCGGAGACCGACACGAAGACGAGCGAGTAGAGGAAGTCCTGCATGGAGAGGGTGAACGCGAAGATCACCGCGGTGAGGATGCCGGCCCAGCTGACGGGAATGACCGTGCGCAGCAGCGCGCCCAACCGCCCACACCCGTCCACCTGGGCGGCTTCTTCGATTTCGGGAGGGACGGTCTTGAAGAACCCGCTCATCAGCCACGTGCAGTACGGGATCGTAAAGGTGGGGTACACCAGCACCAGCGCCCACTTGGTATCGATCAGGTGGGTCAGGCCGACGACGCGCGACAGCGGGATGAACAGCAGGATCGGCGGGATGAGGTACCCCAGGAAGATGGCGATCCCCATGTTCTCGGCGCCGGGCAGCCCCACCCGGGCGAGCGCATACCCCGCCGGGACGGCGACGAGCAGGGCAATCGCCGAGACGCAGATGGCGATCACCATCGTATTGTAGACCCAGTCGCCGTAGTAGGTGTGCTGAAAGAGGTATGTGAAGTGCGACATGGTGGGCGGCTGGTGGAACCAGAACGGGAAGACCGTGGGGTTGACCAGGTCGTTGTCCGTCTTGAACGCGGTGACGGCCATCCAGAACACGGGGAACACCGCGATCAGGATAAACGGCACGAGCCCCGCGTAGACGAGGAGATGCCGCCGGAGGAGTCGCGCGCGGGCGCGCCGCGCCCCCGCCTCGATCAACCTCTCCTGCCCCCGGACCGCTTCAGCCCCGCTCACAGCGTTTCCCGCCGCCTGAGGTTTCTGAGCAGGAAGTACACGACGGGAAGCAGGATCGGGAACAGCACCAGGGCGATGGCCGCGCCCCGGCCGAGGGCGCCGGCCTGGATCCCGATCTCGAACGCCCGCGTCGGCAGAATCTCCGTGGCCCCCATCGGCCCGCCGAACGTCAGCAGGTAGATGATGCTCAGGTCGGACAGCGTGAAGACGGTGTCGAAGAGCAGCCCCACGAACAGGATCGGCGCGATGACGGGAATGACGATGTAGCGGTAGCGGTGGAAAAATGTCGCGCCGTCGACCTTCCCGGCGTCGAGGAGTTCGAGCGGCACGGCCGAAAACCCCGCCATCAGCACGATCGCCGCGAACGGAAAGCCGCGCCAGACATTCACGGCGATGACGGCCGCCATCGCCAGAGCCGGCTCCCCGATCCAGTTCGGCCACCCATGGATCAGGCCGAGGCGGACGCCGACGTAGTTGATCGCGCTGAACTGGGGATCGAACATCCACTTCCACGCCAGCGCGCTGATGGCCACCGGAAGCGTCCAGGGCAGCACGATCAGGGACCGGATCAGCTTCCGCCCGGCGACCTCCTGGATGAGGAGAAAGGCCATCAGCGTCCCCAAGAGCCCCTTGAAGATCCCGGCGATCACCGTAAACATCACAGTGTTTCGCAGCGCCAGGCGAAATGTGCTGTCCTGGAAAATCGCGACAAAGTTCTGGAGCCCGACGAACCTGGCGACCTGACTGCCGACCGTGGCGTCGCTGAGGCTCAGGTAGAGCGAGAAGAAGAACGGAAGCCCGACGAGCAGGCACATGTACAGAACGGCGGGAGCCAGGAGGGAATACCCAAACACCAGGCGGTCGCGGGTAAACGTCCCATGCCTGGCCGCGGCCCGTTCCGCAGTCGCCATCTCAACGTCGGCCATGGCGGGCCCCGTCCGGATGCACGTGAGGCAAGGATCCCGAGGAGGAGGACGCGCCGCGTAGGCGGCGTCCTCCCCGGAGGAACGCCCTACTTGTACTTGGCGTAGATGTTCCTGATCTGGTCCATCCCCCACTTGATCGCGCTCTCGAGGTCTTCCCCGCGGACGTACCGGGTCAGCATATCCGGAACGACGAAGGTCGACAGCACTTCCGCCGCCGGCGCCGTCGCCGGACCGGGCGACCCGAAGACATACGCGACCTTGTTCCAATCCTGCATCTTCGCCACCTTGGGGTCTTCGCCGACACCCGGCATGGGCTTCTTGTACCAGCCCTTCAGGTAGGGCAGGTTGTAGCCCTTACTCTCGACGAGCGAGAACTTCACGCTGTTTCCATAGTGCTCGAGGAAGGCCTTGGCCGTCTCCTGGTTCTTCGAGAACTTCCAGATCGCCAGGGTGGTCGGGTCGACGACCGCGGCCCGGCCGGCCGCGCCCCTCGGTTCGAGCCCGTCGCAGCCGATGTTCACGGTGGCGTACAGCTTGGGGTTGCTGTCCTGGATCGACCGGATGGCGGAGATCGCGTCATGGATCCAGACCGCCACGCCGGAGGCCAGGTACCGGTTGTCGGACACGTTGTCCCAGGAGAGCACCTCGGAGGTCATCCCCTCCTCGTACAACGCCTTGCTGAACCTCATCGCCTCCCGGAGCTCCTTGGAGTCCCAGGCCGGCTCCTTCCCGCTGGGGTCGGTCTCCTTCACCCCGAAGGCGTAGAACACCGCCCGCCAGTTGTGGTTCGAGTCGTTGCAGTGCGAGATCGCCATGCCGCAGGCGTGGCCTTTAGCCTTCCCGATCTTGGCGGCCTGCCGGAGATCCTCCCACGTCGACGGCGCCTTGAGGCCGTACTCCTGGAAAAGGTCCGTGCGCCACAGCAGCGGCTGCGCGATGTAGAACTCGGGCAGGGCATGCCAGCCGCCGTCGACCACGGCCACGTTCTTCGCCATCGGGATCCAGCCGCCGTACTGCTTCCCCAGCTTCTCACAGATGTCGGAGACGTCCACCATGTTCTTGTAGTAGAGGGTCGTCTGGATCTGCCCGTTCATCTGGAAGATGTCGTGACCGGCGCCGGCGGACAGTTCGGAGGCGATGCGGGTGGGGAGCTGATCGATCGGGATGTGGTCAACCCGAGCGTTCACCCCGTTGGCCTGGCCCCACTCCGCGACAAACTTGTCGAAGGCGGTGTCGTACGCCGGCACGAAGTGGCTCCAGGTCAGGATCCGGAGCGTGGTCCCCTTGATCTGCGCCGGGGCGATACCGGCCTCCCAGGGCGCCAGCCGCGACAGGGCCGCGCCGGCCCCCCCGGCGCCCGCGGTGATCAGCAACTGCCGGCGGCTGAGCCTCTTGCGCAAGCGCGATCCCGAGACGCGATCCATCATCCGTCCCTCCCCCCGGCCACCCTCAGGGGTGGCGCGCCTTCTCAGACGAGTGATCCCCGGCTTTCCCTTATCAGCGTACGTTAGTACGAGGCGATGCGTTCTTCCCCCTTCGGGGAGACTCCCACCGCCCCCAATTCCGTGGACATCAGCGACCCCCCTGCACACCAGTTGCCGGAGCATCGGCGGTCATTCGGGCCGAGACGGCAGCTCGCTCAGCCCTTCACGGCACCGGCAGTCAATCCGGCCACGAAGCGATCGACGAAGAAGGAGTACAGGAGCGCCACCGGAAGCGATCCCAGCAGCGACGCCGCCATCAGTTCGCCCCAGAAGAAGTCGTCGCCGCGGATCAGCTCGCTGGTGACCCCCACGGAAATGGTCTTGGCGATGGTGTCGTTCATGAAGATCAGCGAGTAGAGGAACTCGTTCCAGCAAAGGGTGAAGGCAAAGATGCCGGCGGAGAGGATCCCCGGAAGGGCCAATGGAACGACGATCCGGATCATCGTCTGGACCCGGGTCGCGCCATCCACCAGCGCCGACTCCTCGAGCTCGCGGGGGATGCCCTTGAAGTACCCGATCAGCAGCCAGGTGCTGAACGGGATCAAGAATGTCGGATAGGTGAGGATCAAGGACCACAGGTTATTGAAGAGATGCAACCGACGGATCAGAAAGGCCAGCGGAAGAAAGAGCAGGGTCGGCGGCACCAGATAGGTGACGAAGATCCCCCAGCCGATCGTGTCCGCGCCGCGATAGCGGAGCCGGGCCAGAGAATAGCCGGCCAGAATGCTGCACACCAGCGAGATGAGGGTCGAGACGACCGCCACCACCGTCGTGTTCAGGGTCCAGCGGCCGAAGTGGGTCTCCGTGAAGAGATGGCGGTAATGCTCGAACGTCGGCTTGATCACAAAGAGCGGACTCTGGTTGAAGTCGAGCAACTCGGAGGGGGATTTGAACGACGTAATCAACATCCAGTAGAACGGAAAGAGTGTGACGAAGAGGAAGAGCAGGACCGGGATGTAGAGCCGCACCCACCGGCCGAGCGGGCTATCGCCAATCTCATGCCGGCCCCGCCGCCTGGACGGTCCTCGAATCCCGCGCCCGGGTGCCCCGGGGGCGAACAGCGCCGGCCCGCTCTGGATCGCCATCAGTCCTGCCGCTGCAGGGCGATCAGCACGCCTGCGATCACGATGGAGAGGACCGGGAAGAGGACGAGGGAGATGGCGGCTCCGATCCCCATGGCGCCGCCCTGAATGGCCTGAGCGTAGGCCCAGGTCGCGAGCAGGTGCGAGCTGCTGTACGGCGCCCCATTCGTCAAGACGAACGGGAGCTGAAAGTCCGCGAACGTGAGGATCGTCGACAGGAGCAGGACCACCAGGAGCACCGGCCGCAGCATGGGCAAGGTGATGCGGAGAAATTGCTGCCAGCGGGTGCCGCCGTCCACTCTGGCGGCCTCGTAGAGTTCGATGGGAATGACCTGAAGCCCGGCGAGGAACGAAATCCCGTAGAAAGGCGCCCCCCGCCAGACATTCACGATGATCAGCGACGCCATGGCCGTCTGCGGCGTGCCGAGCCAATTCACGCCGTGCGCCGCGAGCCCGCTGCGTGCGAGGACCCAGTTGATGACGCTGAAGGTCGGGTCGAACATCCAACGCCAGGCGAGCGTGCTCAGCACCGTGGGGACGATGAACGGCAAGAGGAGCGCGGCGCGGACGAACCGCTGCAGGGGAAAGGCCTGGTTGAGGAGCACGGCCATGACCAGTCCCAGCACCAACTTGAACACGGTGGTCGCCGCGGTGTAGACGAACGTGTTCGAGATGCTGCTCAAGAAGACGCGATCGTGGAGGAACTCGTGCCGGTAGTTGCCCAGCCCCACGAACCGCCCGATCGCGCCGACCTCCGAGTCGGTGACCGAGAGCCACAGGCCGACCACGAATGGATAGGCGAGAAAGGCCAGCAGCATGCAGAGCGTCGGCGCCAGCAGCAGGTACCCGAGCGGCGCCTCTTGACCGAAGAAACGGATCCGCGGCCGGCGGAACGCCGCCCGCTCGGCCGGCGCCGGCTGGGTCGCCGTGCTCACCGCGCTTTCGCCCCTTACGGGGCTCCGAAGATCGCCTTGAGCTTGGCCTCCGCATCGTTCATGGCGGCCTTGGTGTCGCCGGTGGCGACCGCTTTGGCGAACATGTCGGCAACGACGAACTGCGTTTGCGACTGGCTGGTCTGCTTGCTGGGCGCCGCCGGCCACCCCGGCCACTCGCCGATGGGTCTGCCCTGAGAGTCGATCACCACGTTGCGGTAGGCCCTGAGCTTGAGATCGTAGTGCCAGACAGGGTCATCGTACAAGCCCTCAAATGGGCCGTGGTTGTATCCGCGGGCGGCCTTCAACCACTTCGAGTAGTTGCCCTTCTCCATCAGAGAGAGGAGAAAGGCCTTCGCCGTCTCCTGCTCCTTCGACCAGGACATGACGGCGTGGTTCATGATCAGGTTCAGCGTGAAGCTCCCCTTCGGCCCGCTCGGCATGGGCGCGTTGTTTGTGACCTGGTCGAAATGCTTGAATTCGATGACCTCGCGGATGTAGATGCTGGGGCCGTTGAGCGTCGCGCTGATGCGGTCGGCATGGTAGGCCTGGTTGTTGTCGGGGTCCAGCCACTCCGGAAACCACTTGATGCCGTTCTGCTGCGCTCGAATCGCCCATCGCAGCGCCGCTTCGGTCTCGCTGGAGTTGATCACGACCGTCTTGCCGTCCTTGTCCACCTCTTGCCCGCCGAAGCCCCACAGCACCGGGTTCCACATCGTCAGGGAGTCGCCGTAGGCATGGCCGACCGTCTGCGCGATGGGTTTACCGGTCGCGTCGGCAACCTTCTTGCCGGCAACGATCAGCTCATCCCAGGTCTTCGGGAACGAGGTTACCCCGGCCTTTTGGAAGAGGTCGGTTCGGTACGACCACGCGTTCGGGACCTGCGTGTACGGGATCGCCCGCCAGTGCCCGCCGACCTTGCAGTAGGCCTCGTTGACGGGGTGCACCTTGCCCAGGCGCTGCATGAGGTACGCGACCTCGTTGTCCACGTTGACGGTGGACGACGTATACAGATGCGGCCAGCCGTACTGCATCTGGATGATATCCGGGCCGTCACCGGCCGCGACCGCGGCCACCGTTCGAGGCTGGAGCTGGTCGCCGCTGACGGTCTCGATCTCGACCACGAGGCCGTTCGCATCGCCGAACTCCTTGGCCTGCCGCCTGAGTTCGTTGTCGGCCGCCCGCACGAAGCTGTTCCACTGAAGCAGCCGGATGCGCGCCCCCGCGCGAGGCTTGGGGACCGCCGCGGCCGCCGCGGGCGTCCCGCCGGCAAAGGCGGCGAGCACAGACCCGGCCGCCGCCGCAGCCGTGGCCGCTCCGGCCGATTGCAAGAACGCGCGCCGCGTCAATCTCCTGCGCCGCTGAGTGCGTTTGCCCACGATCGCACCTTCCCCCATGTCCTGAAGTCACCGCCGACAGGATCACGTATCCGACTTCCGTTTTGGCCCCTGAACTCCTTCCATGCTATTTCCGGAAGGACACGGCCTTGACCTCGGGAGCCATGTCGTTGCCGTTGAGGAACACCGCCACGAAGGCCGTGTACGCGCCGGGGCCGAGGCCCGCGCCGAGATCGATGCGGTACACACCGTTCTGCGGATCGGGGGCCGTCCCCACGTTCGCCACGCGCCCGTCGCTCGCCACAACGACGTACCGGCAGCTCGGCGTGACGGTGTCGATGGCCCCCGACGTCTCGCTGCCCAGGGCCTCCCGGACGATCTTGTGGTACCGGTCGTATTTGATGACCCGCTCTACCTCCGGCCGGAACTCGATCCGGTCACCCCGCTGCGCCAGCGTGGGGATGGACGCCCGCCGCGGGAAGACGTCCTTGTCAAACGAGCCGACGCCCAACGGGTAGCTCAGATCCCGGAACGCCCCCAGCACGACCCCGGCGGACGTCCACTTCGCGAGCCGGTAGGGACCGTTGGTCACGAGAAAATGGCCGTGCGTCCGGTAAAAGACCCCGAGCGCCCGCCACCGCCGCCGGGCCTCGTCCGCGGACGCCCATCCCTTGAGGGCTTCCGGCAGGTAGCCCCGCGCGGCGAACTCATCGACGAGCCGTGCGAGCCGCTTCGTCTGACTCGCCGGGCGGACGAGATCCAGCGCGCCGAGATGCTGCGATTGGGCCGAGGCGGGGGAGAGCGCCCCGATACCGCGCTTCGCCGCTTCTTCCAGCAGGACGAGGACATGCCACGGCACCGTGCTCCAGGGCAGCGCCAGGTCGGCCGCCCGCGCGGGACCGGCCCCGGAGTCGTTCACGTACACGCGGACGACCGGGACATCATACCGGAGGATCAGATCCCCGCCGAGGTTCTTCACCACCTTCTGCGTGCCGGCCACCTTGATCCCGACCAACGCCCTCCGCGCGAGCGCCGTGTCCCGGTCCACCGAGGGATCGTAGGCGTGGGGATCCCGGGGATTCCCGCCGCTCCACCGATAGGCGAGGATAAAAGGATACAGCACGTCGGCGACGGTCATCGCCGTGCCGTCGTGAAAGGAAGACGCCAGCACCCTGTACTCCACCATATCGCCGGCGCGCGTACCCGGCTTGATCCGCTCCAGGATCCCGGTGCCGGGATGCGGCAGCAGCGCGTCCTGGGGGACATCGAGCGGCGCGCCGGCCGAGTGGTCCCGTCCGGCGGCTCCACCCAGGATCCGCCGGACCTGCTCTCCCCACGTCTGCCAGCTGCCCAGGCGGTTGGCCGACCACCCGCCGCTGTAGGGCGCGGGCAGGAGCGCCGGGTCTCCGACCGCGGCCCACATCAGTCTCCCGAAGCGGTCGGTGAATCCGCTGATCGGGTTCCAGGAGGACGCGGGCGCCCCCGCCACGCCCAGCCGCAGCCAGCCGTTCCAGGGGAAGTCCTTCAGCTTGGCGGTCCGGATGAACACCGCGGAGTTCAAGCCGCTGTGTGAGTCGAACCCGACGTTCTCAATCCCGTTGGAGTAGTCGGTGTTGTAGTACTCCCGCCGCAGCGTGTACCCGACGACCACGCGCTCGCAGCCCTGCCGCAGCCGCGAGACGAGCGTGCGCTCGAGGTTCGCCCGGTCTTCCTCGCTGCGATACCCGCCCGTCACCAGGCGGTGATGCAGGCGATCGATCTCGGCCCGGCGGCCGCGATCGACGACGCTCTCCGCCATCAGCAGGTACGCGCCGAACCATCCGTCTTTGAGCCACGGCGGACCCACCCATCCCGCAAACCGGGTCGCGCGGGGGGCAAGGAGTTCCTCGACATCAACGGTCTCCACCCGGGCGTCCCAGGTCCGCGACCCCTCAGGCGCCCAGGACCCCGCGCCGGCAATCAGACGCACCGCCCGGCCGGTCGCCGTCACGATCGCGTTCCCATCCGGCGGCCGCCCCCCCTGGGCCGCCGCGGGAGGGGTGTGGAACGCAGAGGCCGCGAGATCGGCGTGCTCGAGGTAATCCCAATGGTACGGCGTCACCGGATATGGAAAGAACACAAACGCGCCGGCCCTCACACCGGCACCGCCAGGCTGCCGGCCGAGCCTCCGGATCACATCCGCCGCCACCGCGCACCGGGCCTCTGGGGTGGCCAGCCGCCGGGACGCGGGGTTCGGCGTGACGACCACGTACGAGCCAAGGGACTCCACGGGGACGACGCCGGCGGGGGGATCGCCCCCAGGGCGGCCGGCAAACGGATCCCCGCCGACATAGGCATGAATCGACGCGTTCACCAGCAGGCGCCCGGCGGCCTCCGGGGCGACCGTCTCCAGGCGGATTTCCTGCGGGTAATACGACGGGTAGAACGGGGATTCGTGGCCCCCCCACGCCGGCGCGGCGAGGGTCGCCGCGAGGGCCGTGGCGAGCGCCGTGATCAGCCGGCCGGCGCCGGCGCGGCTGCGGGGGTCAGGCGTCTTCGAGGCGCACGGCATGGCGCGCGGGGCCAACACAATACCAAAGGGCGGGCCCGCGTCTCCGCGGCGCCCGCCCCGTGGGTGTTCGATCCGTCAGCCGGTCACCTTCGGCCAGGTCTTGTTGATCCAGTCGTAGGTCCGGGTGGGGTCGTTGCCCTTCCATCCGGGCGGCGCGGTGATGCTCCGGATCGGGATCACGATCACCCGGCTCGTGTCCATGGTCTGGAACGGATAGGCCGGGTAGTTCTTGGTGAACCCGGTCATCGCGTCCTTGTAGCCCTGGTGGTTGTCCGCTCGAATGTACACGTATCCACCGGGGCCGACGTAGCTCAGCCCCTCGAGCTGGCTGATGATCGCTTCGTCGTCGGGCCACCCGCCGGTGAGCTTGTTGGCCTTCTCGATCGCGCTCTTCAGGATGTGCAGGCCCGTGTACGCGCCCTCGGCCTGGAAGTTGGGGTACTCTTTCCACCGCGCGTAGTACCTGCCGACAAAATCCGTGTTGATCGGCCAGCGGCCCTGCGGGGGGTACGTGAAATAGTAGTTGGCGTGGCAGCCCCCGATGACGCCCTGGGGGTGGTCCTTGCCGATCGCGTGCGGCGCCACGCCGAGGGCCAGGGTGGTGGCGAACTTCATCTTCTTGAACAATCCGTACCCGAGGGCCTGCTTGTAGAACGCGACGTAGTCGCCGCCCCACACCGACGAGACGAGGATGTCCGGCTGCGCCGAGATGGCCTTGGCGATGTGGGCCGAGAAGTCCGTGGTGCCGAGCTTGGGCCATCCCTCCATCACGATCTGCGACCCCGGCAGCAGCTTCTCGCTCACGATGCGGATGTGGTCGAACGCGTTGCGCCCGTAGGAGTAGTCGGGGTGGATGTGCGCGATCTTGCGCACCTCGGGGTGCGTCTGGGCGATGGCGAGCCCGCAGGTGACCCCGTCGGCCGACTGGATGTTCGTGATCCGGAAAATGTACTTCGGATCGGGCACGGCCTTGTCGAACAGAAAGTCCGTGCAGCCGTCCACGAAGATCGTCAGCACCTTGAGCTCTTCGGCGACCGGGCCCAGGGCCGGCGTGTTGCCGCTGGAGGTGATCCCGGTGAAGAAGTCGATCTTCTCCGAGAGCTTGAGCCGCTTCAGCTCCTTGACGTTGGCGTCGGTCCCGGCGTTCTCATCGGCCTTGATGATCTCGATCTTGCGCTTGCCCAACAGCCCGCCCCCATCGTTGATCTCCTCCTGGGCGAGCACGGTGCCCTTGTACATGGGCTCGCCCAGCACCGCCGCGGGTCCAGAGAAGAACGTCATCTGCCCCACTTTGAACGGCGTATCGGGAATCTTTCCGGCGGCCGGCTGCGCATCTGCGGGCGGCGGCGCTGCAAGATGTCCGGCGGTGCCCGCGACCGCCGCCGATCCTACCGTCACCCCGAGCTGCTGCAAGAAACCCCGGCGAGTGACTCCTTGGTCAGCCATGGCTCTCTGCCTCCCTCTTCCCAAGCGTCGCGCTTATGCCTTAGTTAGCCCTTCGCCGCGCCGTTCCTGCTGCTCTGTGCTGATGGCGATCAGGCACGCCAGGGCGACCACCGCGAGGGTCATGCCGGCGAGCACGGCCTGGGTCGCCAGTCGGGAGACGGTGGCGAGCGCGGCGAGGGTCCCGCTCGTCAGGCCCTGCAGCGCCAGCCCCATCACCGGAAGCACCGGCAGGCCGCACCCCGCCACGCTGCACGGCGCGGTCGCCAGCCCGAGCGTGCTCAGGACCGCGCCCGCCGCCCCTCCGCGTCCACTACCCTGCCACGGGCGGCGTGCGAGCCGGGCGCGCCCGTACAGCCACAGCGCGAAGTAGGCGCCGAACACTCCCCCCATGTACAGCCACCGCAGCAGATCCTGGAGCCCCACGGAAAACCCCCATTCAGCCGCATCATACGGGCTGCTGGCGATAAACCAAAAGAGGGAGACATCGGAGACAAACTCAACCTTGCGCGCCAATGTCTGCGCGGGGGAGAGCAGCCATCCGGGCAGGTTCCGGAGCCAGGGGTTGAAGGAGAAATGATCCCACGGCTTCCGGAAGACCGAAAGCACGAGCAGCGGCAGGGAGAGATCGAGCACGATCACCGCGAGCGCGACGCCCAGGAAGATGCCCGGCCGGGCGCGGATCCCGCGCCAGATCACACCGGGCGCTCCCCCAAGACCGCGTGCCAGGCTCCTCATTGGCCCCATCCTGTCTTGACCCCGCTCCGCACCGCGTTTACCTTTGTTCCACTCCTCGCTTCGATGGGCTTATCCGCGGATCGTCCGCATGACGCCTTCGTGCCCGAACACCTCGGCCGGCGTGCCGTCGAAGATGATCTCTCCCCGGTCGATCACGTACAGACGGTCGGCCACCTTGGCGGCGCTCATCACATTGGATTCGGCAATCAGCATCGAGATTCCCATCGCCTGGATCTTCCGGACGGCATCGGCAAACCGGTTGACGACGGCGGGCGCGAGCCCCTCGAAGGCTTCATCGAGCAGCAGGACTGCGGGCCGCAGCATCATCGAGCGGGCGATCGCCACCATCTTTTTCTCGCCGCCGCTGAGGTGCAGGCCTTTCCGCCCGAGCAGCCGGCGCAGTTCCGGGAACAGGTCGTAGATCGCGCCGGCGGGATCGCGGGCCGCGGAGCCGTCGCCGGCGGCGCGGCGCCCTGGGGCGAGCCACTGGCCGATTCGCAGGTGCTCGGCGACCGTCAGGTCGGGGAAGATCCCGCAGTCGTCGGGGGCGTAGCCGATGCCCATCCGCGCGCGGAGGTGCGGCCCGAGCCCGGTGATCTCGCGTCCGCGGTAGACGACGGCGCCGGACCGCACCGGCAGCAGGCCCATGATGCTGTCCATCGTCGTGGTCTTGCCGGCGCCGTTGCGGCCGACCAGGCACACCGTCTCGCCGTTCCGAACGGACACCGACACCTTCCGCAGCACGTGCGCCGGGCCGCGGAAGGTGTTCACGTCCCGCATCGCCAGCACCGAGCCCGGCCCGGCCGCCTCAGTCATCCGCCGCGCTCCGGGTCGCGCCGGCCCAGCATGGCCGCGACGCGCGCATCGCGGATGATCTCCTGCGGCGTCCCCTCGGCGAGGACGCGGCCTTCGTGCATCATCACGATCCTGTCCGAGTACTTGAAGACGATATCCATGTCGTGTTCCACGATCACGGCGCTCAGCCCGCCCGATCGCACCACAGCCTCGACCCGGTCCATGATACCGCTCTTCTCCCGCGTGCCGACGCCGCTCGTCGGCTCGTCGAGCAGAATCAGCTTGGGCCGCAGCGCGTAGGCCACCGCCACGTCGAGCAGCTTGCGCTCCCCCTGGGCCAGCCCGCTCGCCGGGACGCTCCATTTGTCCGCGAGCCCGAACTCTCCAATGACACCCCGCGCCTCCTCTTCGGCGGCGCGGTCGCGTTCGGCGAGGCGCATCACCTGGTTGATCTTGTTGTCGCGGGAGAAGATCGCCAGCCGGACGTTGTCGAGCACCGTCAGGGCGTCGAACAGGTTCACGAGCTGAAAGCTCCGAGCGATCCCGGCCTTGATCCGGCCGTAGACCGGCAGCCGGGTCACGTCCTGACCGTCGAAGACGATCCGTCCCTCGTCCGGCGGCAGGAGCCCGGTGATCAGGTTCACGAGCGTGGTCTTGCCCGCGCCGTTCGAACCCACGAGCGAGATCAGACGCTGCGGCTCGATCGCAAAGTCGACGCCGTCGACCGCGCGGGTATCGCCAAATGACTTCCGGAGCCCCTGCGCGGCCAGCAGCGGCACCTCAGCCCTCCTTCCGCATCCGGCGGTGGAGGCGCGCCCAGGCGCCCATGATCCCGTCCGGCAGGACGAGCACCAGCACGACGAAGACCACCCCCAGGAGCAGCTGCCAGTACTCGGTCCGGCCGACCGCGTACGACTTCAGGTAGTTGAAGGCGACCGCGCCGACGATGGGTCCGGAGAAACTGTGGAACCCGCCCATCACGGTCATGACCACGAGCTCGCCAGAGAACGGCCAGTACAGCACGTCCGGCGTGGCGAGCCCGTTGAGCGGCGCCCACAGCACCCCGGCGATCCCGGTGAACATCCCCGAGAGGACGAACGCGAACCACCGGGCCCGGCGGACGCGGATGCCGATCGACTCCGCCCGCACCTCGTTGTCCCGGATGGCCTGCAGGGACTTGCCGAAGGGAGACTGCACGATCCGCCACATCAAGACGGCGCAGACGGCAAAGACGGCCAGGACGTAGTAGTAGTAGCGGTGCGCCAGGAAGACGACCTTGTCCTGCGGCGTGCCGAAGACGCCGCCCAGCAGCACGGGCGTGGGGACGCGGATCCCGTCGGTCCCGCCGGTGACCCAGAACAACTTCAACGCCAGGCTCCAGCCGACCTGAGAAAGCGCCAGGGTCAGGATCGAGAAGAAGATCTTGGTGTAGCGGACGCAGATGAAGCCGAAGGCCGCGGCGATCACCAGCCCGGACAGCACCCCGCCGGCCAGGAACGCTTCCATGGACACGACGTGCAGGTACTTGACGACGAACGCGGCACCATACGCCGCGGCTCCGAAATACACGGAGTGCCCGAAGGAGAGGAGACCGGTATACCCCAGCAGCAGGTTCAGCGCCATGGCGGCGATCGCCATGACGAGGCCATAGGAGAGCAAGATCGTCTGGTAAGACGACGCGACGTAGGGGAAGACGACCAGCAGCGCCGCGAGCAGCGCCAGGGACGCGGCCGCCGGCACCCTTCCGGACGCGGTCGCGCGGGCGTCGATGGCCGGGGTGCTCATGACCGGCTGAACAGCCCCGCCGGCCGGGTCACGAGGACGAGGGCCGCGATTAGGTACAGCACCGCCAGTTCGAGCTCGGGGAAGAACGTGATCGCGAGTGTGCGGACCACGGCGACAATGAACGCGCCGGCGAGGGCCCCCTCGAGGCTGCCCAGGCCGCCGATGACGACGACGACAAACGCGAGCACGAGCGCATCGACCCCCATCCCGAGCACCGCGCCTTGAATCGGCACGATCACCGCACCGGCCAGCCCGGCCATCAGGCACCCGATGGCGAACGCCAGCACATACACACTCTGCACGTTGATGCCCAGGGCCTGCGCCATCCGCCGGTTCTGCGAGGTCGCCCGCAGCATCACGCCAAACCTGGTGCGGTAGACGAACGCCCAGAGCAGCGCGGCCGCCCCCAGGCCGATCGCGATGACGAGGAGGTTATAGGTGGGATAGTCCGATCCGAGGATCGTCAGGGTGCCAAACGCGCTCCACAGCGTGCTCGCCGAGAGCGGCGTCGGCCCCCAGACGAGCTTTGTCACGTCTTCGAGGATCAGGAGCAGGCCGAACGTCATGAGCAGCTGATACTCTTCGGCGCGGGCGTAGAGAGGCCGCAGCAGCGTTGGCTCGACGGCGGCGCCGATGAGCGCCACCACGAGCGCGGCAAACGGCAGGAGCGCGATCAGCGCCGCCGGCGGCACGGCCCCTCCCGCCACGCCCACCATGCCGACCATGGCGAAGGCGCCCAGCATGTAGAGATTCCCGTGGGCCAGATTCACGATGCGCATGACGCCGTAGACGAGGCTGAGACCGCCCGCAATCAGGAAGAGGAAGGCCGTATTCAGGAGGGCGTTCAGCGATTGGACGATCAGCGTGGACATGGCTGCCCCGCAGGATTCCGCGCGATGCCGGGTCTTCCTGCACCCCGCGCGTCAGGCCAGCGGGTTGTCGACAACGGCGACATCGTACTCGTGCACAATGGAACGCCCGAGGCGGGGGTCCTCCAGGCCCACCCGGAACCCGTCCCCGTAGCGCAGGGCGCCGCCGCAGGTCGGGATGGTCCCCGAGAACAGGACGACGGCGCCTGAGGGGGGCAGCCGGCCCCGGAGGCGGCCGAGCCAGTAGTCCGGGGGCAGCAGCGCTCCGACCGGCGCTTCCTGGTAGAGATGCCAGGCTCCCTGCTCCCTGACCCACGAGCGCAGGACGAGGTCATCGGTGTGGTCGCGGACCTCCGCGTAGTCCCACCCCCCGCGCGCCATGACGTTGGGGCAGATCCGCTTGGACAGCTCGATCGACGCGGCCTCGACCTCACGGTCGGTATGGTCGCTCCCCACGGTCACGGCGACGCGCTCCCGGGTCGCCACGAGCACGTACTCGACTTCCCCGGAGCTCTGCGGTGAATAGATCTCCACCCGATCCCCCTGCGTCAGCATGGCCCGCGCGACGGGGAAGACGATCGGCACCTCGGTGGGCGCCGGGACCCCCAGGGCCCGCATCTCCTCGACGTGCGCCCGTACGGCGGCCATGTCCCGTCCCGTCCATCCGCCGTTGAGGACCGCCCGCACCGCGGGCGTCCAGCGCCATGAGGCTCCGGCCGCACGCATCTCCAACTCGACCTGCATCGGGGACCTCCCTCCCTGCCCGCCGGAGCGGGCTCAGCACACCTCTCGAACCCGCGCGGTTACCCGGGCACCGCCACCGGCTCGCGGGACCGTCCCAGCCCGCGCACCCCCAGCGTCCCCGCGAGCCCCACCCCACCCCCGACGATCAGCCCCACCGGGAGCCCCCACGCGCCGATGATCCCACCCATCATCAGCGCCCCGAAGGGGGCCAGCCCGTTGAAGACGAGGGCGTACATGCTCATCACCCGTCCCCGGAGGGCATCGGGGGTCTCCATCTGCACCGTGCTGTTCGCGGTGGCGGTGAACATCACCGTCCCCAACCCCGCCAGAAACAGTTCGGCGCCGGCGACGCCGGGCCGGGTGGCCCGGCTGAGCGCCATCAACCCCGTGCAGAGGAACACGGCGCCCCAGAGGAGATAGGATGGCCGTGGGCCGCGGGCGCACGTCCCGGCCACGATCAGCGAGGCGGCCAGGGCTCCCGCCCCTTGGGCGGCCATGAGGAATCCGAAGCCGCTCGCGGTGAGGTGGAGCTGCACGCGGGCGAGCACCGGGACCACGATATTGAAGTTCATGGCAAAGAGGCTCAGCACGCCGAGCCCGCCCAGCACGCGAGACACCGCGCCGGAGGACCGGATGAATCCCACGCCCTCGGCGATGTGCATCAGCAGTCCGGCCCCCGGCGTGACGCGGATCGTGGACTGTACCCGCATCGCACCCAGCGCGGCAATGACGGCGAGAAAGCTGGCGGCATTGGCCAGAAACGCCGTCCCCACGCCCCACGCGGCGATCATCACGCCGGCGACGCCCGGCCCGATCAGCCGCGCGCTGTTGAAGATGGAGGAGTTCAGGGCGATCGCCCCCGTGAGGTCTTCCGTCCCGCCGACCATCTCGACGATGAACGCCTGCCGGGCGGGGACGTCGAAGGCGTTCACCGACCCCAGCAGCGCGGCCAGCACTGCCACGTGCCAGTAGCGAACGACGCCCGCCGTCGTCAACACCCCGAGGCACAGCGCGAGCAGGAGCAGCATCGTCTGCGTGATCAGGATCAGGGTCCGCTTCGGGACCCGGTCCGCCACAACCCCCGCGGGGAGGGACAGCAGCAGCACCGGGGACCACTGCAGCGCGCTGATCACGCCGAGGAGAAATGGGGAGCGGGTCAGGCTGAGGACCAGCCATGCCTGGCCGACGGTCTGCATCCAGCTCCCGATCAGGGAGACGAGCTGGCCCGCGAAAAAGAGACGAAAGTTGCGGTGGCGCAGCGGCGCCAGCAGCGTCAGGCGGCCGCCCGCCGCCCGCGTCACTCCGCCCAAAGCCCCAGCCGCTGGGCCCCGGTCACCAGCGTCCGGGTATAGGGGTGCTGGGGGGCGGCGAAGAGCTGCCGGGTCTCCGCCGACTCGACGATGCGCCCGGCGCGCATCACGTGGACCAGATCGCAGGTCTGGGCGACGACCCCCAGGTCGTGGGTGATGAGCAGGAGCGACATCCCCAGGTCGCGCTGCAGCCGCCCGAGCAGGTCCAGGATCTGCGCCTGGACGGTGACGTCCAGGGCGGCGGTGGGTTCATCGGCGATGAGCAGTTCGGGCCCCGGCGCGATCGCGGCCGCGACGAGGACGCGCTGCCGCTGCCCGCCCGACAGCTCGTGGGGATACCGGCGAAGCAGCGCGGGATCCAGCCCGACCCGGGTGAGGGCGTCGGCCGCCCGCTCCCGCGCGCCCCGCCGGCCCAGATGGGCGACGATCCCTTCCATCACCTGGTCGCCGACCGACATGACCGGGTCGAGCGCGGAACCCGGTTCCTGGAAAATCATGGCGATCCGCCGGCCGCGATACGGCTGCATCTCGCGCTCCGGCAGCGGGACGAGATCGGTCCCGGCGAGGAGGATCTTCCCGGCGGTGATCTTCGCGGGGACGGGGAACAGCTTCAACACGGCGCAGGCCGTCATCGACTTGCCCGCGCCGGACCCGCCCACCAGCGCGACCGCCCGGCCGGCGGGGACGTTGAGCGAAACGTCCTCCAGGACCCGGATCTCCCCGGCCGGTTTGGGGATCGTGACGGAGAGCCCCTGGATCAGCAGTTCTCCCCGCGGCGATGCGGTCGGGCTCGTCATGACGCCTTATGGGATCGACGCGGGAACCGCTCCTCGAAGAACACGTAGAGGGTCGGGATCAGCAGCAGGGTGAGGCCCGTCGAGACGGTCAGCCCGCCGATCACGGCGCGGGCGAGCGGCATGTTCGTCTCGGCGCCCTCGCCGATGCCGACGGCCATCGGGATCATGGCGATGATCGTCGCCAGCGCGGTCATGAGGATCGGCCGCAGCCGGATCCGCCCCGCCCGGAGGACCGCGTCGCGCACGGCCAGCCCCGCCGCCTGCTGCTTGTTCGAGTAGTCGACGAGCAGGATGCCGTTCGAGACCACGACCCCCACCATCGTGATCACGCCCATGAAGGAGATGATCGACAGCGTCGTGTGGGTGAGCAGCAGCATCCAGATGACGCCGATGATCCCCAACGGCACGGTGAACATGATCACGAACGGGTCCACGAGCGACTGGAACTGCGACGCCATGATCATGTAGACGAGCATGAGGGCCAGCGCCAGCGCGAAGCCGAGGCTGCCGAAGGCGCTCTGCTGCTGCTCGGTCTGTCCGGCCATGTGGTAGGTGAACCCCGCGGGAAACGGCAGCCGGTTCAGCCGGTCGGCGATTTCCTGCGAGACCGCTCCCAGCGGGCGGTCGATGACGTTCGCGGTGACATCGATCACGCGCTGCTCGTTCTTGCGGCTGATCTGGAGCGGCTGGCTCCCCAGCGCGATCCGCGCGACATCCCGCACCCGGACCGGCACCAGCGGCGCGGCCGGGGGTGCCGACCCCGGACCGGGGTCGGCGAGGACGGCCAGCGGCACGTTGGCCAGATCTTCGGGATGGCTCCGGTACTGGTTCATCAGCCGGACGACGATGTTGTATTCGTTCCCCGTGACCGGGTCGATGAACTGGCTGGCGGTCCCCACGTTCCCCGCCATCGCCATGTCGATGGCGTTGGCGACCGTGGTGGTGGCCAGGCCGAGCTGGGCCGCCTTCTCGCTGTTCAGGGCCACGGTGAAGGCGGGGTACTGGCCGCGCGGGGTAATCTGCACATCGGCGGTGCCGGGGGTCGCCGAGACGATCCCCGCGACCTCCCGGGCAAACTGCGCGCCGACCTGCTGGTCGAACCCCAGGAGCTGGATATCGATCGGCGCCGCCGAGCCGAAGTTGACGACCCGGTTCTGGAGGCCGCCGGTCCGGACGAACAGCTGGATGCCGGGGAACTTGCCCGCAAGCGCCCTGCGGACGCTGTTGGCGAGATCGTCGGCGGACTCGCGGCGCTGCGTCGGCGGCACCAACCGGACCTGGACGTTCGCGGCGTTCGTCCCCGCGTTCCCGCCGAATCCGCCGCCGGCGGACGGGATTCCGGCGTTCGTGTAGATGGTCACGATGTCGTGCGGGGGGGCGACCTGGCGGACGATTCCGGCCACCTGCTCGGCGATGACGGAAGTCACCTGCACCGCGGTCCCCTGGGGGGCCTCCAGGTTGATCTGGAACTGGCTCTCATCGGTCGCAGGGAAAAACTCGGTCCCGATCCCCCGCGCGGCGGCCACGGAGAGCGCGAACACCACCCCGATCCCCGCCAGGACCACCCCGCGGTGCCGGAGCGTCCAGCCCAGGGCGCGCTGATAGCCCAGGTCGAGGCCGTCCATCAGCCCCTCGCTCCAGCGGTTGAACCGCGCCACGATACCGCCGCCCTCGATGTTCGGCACGCCCGCGCGCAGCAGCTTGGTGCTCAGCACCGGGTCGATCGTCATCGACACCACGTAGGACGCGCCGAGGGCGAAGATGATGGTCAGGGCCATGGGCACGAAGAGCCGCTGGGCGATCCCGCTGAGGAAGACCACCGGGAAAAACACCGCGATCGTCGACGCGGTGGAGGCCAGGACCGGGAGCCCCACCTCCTGCGTGGCCGTGACCACCGCCTCGAGCACGCTGCGGCCGGGGACGGTGAGGTGGCGCGTGATGTTCTCCCGCACCACGATGGCGTCGTCCACCAGACGCCCCATCGCCAGCGTCAGCCCGCCGAGCGTGAAGACGTTGAGGGTCTGGCCGGTGAAGTAGAGCAGCAGCAGGGCGCTGGACACGGACAGCGGGATGCCGAGCCCGACGATGACCAGGCTCCAGAAGCTCCGCAAAAACACCAGGACGACGCCGAACGTGAGGACCGCGCCGGCGATCGCCTCGCGCCCGAGGGTCTGGATGGCGGCGCGGATGTACCGGGACTGATCGAAGCCCAGCGACAGCGTCACGCCCGGCGGCACGCCGGTGAGGCGTGGGAGGGCGGCCCGGATCTCGTCGACCGTCTGGATGGTATTGGCGTCGGGCTGCCGCGCGACGAACATGAGCACGCCCGGCCTGCCGTCGACGTGGACGATCTGGGTCTGGTCGGCGGCGGCGTCCTCCACCTGCGCGACGTCCCGGATGTGCACCGGCACGCCGCCGTGGGTTGTAATGACGACGTCCTGGATCGCCGGGACGCTCTGCAGGAGCGAGGGCACGTTCAACTGGTAGTCGATGCGGGTGTTGCGGAGGCTGCCGGACGGGATGAGCGCGTTGTACTTGACGATGGCGCTCTGGACGTCCGGGAGCGTCAGGCCCGCCGCCACCAGCTTGTTGGGATCCACGCCGACGTTGAACTGCCGCACCAGCCCGCCGTTGACGAAGGCCTGGGAGACCCCCGGCAGGCGCTCGAGCTGCGGCTCAATGGTGTTGTAGGCGAGATCGTACAACTGGCGCGCGTCGAGCCCTCCGCCTCCCACCACCACCTGCACGACCGGGATGTTGGAGATATCGAACTTAGAGATGAAGGGCTGGCTGACCCCCGTCGGCAGGTTCCGCATGACGCGCTGGACGCCCTGGATGATCTCGACCTCGGTGTTGTTCAGGTCGGTCCCCCAGTTGAACCACACGTCGATGTCGCTGTTCCCCTGCCGGGTGCTCGAGAGGATCTGCTGCACCCCGGCCACCCGGGTGACGGCCTGCTCGATCGGGTAGGTGACGGTGCGCTCGACCGCTTCCGGGCTCGCGCCCCGATAGTTCGTGTTCACCGTAATCACGGGAATGGTGATCTTTGGGAACAGGTCCGTGGGCAGCCGGGCCAGCGCGATCTGGCTCAGCACCACGACGGCGATGCTCGCCATCAGGACGAAGACCGGGTTGCGGGTGGCCCCGCGGGTCAGAAACACGGACCCTCCTACAGGCCGGCGACGGGGACCGCCCGGACCCGCTGGCCTTCGCGGACGAGATCGGCGCCGCGGGCGACGATCTGGTCGCCTTCGCTGAGGCCCGCCGTGATCTCGACCACCTCTCCGGTGGCGCGGCCGACGGTCACCGGCTGCTGGGTGACCGCGCTGTCTTTGACCACCCACACGAAGTGCTGGTCGCCGACGGTCACCAGCGCCCCCAGCGGCACGACCAGGACATCCCGGTCCGCTCCCGCCGACACCTGGGCGGTGGCGTACATGCCGGGACGGAGCAGATGGCCGGGATTGGCGATGTCGATCTCCACCTGCACCGTGCGGGTGATGGGGTCCGCCCCGCCGGCGATCCTGCTGACCGTGCCTCGAAACGTCCGGTCCGGATACGCGTCGACCACGATCTGCACAGGGGCGCCCCGCTGAATCGCGGCGATCTGCACCTCCGTGACGTTGACGAGAACATCGATCTGGCCGAGGTCGGCGATCGTCACGATCGGGGTGGAGGTCCCGGGCGCGACGTACGCGCCCGGATCGAGGCTCCGGCTGACGACGATGCCGTCAAAGGGAGCGGTGATCGTGGCGTTGGCCACGGCCAGGCGGGCGTTCTGCAGCGCGGCCGCCTGAGACGCCGCCTGCGCCTGCTGGGTCTGCACCTGCATGCCCGCCGAGGCCTCCTGCTGCCGCGCCGCCGCGACCTGCGCGTCGGCCTGGGCGACCTGGGCCGCCGCAGCGTCCAGGCTCGCCTGGGCGGACTGGACCTGGGCGACCGCATCGTCGAGGTTCTGCTGCGCGGCCGCGCCCTGCCGGACCAGATCCGCGATGCGGGCCTGGGTCGCCTGCGCGTCCTGCAACTGCGCGCGGGCCTTGACCACCCCGGCCTTGGCGCTTTGGACCTGGGCCTCGGCGTTGACCAGCTGCGCATGGGCGGTAGCGACCGCCACCACCGCGGTCTGCACGCCGGACTGCGCGGCAAGCGCCGTGGCGGCCGCCTGGGCGACCTGGGCGTCGAGCTGGGCGTGGTCGACCACCGCCACCAGCTGCCCGGTCTTCACGGGGTCCCCGGGCCGGACCGTCACCGTCTCCAGGTAGCCGGCGGTCTTCGAGTAGAGGACGGCGGTCCTGAGCGAGGAGATGTTGGCCGTCAGCGAGAGCGTGACCGGAATCGTGACGCGCTTGGGATGCGCCACCCCCACGAGCGGCGGCGCCGGAGTCCGGCCTTTGGGCGAGGCGGCCGGGGGCGGGTCGGCGCCGGCCGGTTTGCCGGCAGGGACAGGGGCCGTGCCGCGCCCGAGGACCAGGCCCAGGCCCAAAGCCGCAACGACCGACGGGATCCAGATCCAGGAACCGCGCGTCACGAGCGCCCGCCTATCCCTTCAGGGGCCGGCGATCCACCCGCGGGGGCCGCGGCGCCGAGCCTGCGGATCTCCCTGACCTGCCGCTCGAGCTGCCGCTGAAGGTGCGACAGCTGCTGGACCTTCTCGCGGACCGACTGCAGCTCGTCCTCGGTGAC
>Ga0209804_1000308_pt1 | contig 42254 bp, 32 predicted proteins | sample GraSoiAngelo_139_FD_185896 | JGI IMG/M metagenome (GOLD analysis project Ga0209804, IMG submission 185896) | Grasslands soil microbial communities from the Angelo Coastal Reserve, California, USA - 14_0929_12_20cm (SPAdes) (version 2) | ecosystem: Environmental > Terrestrial > Soil > Grasslands ... | reverse complement strand
CACATCGGTCGAACATTTACTGAAGGAGAGACTAAGTGGAGCCCTGAAAGAGAGAGCGCGCGGCTACACTTCAATTCACGCGAAGATGAAATTTTTGCTTGACAAGATTTACCGCCGAGTATTTATGTATTACCACCAACGGGATTTCTCGCTACGATAACGTTTTTCTAATGGGGGTGGTGTATGTCCAAACGCTTAGCCGCGTCTCTGGCTCTGTTCTCCTCTTGTGTCTTGTTGCTTCTAATCTGCGGAATTTCCCTCCAGGCTCAAGGAATCTTTGCAACTCTGACCGGCGTCGTTTCCGACCCGTCGGGATCAGTTGTCGCCAGCGCCAAAATCGTCTTGCGCGATTCCGTGTCCGGGTCCGCCCGCGACACCGTAACCAACGCGGAGGGCTACTACACATTTGCCTCCGTTCCTGTAGGAACGTACACGCTAACCGCGGAAGCTCCAGGTTTCGAGACGTACAAGGCCGATGACATCCGCCTCGGCGGCGGCGAAAAGCGCAATGTAAACGTTACCCTGGCCGTCGGCGCCACCACCGCCACCGTCGAAGTCAACGCGCAAGAACTTGCCCTTGTGACCACGGACTCCGGTGAAAAGTCCTTTACGCTGGAATCGAAAGACTTGCAGAACTTAACTCAAGTAGGCAGCGACGCGGCCGAATACATCAAGATCATGCCCGGCTTTGCAGTTCAGAACGGCACGTCAAACAAGGCCAACTATACCGGCGAGGTCATAGGCATAAACGCCAACGGGGACGCCGGCAGCCAGAGCCCGCTGAACAACGCCTATACCTACAATGGCTTGCCTGGCAACTCGCTGGACATCATCGCAGACGGCGCCCACGTATCCGATCCGGGTTGCAACTGCGACACACCCGTCAACCCCAACTCCGATTTCATTCAAGAGTTTCAGGTTAAGACCTCGAACTTCAGCGCCGAAAATCAGAAAGGGCCCATCATCATCACGTCAGTCACGAAGTCCGGTGGCCAGGAATTCCACGGCAGCGCCTTTTTCTCTGCCCGCAATTACGTCCTGAACGCCAATGACGCGCTAAATAACGCCGACAGAGCCCCCAAACCCCAAAATAAGTATTATTATCCAGGCGGCAGCTTCGGCGGCCCGGTGATCATTCCGGGAACCAACTTCGACAAGAACCGCGACAAGTTGTTCTTCTTCACTGGCTTCGAGTACTTCTATCAGGTGCTGGATACCGGCTTGCTCCGTGCCACGGTTCCCACACCGGGCATGCTCCAGGGGAATTTCTCGACCTCCGAGTTGGAGAAAATCGGCGACGCAACCCACAACTTCAACACAGCCGCCGGCGCGCCTGTGGCTAGCGCCTGCGCGGGTACGAGCGTCGCCCAGGGCAACTATACGCCGTGTCTTAACTCCGCGGCCTTGAATCAGTTTCCGGGCGGCATCATTCCGCAAGCGGACCTAAACCCCAGCACGCTCGCCTTGATGAAGCTGTATCCGGGCCCCAACGCCGATCCCAACGTCACCGGTGGCTACAATTACGTTCAGGCGGAAGTGTTCAACCAAAACAACACACAGTGGACCACGCGAGTGGACTACAACGTCAGCGACAGCACCAAACTGTTCGTGCGTTACAACCTGCAGCGAGAAACTCAGTTGTTCCCCGTCGGCCTCTGGTGGCGTAACGGTTCCCAGGTCCCCTATCCCTCCTCGATAGAGGGCAAGAACCGCTCGGACTCCTTGTCCGCGTCTCTGACTCACGTCTTTAACCCCACCATGACCAACGAAGTCGTATTCGCGTACACTTTCGTCGGTTTCCCGAACGTCTTCAGCGATCCCTCGAAGGTAGACCGTGCGAAGATTGGGTATGGCGTCGCGGGCCTGTTCAAAAACGGTGTCAGCCAGATTCCATCCTTTGGAAGTTTCGGGAACGAAGCCGCTTTGATCTTCAATCCGGGCGGGTTCGAAGCCGGCGGCCCGTCATCGGGTCTCTATGCCAACAAGTACATGCCCAGCGTGAGTGATGCGCTCACCAAGGTTGTGCGCACCCATACGATCAAGGCGGGTTTCTACTGGGAACGCATCCGCAATGCGCAGCCCGCGAACAATGACACGAACGGCCAGCTGCAGTTTGTGTCTTCTAATAATCCACTCTATACCACCGGAGACTCCTACGCTGACCAAGTCCTCGGTATCGCCAGTCACTATGATGAAGCTTCGTTCAATCGTATCAACAACATTGCATATAACACCTACGAGTTCTTCGTCCAGGATGACTGGAAGATGACCAAGCGGTTGACCCTCAACTTCGGCCTCCGTTTCACGCACTTCCAGCCCTGGATTGACCAACTCCCGTATGGCTATTCCATTTTCGATCCTGCGGCCTACACCGCGGGCGGCGGTCAAACGTGTACCGCTGCCCCGACCTTCTGCGGATTCGAGTGGCACGCCAAAGACAGTAGCGTTCCGCTAGGTGGCTTCCCGACGCGGGCGTTGTTCTACCAGCCGCGACTGGGTGCCGCCTATGACCTCTTCGGCAACGGCAAGACCGTGCTCCGTGGAGGATGGGGCCGCTACTACTTCCATGCTGGTCAATTTACCAACGGCTTGGATGCTTCCGCTGGGGTCAAGTCGATCGGTTTCGATGGGAAGGTTCCCACGGGTGGGAACACCAGTCAACCCATCCTCGTCAATCCGTTACCCGCGAGTTTGGCGTCCACAGCGCCGTGGTCCTCGGCCTCTGGGAATGCCGGGCTCGACACCGTTAATTTCAGCGCGGTGGCCTCGGGTCCCTCCGCCGTCGACAGCACGGACGACAAGCAAGCGTATACGGATAACTGGAACTTCACCGTTTCCCGCCGCTTGCCGTGGTCGAGCGTCCTGGAGGTCTCCTACATCGGCAATAGGTCAAGGGATCTTCCCAGCAGCGGCAACGGCGGCAGTGAGGGCTTCAATACTTTGAACATCAACTTGGTGCCCGTTGGGGCCATGCTGTCCTCGAAGAACGGCGGTGTGGATCCGGCTACGCTCAACGCCGATAGTTTCCGTCCCCTGTTAGGTTACTCGGATCTGTACCTGGCCACGAACAACGGCCATTCCAACTACAATGCCTTGCAGGCCGTGTGGGCGCGCTCAAGGGGGCGTTACACCATCAATCTGAATTACACGTTTAGCAAGGCCATGGGTATCGTCGGCTTCTACGATCAATTCAACGTGAACAACAACTATGGCGTGCTGCCGAATAGCCGCAAGCAGCTGTTCAACGCTGCCTACTCCGTCGAATTGCCAAAGGCCACCACAAACAAGCTGGCCGGCGGCTTCGTCAATGGCTGGCAGGTCTCTGGCATTTTGCAGTTGGAGAGCGGCCCCAACCTGACGGGTTACCAAGGCCAGAGCTTTGGCATGAACCTCAACAACGCAAAAATTCCCGGTACCAACTTCGCCATCAGCAATGTTTCGCTGCTGGGCACGCCGGATATCCAGCTCAACCCCATCTTGACATGCAACCCAACGTCGAACTTGGGCCCCCATCAATACATCAACGGGAATTGCTTCGCCGCGCCGACCACCATTGGCCAGAACGGCCCGACCATCCTGCCGCCCATCTACGGAGCAACCTTCTTCAGTTGGGACATGGGCCTGTTCAAGAGCTTTCCCATCACCGAGCACAAGAGTGTGCAGTTCCGGTTCAACGGCTACAACTGGTTGAACCATCCGCTGTGGTCCTTTAACGGAAACAATCTCAACCTTAGCTTTGATCCAAACACTCTGAAGCCGAACAATTCGACCTTCGGCATAACCGAGAACAAACAAGGTCAACGAATAGTCGAGCTGGCGGTCAAGTTCTTCTTCTAGTCTGGAAAGAGAGCAACATTTGTGGGCCAAAAATGGGGTAGTGGGTCTGTTTGAATTTTCTTGATCGTGACAATAGCGGTCAAAATTCAAACTGACCCACGGCCAAAAAGGGGATGGCTTCGGCCATCCCCTTTTCTTTTGCTACACTAGACCGGGAAATTTTTCGGTATGAGGACCTGCATTTTCTTTCTTGCATTGAGTCTTGGCGCTACTGGGCCGGCACTAACTCTGGAACTACAGATTCCGCCGCAACAAACTTCAGAAACGCAAATCGCACAAGCACACATTTCGCGGGCACCTCAGACGCAGGCACAGGCCCCTCAGGAGCAAACTCCTGAGGAACAAGCTCCTCAGGAACAAAATCAAGCGCAAACTCCGCACCGCCAGACTCCATCTCAAGCACAGGTTCAGACCCCTCAGCAACTCATCCAGGACGCCATCCAGAAGCAGCAAGCCGGCGATTTGCAATCGGCCGTAACCGAGTACAAGCAATTTCTCGAGCTGCATCCCGAAGCTACTGCAATACACTCCAATCTCGGCGCCGCTCTGGCCGGCCTCGGTCGCTTTGAGGAGGCGATCTCCGAGTACAAAATCGCACTAAAGCAATCACCTGCGCTGAAGGAAGCACGGCTGAACCTCGCCATCGCTTACTACAAAATGGGACGCATCCCGGAAGCGTCGGCGCAACTCGCCCGTGTTCACGCCGAAGATCCCGCCAACGCGCAAGCGGTTTTGCTGCTCGCCGACTGCTACCTCCGCACGGGCCGCGATAAAGACGTCATCCGCCTCCTCGAACCCGAAGAAAAAAAGCGCCCCGACGACCTCGCCATCGCCTACATGCTCGGACTCGCGCTCATCCATCAAAATCGTGCCGACGATGGCCAGCGTCGCATCGACCGCATTTTCCGCAACGGTGACTCCGCCGAGGTCCACCTCATGCTCGGCAGCTCCAAGATGAACATCGCCGATTATGCCGGCGCGCGCGATGAATTCGCCAAAGCGGAAGCCCTCAATCCCAATCTCCCGGACGTGCACGTCCTCTACGCCAAGGCGCTGCAGTTCACCGGCGATTCCGACCTCTGCGTCAAACAATTCAAGGCCGAATTCGAACGCGACCCTTACAACTTCGACGCAAACCTGCAACTCGGCGCCATCGCCCGCCAGGAACAAAATTACGAGCAAGCCCACCAGTACCTCGCTCGCGCGCTAAGCACGCGTCCCGGTGATCCCGGCGTCCGTTACCAGCTCGCGGTCATCGCCGTCGACGAAGGCAAGCCCGAAGAGGCCCGCCAAATTCTCGAGTCTCTCGTCAAGGAATCGCCGCAGTTCACCGAAGCGCACGTTTCGCTTTCCCTCGTCTACTATCGCCTCAAGCGCCCCGCCGACGGCAAGCGCGAACAAGAAATCGTCCAAAAGCTCACCGACGAAGAGCAAGCCAAGCAGCCCGGCGTCAAGCCGCAATCACAATAACGTGAAGCTCCCGAACCCCATGGCCGCTGCCGAATGAAGTTCTCACGAAGAGACTGGCTCCGCCTCGCCTCCTCCCTCGGCGCCGCACAACTGCTCGGGCCACGCAGCGCCTTCAGCCATTTGCAATCACAATCGGTAGCAGCACCGCAGGGGACGCAGCCCTTGTTCAGCGAAATTCCTCGTTCCGCCAGCGGCATTGACTGGCTCCACGAAAACGCCATGTCACCCAGCCGCTATCTCCCCGAAGCCCTCGGCCCCGGCGTCGCATTTCTCGACTTCGACAACGACGGCTGGATGGACATCTTCCTCGTCAACAGCGGCCCCAGCGATTTTTGGACGCCGCCCGCCTCCAAGCCCGTCCGCAACGCCCTCTACAAAAATAATCGCGACGGCAGCTTCACCGACGTCACCGAAAAAGTCGGCGTCTCCGGCGCCTACTTCGGCATGGGCGTCGCCGTCGGGGATTACGACAACGACGGCTGGCCGGACCTGTTCGTCACCGCCTACGGCAAATGCATCCTGTACAAAAACAACCAGAACGGCACGTTCACTGACGTCACCGAAAAAGCCGGGCTCGCCACTCCAGGCTGGACCACCAGCGCCGTCTGGTTCGATTACGACAATGATGGCAAGCTCGACCTCTTCGTCTGCAGCTTCGTCGACTACTCCGGCGTCAAAAAGCTCGAATGCGGCAGCAACCAGATCGGCCACAACTATTACTGCGTGCCGCGAGTCTTCAAGCCCACCGCCAGCTTCCTCTACCACAACAATGGCGACGGCACCTTCACCGAAGTGAGCAAGGGCACGGCCATCGCCAAAGCCCTTGGCAAGGGCCTCGGCGTGGTCGCCACGGACATCAACAACGACGGCCACATGGACCTCTTCGTCGCCAACGACACCGTCCAGAATTTTCTTTTCGTCAACCGCGGCCCCGGCCCTGCTGGCTCCTGGAAATGGGACGAAATCGCTTTGCAAGCCGGCGTAGGCTTCAGTGACACCGGGCGTCCTCGCTCCGGCATGGGCGTGGACGCCGCCGACCTCAGCGGCCGCGGCTATCAAGACCTCTTCGTCGCCAACGTCGATCACGAAATGTTTTCGGTCTACGAAAACAATAAAGACGAAACGTTTCGCGACGTGGCCCAGGCCAATGGCGTCGCGCGCGCCACGCGCCTGCTGAGCGGCTGGGGCCTGAAATATTTCGACTACGATAACGACGGCCTCGTCGACCTCTTCCTCGCCAACGGCCATCCCGACGACATGATCGACGCCTACTCCATGCAGGTGAAATACAAAGAGCCGCTGCTGCTGTTCCATCACGGCGCAGACGGCCTGCTCCATGACGTCAGCGAAAGCGCCGGCCCCGTCTTTCACAAAGACTTTGCGGCGCGCGGCCTCGCCATCGGCGACTACGATAATGATGGCGCACTGGACGTGCTCATCGGCGTCAACGGCGGCGCTCCCGTGCTGCTGAAAAATAACGCCGCCAAGGGGAACAATTGGCTCGGCCTGAAGCTTGAGGGCGTGATCTGTAACCGCGATGCCATCGGCGCGCGCATCGTGTGGAAGGCCGACGGCAAAACGCGCCAGCGGCTGAAGAACAACGGCGGCAGCTATCTTTCCTCGCACGATCCCCGCGAAGTCCTCAGCATCGGCGGCGCGACCCAAATCGACGAGCTAGAAATTCACTGGCCCCTCCCCAGCAAGCGCGTCGACAAATTCACCAATCTCGCCCCCAACCGCTACCTCCACATCGTCGAAGGCAAGCCGCCATTCTGATTCGGCGTCCTGCATATCTCTACGAGAAGGAATTTGGAGTCGGAGCTTTAGCTCCGACATAAGCCGTCCGCGCGACAAGGGCTTTAGCCCCTGAGGCTAGCTCCTCGTATTAAAATTCTTCCTCTCCGCAACTCCCATGAAGAAGAAAACCACGCCCAAGCCCGTCGCGAAATCCTTCAAAGCCACGCTCGAACGCCTGCAAAACAAATTCGGCGGCTGGACCATCCTGCGCATTCCCTTCAGCGTCCACAAGGTCTGGGGAACGCGAGGCAGCTTGCGCGTCAAAGGCGAACTCCACGGCTTCGCCTTTCGCACTTCTCTGCTTCCCACCCATTGGCCATCCGTCGCAAAGATGGAAATTACAGCCACGCAAACCGGCCAGCACTTCCTCATCGTCAACAAGAAAATGCAGCCCGGTGCGCAGGCCTTTGCCGGAAGCATCGCGCAATGCCGTCTGGAGCCGGATACCGACGAGCGCGCCGCGGTCCTGCCTGCTGAACTCCAGCGCGCCCTCCGCGAAGACCGCTCCGTCCGTGCCTGGTTCGACCGCCTCAGCCTTTCCATGCGGCGATGGTATTGCAACTGGGTCGCGCAGCCAAAAAGTGCCGCGTCCGCCGTGCCGAGCAGATTGCCGAGCAACTCCTTTCCGTCATGGAAGCGGAGCATGAGCTTCCGCCCGCTCTCCAGCTTGCCTTCTCGCGCGATCCCCGCGCGCTGGAAGGCTGGCGCCGCATGTCCCCCACCTGTGGCTGGCGAATTGTTATTTCTCTAACTATAATTTCTCCCGGCGGAGGTGTACCCTATGCGCTTCCCTCGCTTCGTTCTTCTCGTGGTTCTCGGACGTCACTTTTAACTTAAGGTCTTATCATGTTCTACTACATTCGTATGTAGAACTACTATGGTAGTATTTATGTGTCAATCAAAGGCCTTTTCACTTGCCTATCCGATCCGAAGGTTGGCGAGCCGCCGTGGTTGATTGCGGAGGCGGGCTCTGCGCCCGCCTGTTGACTTCGCCTAGTGGTACTCCTAAGATGGCAACCCCATGATAGGCCGAACGTTCTCCCACTTCACCATTGTTGAGAAGTTGGGTGGGGGCGGAATGGGTGTCGTTTACAAAGCTGAGGACACCCGCCTCCGTCGCTTTGTGGCGCTTAAATTCCTTCCGACGGAGCTTTGTTCTGACCACCAGGCGATGGCGCGCTTCCAGCGCGAGGCCCAAGCGGCCTCCTCGCTGAACCATCCCAACATTTGCACGATCTATGATATCGGCCAGGAAGATAACCTGGGCTTCATCGCCATGGAGTACCTGGATGGCGTGACGTTGAAACACCTCATTGGCAACCGGGGCCTGGATAATGACACGCTGCTCACACTGGCCATCGAAATTGCCGATGCCCTGGATGCTGCGCACAGCGAAGGGATCATCCACCGCGACATCAAGCCGGCGAATATATTCGCAACTAAGAAAGGGCACGCAAAGATTCTAGACTTCGGGCTGGCCAAGTTGATGCCGGTCAGCTTCAAGGTGGCGCAGCCCGCGGGCGTAGCGTTTGAGGCCACGGAGGCCTCTAGCGCTGACCACCTAACCGGTCCGGGCACAGCGCTGGGCACGGTAGCCTATATGTCGCCGGAACAGGCCAAGGGAAAGCAGCTGGACGCCCGAAGCGATCTTTTCTCCTTCGGAGCGGTGTTGTATCAGATGGCTACCGGAGCGATGCCGTTTCGCGGAGATACTTCCGCGACGGTTTTTGACGCCATTCTGAACAAGCCGCCCACGCGGGCCCTGCGCATCAATCCAGATCTGCCGCCTAAGCTGGAAGAGATCATCTTCAAAGCACTGGAAAAGGACCGCGAACTACGTTACCAGGTGGCGTCGGAAATGCGTGCAGACCTGAAGCGGCTGAAGCGCGAGACCGATTCAGGGCACTCGGCAGAAGCGGTAGCGAGGGCTTCCGCGATCGAGCTGTTGCCGACCGGGCCAGACGCGGTCCATCAGTCCGGCAGTTCCGCGGTGATCGAGGCAGTAAAGCACCATAAGGTGAGAGCTACGGGAATTGCAGGAGTGGCCCTGCTGGTATTGGTGGCAGCGGGGTTCGGAGTGTACTCGCTGGTGCACCGCGTGCGGCCTGCTAGTTTCCAGAGATTCACCATCACGCAGGTGACTACCTCCGGGAAGGCAACGCTTACAGCCATCTCCCCTGATGCGAGATACATAATGACGGTGCTCAACACCAAGGGCCTGCAGAGCTTGTGGCTGCGCAACCTGCCAACGAACAGCGATACACAAGTAATTCCACCGGCGCCCTCTTCCTACAAGACCCTCTCGTTCTCCCCGGACGGCAACTATCTTTATTTCATTAAGGCGGTAGACTCGACGAACACGAATTTTGATCTGTATCGCGCGCCGGTGCTGGGCGGAACGCCACTCACTGTGGTTCGCGGTATCGACAGCGACATCACGTTCTCTGCCGATGGCCGGCGCATCGCTTTTGCGCGGAGGAACAGTCCGGAGCCGGGCAAGTATCAGGTGATGACAACCAATGGGAATGGCGGTGACGAGAAGGTTCTATACGTTGCAAGCCCTGCCTCCGAGGCACCCTCGTTCGTGGCCTGGTCTCCGGATGGCAAGCAGATCGCTTTCCGATTGTTTAGGCCCGACAAGGCATTAGGGGGCTTAGGCTTGCTTGCGGTCAAGAGCGGGAATGTCGAGCCTCTGGCAACATTCGATGACCGCCTAACCCTGGACTTCAAATGGCTGCCAGAGCGGCGCGGAATCGTGGCGCTGTATTCGCAAAGAGGACCGGAATATTTTCAGCGGTCGCAGATCGCAGTCATCCCGGACGGAGGAGACCAATTCGAGCCGATAACGCGGGACACAAACAGCTATGTCACGTTGACGCTGTCCGCAGACGGGAAGACGCTGGCGACCGTGCAGACGAAAACGATACAGAATCTTTACGTTCTATCGGTGGGGGGCAGCCAGCCTGGCGATGCGAGTGCAGTGCTTCTGCCAGGACAATCCGTCTATTCGTTCGATTGGACTGCCGATGGGGATCTGGCTTTCACCGACTTTAGCAGCCTGATGCGCATCGGCAGCGAGCGAAACGCTCCGACGCAATTGGTCGGAGATGCCAACGCGGCGATTGTGGACCTGTCAGGTTGTGGCAATCGTTACCTGGTGTTTTCTTGGGCATTCCATGGAGGTACCAATTCGACGAATATCTGGCGAGCGAATGCGGACGGCACAGGTCCCGTAAAGTTGTCTGACGGGAAGGCCGATCGCGCCCCAGTTTGCTCGATGGATGAAAAATGGGTTTTCTATTGGGATGAGGTCCCGCAGCAAATCTGGCGTGTGGCCGCGGACGGCTTTGGAAAACCAGAGGTACTTCCGGGGAGCGCGGTTCCGAAAACCTTACCGGTAGGGATGACGCTTAGTCCTTCGCGAGATGGGAAACGGATGGCTTTTGTCGTGGCGACTGTACCAACACAGGAGGATCCCTACCCTCAATACAAGGTTGCTCTTCTTGACCTCACGGCGAAGGCAGGGCGCCCGGAGCTTATCGATGCGGATGAGCGAATCTCGGCTGGAGGATTAAGCTTTACGCCCGACGGATCAGCAGTAGCCTATCCCATCCGCGAGAACGGAGTAGATAATATTTGGATGCAGCCGCTGAATGGTTCAAATGGCAGGCGAATCACTGCGTTTGACTCGGAGCAGATTCTCAATTTCCGTTGGTCTCCCGACGGTAGAAAGCTGTGCGTGCTCCGCGTCCACACGGACTCCGATGTAGTGCTAATCCGCGATTCGTCTTCGTAAAGCACGCGGCAAGAAAGGGAACCTGCCAAGGCTGATATCCGCTGGTACCCATTGCACATACTCCTCCAGTAGTACTTTCCCGGTACTTCATTGCCTGTGGTGCGCAGAAATTCCGTCCAGCGGTTTTCAGCAATGCAACATTGTTACATTCCAATCGCCTGACTGGCGATGCTTCCATTTTCGGGTTCTTGTAGGTCGCTGATTTCAAAGGCATTCGCACCGGATAACATTTTCGGTAGGCACAGGTGCGAGACGCGATGCTTGGACCTAACTGGACCTACCATTGACGCGAGCGCTTTGCCATCCTAGGATGATTCCATGAGCTCAACCATTGCGGCCCCCGTGAACTGGGTAGAAGCTGTTGGAAAACTCCATTTTCCATCGAAGGCGGACCGTCGGCTTCAGGAACTCATGGACCGCAACAACGAAGGTCTTCTCGACCAATCGGAACGAGAAGAACTAGAAGCGCTGGTTGAATTAAGCGAGCAGTTGTCTCTAGTGCGCGGAGAGGCTTTGCAGATTTTGGGCAAGCGACCGTAAATGGCCGTGCCAGAAGCGCTGTCGCGGGCCGTCCGGTCGCGTGCGCACGGGCGATGCCAGTACTGCTTCATGCACGAGAGTCTCAAGGGAGCTACTTTTCACGTCGAACATGTCATCCCGCAATCGAAGGGCGGCGAGTCCACTCTAGAAAACCTCGCTGGCGAAACTCCCTGGGCCTACTCTCCTGGGTCAAGAATCTGGTCGAAGAGCGCAGCTTGAGGCTGACCGATCCTTCGGTCGCGCTGGCTGTTCCATCCCTGGATGGGGCATGGAACACATCGTATGTCGACGTACCGTTGACACCGACGCGTCGCGGCCTTAAAGTCATGTTTGGCTTACCAAATGGAGCCGTAAAGCCCCGGGATATAAGGCTCCGGACGAAATTTTGTGATAAGCTCCAGCTCTCGATGGGATCCGCAAAAACCAAGCGGTTCTGTCGGGACGCCGAGGGACGCTCGGTATTAGCCTGTGGAGACGCGGTAAGACCTGGACGCGAGTCCAGGCACGCGCCTGCGAAGCAGGAAACATCGTCGTGAGATGTGCGGCTTAGGCTGCATAGTAGCTCCGAAGAATCCCCCGCCGCTTGGGCGTGGGGAGTCGTCAAGAAGTCTTAGAAATCCAAAGCCCTTGCTGTTTAAAGATACGAGAGGCCCCAGCCCATGAAACGTATCGTACTAGCAGCGCTCCTCCTCGCCGCGTTGGCAATTGCCATTTACGGTCAGGCCTTCAAAGTTGAACCTGTGCGCGTCTCAGCGGGAACGGTACTGACGTTTTACCTTCACGCTCGGCTTAACGCCACCGGCGGTGATGGTGTGGACGGCTTGCCAAAAGGAACATTGCTTCGCGTCAAGATGCTTGATTCCATCGATTCGGCCGTAAATAGCGATGGGACCGAATTTCATGGGACGGTCGTGTCGGGCCTAGCTTCGTCACGCGAAGTCGTGATTCACCCTGACTCTGAAGTGCGAGGCATACTGGCTCTCCTGAGGAGCCGAAGTCACCCGGACGGCTTCCGCTATGAGCTCCTGATTACTAGCCTCACAGATCATGGAAAGTCGTATGTTCTGACGGCCTCTCTCAGGCCCTCCTTGGCCGATTCCCCTGTCCCTTCGAACCACGGTACAGGAGTTAGCCCGAAGCCCTCGGAATCCGGCGCCACACATTGATCCCGGTCGCTTTCGACCCAATTCACGAGGTGTTCGCTATTGCGGGTATCTTCAACCAATCCACTGGAAGGTATTTCCCGTTCTAGTACTGACCCATCTCCTGTCTCCTAGGCAAGTTAGAGTTTCCGTAATCTTAAGACTGGCAAGAAGTTGATAGCGCCATTCACTTTCATCATAAGTATGGTTACTCGCCTGCCCTCAGGGAATACCCGGTCAAAAATACATACTGAGGAGTGTCCCCTATGAGCAACCCGCGTCGTGTTATGTTCTCCATTATTCTTACAAGTCTCGTGCTCGTCGCCGCACTTTCGGCGATATCCCCAACCACTAGCAACGCGCAACCCGCGTCAACAACGCAAACCGCATCACCGCTATCGGTCTCCGGAAAGATAACGTCGGTCGCGAAGAACTCCTTCACTCTTGCCGTCGGTGGCAGTCAGACTTCCGCGGGGCAACAAATCGCTCAAGTCTCCGACACCAAATCTATGACTTTCATGATCGATAGGAACACGACTATCGAGGGCAAACTCAAAGTCAACGCTAACGCCGAGGTCAGCTATCGCGAGGACAATGGCAAAAATATCGCGATCAGCGTCCACGTTACTCCGTAATCGCGATTCTTCAAGCTATTTGCCAGGATGGGATAGGCACCAGCAGCCGCTGTCTATCCCTCAGGCGATCGAACCACCTTCTACTGATTTAGCCGGGACGGGTGAGTGTATTGCAATCTCAACCAAGAAGGCGCCTGTGGATAGGATCGCTTAACACGGCGTTGCGGGTTGCCCCCGATGCGTCCGTGGGCAGGCTTCTCGCCCGCTGGTCTTGTAGCGAGAATGGGAATGTGCTCCACATGAGCTTCTGCCTCATCTCTTTTTCAAACTTTCCAGCGTGCGCGAATCAAGGGGGGGCCGTTGGCAGGCCTTCGTTCGTCGCAAGAACCGGACTCGATTGGTATTGTCCCTGGAGCTAATACAGAGGTCTGTCCTGGTGGAAGTTGACGAAGTACACCTGAAACCGTCCTGAGCCTGCGGTATCACGTCCCGCGGCCAGCCCATCACGCATTTAGAACGAATCCGCTGGCACGGATGACATCCACAGCCTCGCTCCGGCTTTCGGCATCTACTTGCTTCAAAATCCGATGGATGTGGTTTCGTACCGTGTATTCCGACAGATTCAGGCGAGCTGCAATTTCCTTGTTTGTCAGGCCTTTGGCCACAAGCGATACCAATTGTTGCTGTCGCAAAGTTAGGTCAGGCTTGGCGGCAGCGTTTTGAACAGGCATTTCTTCACCCATTTTCGCGACAAAACGGAACAGCTTGAGACAAAGCTGCGGTGGGCAAACGGCTTCGCCCCGAAAGACGGCGCGGACGGCAGTTACGACCTCGGACGCCGAGGCATCTTTCAGCAAATAACCCGTCACGCCGGCGCGCACCATGGCCATGAATTGATCTTCCTCGGCGTCCATTCCGATCAACACAATTTTGGGTTGTCCCCCATTCCCAAGTGCAAAACTTGTGGGAAGCCAATTGGGCTGAAAGGAGCCGATAACGAGTACGTCGGAGTTTGCATCGAGGACTTCTTGAATCGCAAAATCCGTCTGCCCGCTCTGCCCGACAACGATGAAGTCAGGACGCTTGCGCAAAAGGCGAATCAACGCTTCTCGTAGCAGGCGATTTTCGATTAGCAGAAATACCCGTATCGTTTCATGGGGGACAGTGTTGTTGTTCATGTTGGCCCAATCAGCTTGTTGCAACGAACTCGCCGAGGACGGATGGTATTGGCGGCTGCGGACAAGGACGGACAAAATGCCGGCCGCCAATTGCGCAATAGACTAAAGTTGCATCCCGCACTTGTCAAGCCGAACTTGCCGGCTCCGCCGGTCGATGCAGCGAAGTCCTGCCCTGCCATTTATAAAATGGGAAACCCACGCGATTATATTGATTCTATAACTCACAATCAAGCTAATTCGATGAGTTAACATGCCATCGATTCCATGAACCCAAAATAAGTTGCCTGGAAAAAACAAAAAACATGCTTACTTTCATGGCGCTGTCGCGTTTTCCTGACAGTCCGTCCTTGGGTCATCGGGCAAATGAAGATGGGTCAAAGTTGGTACCTCACCATAGCCGGTTGGTTCAAGACCCCCTTCCAAGCGTGGGTCTCGCCGGTAGAGCTAAGTTGATTCTTACGTGCAGGCTACCGCAACTCCGATACTTGCCATGCAAGGGAGTGCGACATGGAAAAACTCATCCGGGTCCTCGTGGCGAATCGTCCGCGCCTTATGCGAGAAACCATTCTCGCCACTTTTGCCGACCAGCCCGACATTGAAATTGTCGGCGAAGTAGAGGATGAATCGGAAATTTTTGAGAGCGTGAAAAGAACTTTGCCGAATTTCGTGGTGATCGCCCTCGACCACCCAGGCGAACGGCCGCTGATCTGTGACACTCTGCTTCACGAGTATCCGGAAGTGCGCGTGATTGCGGTGGCGCCGGCAAAGAATTATGTCGTCTATTACTGGGCTTCGCTCGATATTCATTCCAGCAGCATTGAGGCTTCCGAAGAAGGCGTGCTTGGCGCTTTGCGAAATAGATTCGCCACCCCCAATTAGCGATCCCAGACAGGCCAGGAGCGAAAGCATGTCTCATAGAGAGAACGGCTACTGTGGATCGACAAAAGACGACAACGGGGAATTGTCGTTAGCTATCGCTTGCGTCACCGGAGAGATCCCAGTCAAAAGGAATTGCCTGGCCAACGATATAGCTGCGAGAAGCCAGATGGGGGGCTAATGAAAAGTAACAACATCAAAAGCTGCGCAAGCGTTAGCTGGGCGGCCCGGCAAGCCGCCGCGATGTTTTTAGCTGTCAGTCTTGCAGTGCCGGCGGCAATGCCGCAGCAACAATCTCAGCAGAGGGTGCCCCAAGGGTCCGGCGCAGACCCAGCTCGAGTGCCCGCGCGGCCAGCGGACATCATCTCCGACAATCTTGACCGTGTAGCAGCCTCTGCCGACCAGATCCTCGAGGTCCTGAACAGAGAGGCTGGCCTCATGGTCGAGTTCAAACGCATCCTTGCTCAAGAAGCAGGGATCAGCGGGCAAATTCTCGAAGAGTCGGATCTGACGGATGCTTCCATAGCCGAACGCCTCCGGTTGGGTTTGCGTGCCCGCGTTCTGGCAACACGCCTGCTGCAGCGCTATGGGTATCTCGTACCCAGGGTGAATCCCGATTCCGACCTTGCCGCAGAACAAAAACTGGTTCAACAGGAAAGAGCACAGATCCTCGCGCGCGCGGCGGAGCGTCAAGACACGTTTGAACAGACCGCACCCAGCCGCCAAAACGCTGCTTGCGATCCCCGGAGCGACTCGGAGTGCGGCGCCTTGCCGGCCACTCTTCCGGAAGAACGAGAAAGCGCTCCAGGAACACCGCCAGCGCCACCGCGCTCGCCTCGTTCTGCCGCCCCGGTCCAACGAGTCGAGATCACTCCGCCGAACGATATCACGCGTCCCGACGAGGTCCTCGTTTCCGCAGATCAGCGTGAAGGCTATTCGGCGAGCACAGGTTCAACAGAAACCGGGTTGACCTCGATGCGCCCTGGAAGCGCGCCCGAGTTCCTCGGGGCACGAAAAACCCCACCGTATGGAACAGAAGACGGTTTCTCGAGCCTCTTTTTGAGTCAACCGGACCTCCAGTCCCTCTCAGTACCGCAAACCGAGCAACCCGTGCTCGATGCCCGAGGATCGCGGACGGAGATTAATTCAGGAAGGTATGGCGCTGAGCGCAATGTGCGTCCTCGTGGCTCCCCTTCTGTGGAACCCGTGACGATGCTTCGACAGCCGAATCCATACGCAAACGTGCCCTCGTTGTACGACCTCTACGTGCAAGCGGCTCCGAACGCGCGCCCTGTCGAGCGTTTTGGGCTGGATGTTTTTCGCAAAGGAGAAATAAACCCGGCGTATCTTCCTATGGATTTGCCAGTCGGCCCAAGCTATGTGGTCGGTCCAGGCGATAGTCTGGCCATCAATCTCTGGGGCGGTGTGTCGCAACGGATTCTGCGTACGGTAGACCGCGAAGGGCGAGTGGCGCTGCCGGAAGCGGGTCCGGTTCTTGTTTCCGGGCGGACCCTGGGAGATGTTCAACAAGAAGTGCAACGCGTACTGCGAACGCAATTCCGTGATGTTTCCGCGGATGTATCCTTGCAGCGCCTGAGAACCGTGCGTGTGTATGTTGTTGGGAGCGTGGCCTCGCCGGGGGCTTACGACGTTAGCTCTCTCTCGACTCCTTTGAACGCGCTCTTCGTGGCCGGAGGAGTGACGCAGCAAGGTTCGTTGCGGCGACTTCAACATTACCGCGGAAGGCAACTGGTCGAAGAGGTGGATGCGTACGACCTACTGCTCCACGGAATTCGCGGAGATCTCCAGCGGCTAGAAAATGGCGATTCCCTCCTGGTGCCGTCGCTTGGTCCCGTAGTGACAGTGGACGGCATGGTGCGGCGCCCTGCGCTCTACGAGTTGCACAGCGAAAAGACGCTAGAGGACGCTGTCGACCTCGCGGGTGGAATTCTCCCCGCGGCGGCTCTGCACCACATCGAAGTGCAGCGGCTCGTAGCGCATGAAAAGCGCACGATGCTAAGCGTTGAGATTGGAGAAACCAGCGATCCCGAGGCGGTTCGCGCCAAGCTGCGCGGCTTCACGGTGCAGGATGGCGATGAGGTTCACATCTTTCCGATCGCTCCTTATAACTCTGCGTCGATTTACCTGCAGGGGCATGTGTTGCGCCCGGGCCGATACTCGTACAAGCCTGAGATGAAGCTTACGGACCTTATCACTTCCTATTCCGATCTTCTGCCGGAGCCTTCCACCCGCTACGCTGAAATCATCCGGCTGCAGGCACCGGATTATCATCCCGTCGTCGAGACCTTTGATCTTTTCGCTGCTCTCGAACATCCCGAAGCAGCACCAAAGCTTGAGCCTCTGGATACCATACGAATCTTCGGGCGATTTGACTTTGAGCCGAGTCCGGAAGTGCTGATCACCGGCGAGGTTCGCGCCCCTGGCCAGTATCGGACCTCCGGCCAGCAGCATTTGCGCGACGCCATTTATCAGGCTGGAGGCGTGACACCGGATGCCTGGCTCGAATCCGCGCAACTCTTTCGCAAACAGCCAGACGGCACGACACGGGTATTTAGCATCAACTTGCGCGACGCGCTTGCCGGCGAACCTCTGAACAACATTTTGGTCCAACCGCGTGACCGCATCTTGGTGCACCGCCAACCGGAACAAGTTTCGCCAGCTAGTGTGTACGTGAGAGGCGATGTGGCGCGGCAGGGACGCTATCCGCTCGCAGCCAACATGCGCGTGTCCGACCTAGTGCAGTCGGCCGGTGGACTGCTGCGCAGCGCGAATCCCGATGTCGGCGATCTCACGCATTATGCAATGGCGAATTCCTCCGGGGAGCGCGTGCAAGCAGGACACCAAGATCTCAATCTAGCGGCGGCGCTCTCCGGTAAGGAAGATCAGAACCCGCTTCTCCACGACGGCGATGTGTTAACTGTGCCGCAGCAGGCGGGCTGGAACGACATCGGTGCGACGGTTACGCTTCGGGGCGAAGTGCGCAAACCGGGTGTGTACGGCATCCGGCCGGGCGAGCGTCTCAGTTCCTTGCTAAAACGTGCTGGAGGGCTGCTGCCCACGGCGTATCCGCGCGCGGCAGTGTTCGAGCGAAACGACGTACGCGAACTGCAGCAAAAAAGCCGCGAGGAGCTGATCCAGCGGCTCGAGCAGCAATCCACGGTCGTCAAAACCGCAGCAACTACCACGGGGACGGAAGAGGCCGCTCTGCAGCAGGCAGCCATGCAACAGCGTCAACGGATGTTGGAAGGCTTACGGAAGGCCCCTGTCACGGGCCGACTCGTCATTCATATTCGTACCGACCGCAAGAATTTTGAAGGCTCTCCAGACGACATCGAGCTTCGTGCGGACGATTCGCTGACGATTCCCAAGCAGCCGGGATCTGTGTTGGTGATCGGCCAGGTATACAACTCCAATGCTCTCACGTACGCGCCGGGAAGAAGCGCCGGTTGGTATCTCTCGCGCGCGGGAGGTGCGACACAGCTTGCGAACAAGAGCGCGATTTTCATCATCCGCACAGATGGATCCGTGGCGAGCGGGAGGCAAGGCGGTCTCTGGTCCGGAGACGTGCTCTCGAGCGCGATAGGTCCGGGAGACACGATCGTTGTGCCGGAGAAACCAGTTCTTGGCGGTAATGGGTGGAAAAACATTGTTTCGATTGCGCAAATCGCGGAAGCAGGGGCATTGGCGGCGGCGGTTGCTATTAAGTGAGAGAACGTGACGACTAAGCACCTGGCAGCAATTCTCGGAACCACGCTGGTGATTACGGCCGGAGTAACGAGTGTGGCTTACGCGCAGGAACAAGGGACGCCTCCGGCGGCATCGGAAACCGGCGTTTCCGAAGAGAAGGCAACTTCCGAAGCTACGCCCTCGCATGCGAATGCTGTGATAAAGGACTCTGAAGGAAGGCCAACAAGTTTGGTGGGACGTTTCGTGAACGATCAGAAAGAAATCTGGACAAGTCCTGTGCGGCTTCGTCTTTCCGATACTGAGTGGCTTGTCCCGCTTAGCGGCATAACGGCTGGGCTCTTTGTGACGGACCGCGACTTCAGTAAGCGTCTCTCGCAGAACCCGACGACAATCAGTCACTACAAAACACTGTCGACCGCGGGTGTCGGTGCACTCGTTGCTGGGGGCGCAGGGATGTGGCTCTTGGGTCATGCCTCGCACAACGAACACTGGAGCGAAACAGGATTTCTTGCCGGTGAAGCGGCCCTGAATAGCCTGGTAGTAGTCGAAAGCATGAAGTATTCCTTGCAGCGTGAACGGCCTTATCAAGGCGATGGCGGCGGCTCATTTTTTCAGGGCGGTGGCACTTCGTTTCCCTCGGAACATGCGGCAGCGGCCTGGTCCGTCGCCGGCGTGGTCGCGCACGAGTACCCCGGCCCGCTTACGAAAATCTTCGCATACGGCTTAGCCTCTTTCGTGGATATTTCACGCGTGAAAGCGCGCCAACATTTCCCGTCCGACGTGCTGGTTGGCAGTATGATTGGCAACCTCGTGGCCCAGAATATTTACAGCCGTCATCACGCCCCGGAACTTGGTGGCGAGGCTTGGACATCGATCAGCCAAATCTTTCGTGGCGACGGAGATCACTCTCCAGCAAATCAGGGTTCGCCCTACGTGGCGCTCGATAGCTGGATTTATCCGGCGCTCGATCGTCTTGCGGCTATGGGCCTGATCGACAGCGGATTTGCGGGCATGCGGCCATGGACGCGCAATGAATGCGCCCGGCTTCTCGGCGAAGCCGGTGAACATCTCGACGATGGGACGGGAGGACCGGAAGCAGAGAAAATTTACCAACTGCTCGAAAGCGAATTCCGCAGCGAACTCGAAGGTGTCGGCGGCGAGCGTCCTCGCGCCCAAGTGGAATCGGTTTACGCCCGCGTAACCAACATCTCCGGACAACCGCTCACCGATGGCAACCATTTTGGGCAGACGATTACGAATGATTTCGGCAGGCCCTATCAAGAAGGGTTCAACTCTGTCGATGGTTTCTCGGCATGGGCAACCAGTGGGCGCTGGGCAAGCTATATCCGGGCTGAATACCAGCACTCTCCCTCCGCTCCGGCGCAGCCCTTGTCGGCGCGGCAATTCATCGCTTCTGTCGATGGTCTCCCGGTCGTCCCGTCCGCAACGCCGTTCGCTGCTGTCAATCAGGTTCGGTTGCTCGACGCGTATGCCGGGCTCACGTTCGACAACTGGCAGGTTTCTTTCGGTCAGCAGAGCCTGTGGTGGAGCCCCATGCAGAGCGGCCCGCTAATGTTCAGCGACAACGCGGAACCAATCAACATGTTCCGCATCAGCCGAGTCTCTCCCTTCAAACTTCCCGGCATTTTGGGTTGGCTGGGGCCCTTTCGAGTAGAATTGTTTTTCGGCCAACTCACGGGACACGAGTTTGTGCGCGACGATACCGCCGGGCTAGTGGGCCAGTTTGGTGTTGCTTTGACTCGGCAGCCAGTCCTCCACGGCGAGAAACTCAGTTTTAAGCCCACTCCTAACTTTGAATTCAGTGTCAATGAAACAACAGTGTTTGCTGGCGGCCCAACTCCGCTCAATGGTCACAACCTTCTCAAAAGTTACACTAGGCTAACTGCTGGAGGTAACCAAGGAGACATAACGGACCCGCGCTCCGGAGTCGACTTTTCCTACAGGATTCCCGGACTGCGCAAATGGCTGACTTTCTACGGAGACGCATTCACTGAAGACGAGCCTTCGCCGCTCGCTTATCCACGCAAATCCGCAATCCAGGGGGGGCTTTACATGCCCCAGATTCCAGGTATTCCCAAGTTGGACCTGCGTTTGGAAGGAGGAACCACTGCGCCAGTTGATTTCCCGGAATGTCATGGCTGTTTTTATACTAACGACCGCTATCCGGGCGGTTCTTATCTGAACGGTGGAAACCTGATCGGCAGTTGGTTGGGACGCGGCGGACAAGGCGAACGGGTCTGGAGCACCTACTGGCTTTCTTCTCGCAACAAGATTCAGTTCCGGTTTCACCATCAGAAAGTAGACGGAGACTACTTGCCTCATGGAGGCACTCTGAACGACGGCGGCGTCAACGTGGACTTTCAGGTCAGGCCCGACGTGACGGTATCGGGATTCGTGCAATACGTGAAGTGGAATTACCCAATTCTGTCGCCTGGGGTGCAATCGAACGTGACCACTTCTTTGCAACTGACATTCTGGCCACACCTCTGGAAATAAGTGCCTGGGGCCCTTGTACGGCGAAAAGGATGGAGTGAGTGACGCAGACAGCTGCCAAGCCGCAGCCCGAGACCGAGCCGCAACCGACAGCCGACGAAGTCTTGTTGCCTGAAGTTGCGCTGGTAGAGTCGCGGGAATTGCAGGCCAAGCGTTTTCGCCTGCTTTGGTGCCGCCGCCAAGTGCTTCTTCGCACGACCGCAGTCGGACTTCTGGTGTCGACGCTGGTTGCTTTCCTGATTCCAAAATCCTACGTTTCGACGGCACAACTGATGCCGCCGGACCAGCAATCTTCGTCGGCAATGGCAATGATGGCGGGAATGGTGGGAATGGCGACGAAAGCTGGTGGCGGTTTGGGCGCGGTCGCGGGCGATTTGCTGGGCATCAAGAGCTCAGGTGCGCTCTTTGTTGGAGTGTTGAGAAGCCAAACCGCTCAAGATCGTCTCGTGCAGCAATTCGATTTGAGAAAAGTATACGGCAAGCGGCTGGTGGTCGATGCGCGCAAGAAGCTCGATGAAAACACGTCGATTTCGGAAGATCGGAAGAGCGGCATCATCACCATCAGCGTGACGGACCACAATCCACAAAGGGCCGCGGTGCTTGCCAACGCATACGTCGACCAATTGAATTTTCTGGTTGCCGAACTGTCGACTTCTTCCGCACACAGGGAACGTATATTTCTTGAGGAGCGCCTCAAAGTCGCCAAGCTGGATCTAGACGAAGCAGCTAACCAGCTCGCGCAGTTTTCTAGCAAGAACAACACGCTTGATATCCAACAAGAAGGCAAGGCTATGCTGGACGCGGCCGGAGCGGTCGCCGGTGAGCTGATCGCGGCGCAATCCCAGCTCGAAGGGCTCCGCCAAATCTATACGGATAACAACGCGCGCGTCAGGTCGATGAACGCCCGTGTTGCGGAACTTCGCCGGCAACTTGAGAAGCTGGGGGGCATGCAAGGCAACGGCGCGAAAAATCCTAAAGCATCGACTTTGGCAAAAAGCCAGCTGGCCGATCCACATTTTGGCCAAGTTGCGCACCCACATTCCAGCCAGGCGACCGACCTGCCGGCTGATCAGCCAGCGGCACAATCCGGTGCCATGCCTTATCCCACGATACGGAGTTTCCCGCTGCTCGGGGCGAAATACGCCGATTATTATCGGCGTGCAAAAATCCAGGAAACCGTTTTCGAGCTGCTAACGCAGCAATACGAACTCGCCAAAGTACAAGAGGCAAAAGAAACGCCCAGCGTCAAAGTCCTGGACCTCGCCACTACTCCGGAGGAGAAGTCCTTTCCTCCGCGCCTGCTAATCATGTTTCTCGGCACAGTGCTCGCCCTGTCGACGTCTGTGGTTTGGGTGTTGGGATCGAATCAGTGGCAGCAGGCTGATCCTGCCGACCCGCGCAAAATACTCGCACAGGAAGTTGCAGCCACAATGAGAGCGCGGATGCCTTGGCTGGCGCGAAACGGTCATAGAGCGGAGTCCGAAGAGAAAGAATCTTTGGGCGGCGCTGACGCAGGAGAGAGAAGAGTTTTGGGACGGCTCGACCGGCAGCCGCGACAAGGCGGGCCCGAAGAGCGGTGAAGCTGTCCTGAAGAGTTGTTAGGGTGCCTGTAAGTCAAAGAAAAAAAGTGGGTTAGGTCACATAGCGCCCTGTAAGTGACGGGGCGAAGCTGTATAGAGAAAAGGTGGGGGACACGGGTGGGGACTAGCGCCGAGATTCTGGCCCAAATGAACGCTGGCCTAACTGTTGAAGGAGCGCCGTTCCTCAACAATGCCGAAGTGGCTGCGGCGGCACAGGCTCAGTGGTATGCGGTGTACACCTGTGCAAACCACGAGAAGCGTGTGGCAGACCAGTTTGCGGGCCGCGGGGTGGAGCACTTCCTGCCACAGTACGAGTCTGTGCGCCGGTGGAAAGACCGCAAGGTGCGGCTGCACCTGCCGCTTTTCCCCGGCTACCTGTTTGTTCATCTGGCGGCACAAGAGCGGCTTCGCGTGTTGCAAGTTCCTGGCGTGGTGCGGCTGGTAGGGTTCAACGGAAGCCCGACAGCGATGCCGGAAGAGGATCTGCATAGGATTCGGGAGTTTCTGGGACAAGGGTGTCGAGCCGAGCCGCATCCGTATTTGCAAGCCAGGAGAAGAGTCCGTGTAGTGCGAGGACCGCTCGCGGGCATGGTAGGAATCGTCGCGAGGCGGCTGAGGCGCAGCCGGCTGGTGATTTCTTTCAATTTAATCCAGCGGTCTATAGCCGTGGAGATAGACGAAGCGGATCTAGCACCGATGCGTTGATAGTCTCTTTTTGGGGAACTAGAGGTTAAGTCAGGTCTATGTCCAATATCTCAGGGGGCTGCGTCGCTAAGCGATCGCTGGAAAGTAAGCCGATAACGGCAGCGGTTCTTGGGGATCCAGTCCCATTTCCTGTAGGAGGCCAGGCTCCTTCTCTTCGCGCAAACGTGAAGTGGATGTCTGCGGGCACAGCCTTTTACGCAATTTGTCAGTGGGGCATGCTCTCGATTCTGGCCAAGGCAGGCAGCGCCGCGATTGTCGGGCAATTTGCCTTGGGCCTTGCAATCTCAGCGCCTGTGTTCATGTTTACGAACCTGCAGTTACGAGCTGTCCAAACTACTGATGCCCGGTCGGACTTTGATTTTGCCGACTATTTCACGTTGCGAGTGCTAGCTTCGGTTGTAGCGGTTCTTACGATTGGTATCGTGGCGTCGTTTCTAAACTATGGTGTTGTCACTCGCCTAGTAATTTCGTTGCTCGGCGTAGCGAAGGCCATCGAATCCCTCGGCGACGCGGTCGCTGGATTACTTCAGAAGGTGGAGCGAATACACCAGGTGGCTATCAGTCTTATCTTGCGAGGAGCGCTTTCTTTGGCCGCGTTTGGAATTGCATTTCTTTCGCTGCGAAGCCTGATTGCGGCTGTCTGCGCTTTGTTCCTCAGCTGGAGCGCTGTATTCCTCGGATACGATGTTTGGCGGGGCCGCGCCGTTCTCAGGGAAGGCGAGCATTTTTTTCGCTTTCGACCGGAAAACCTCAAACGGCTCGTCGCAATTAGTGTGCCCCTAGGCGTGATCATGACCCTGTTTTCTTTGAACGCGAATATACCGCGATATCTTCTAGCAAAGTACCTTGGGGATTCGAAGCTTGGCATCTTTGCTTCAATCGCTTATATGCTGCAGGGGCTCTACGTGCTGGTCAACGCCATAGGAGAATCAGCTTCGGCCCGGCTAGCACGAATGTTTGCCATGGGGGATGCTGATGGTTTTCGGAAATTAATTGAGAAGCTCTTGGGAATGGGAGGAGCGATTTTTGTCTTGGGACCCGTACTGGCCAGGTTCTTCGGACGCACGTTCCTTACTATTCTCTACCGACCGGAGTATGCGGATAGCGTGTCGGTGCTCGCCGTAATGCTGATGGGTGGCGGTGTAACCGCGATCGGTTATTTCTTGGGCTTTGGGATCAATGCTGCGCGTCGTTTTCGGCTACAGGTTCCGGTCATTGCGTTTTCGACTCTAACGACCACTGCGCTGACTGGCGTCCTGGTGCCACGGCTGGGAATCATGGGTGCCGCGTTGGCTCTTTTCGTTGGGGCATTAGTGCACGCTGCCGGCAACGCGATAGCCCTCAGGTCTGCCTTGCGTCCAGTATGAGTGGACTGCTCATTTCCGCCGGAGTAATAGTGCTGGGGCTCGTTAGCCTCGTATTTTGGCTGAAGAGCCCGTGGATGGCGCTTTTGGGGTGGGTAGCTGCCCTTAGCGTCCAGTACGAAGCGCTTCCTGATTTTCGGCTGGCTCTATCGGATTTGTTCGTGCCTGCCCTGGCTCTGACGCTGTTATTTGGTAAGACAGCAGCCGGAGACAAAAAATTGGAAAAGCGGACTTCGCTTCCGGCATTGATCGCAATCTTTGCATTTGTTTTCATCGTTCTTGGAACTACTGTGACCTACTTTAGGTTAGGTACAATCCCACGTTGGACTTGGCTCAACAAAGACATTGGTTTGCTTGACCTGATGGTTTGTTTCTTCGCGATCACTCGGCTCGTCGACAGCGCTGAGAAACGGAACACAGTCGTTAGCGTATTTGTCGTATCCGGGGCTGCTCTGAACATTCTGGCTTTGGCGGGAGGATTTGCTCGATACTTTCTCGGAATTCCTAATGTCATGATGTATGGCAGCATCAGTATGAGACTTGCCGGTTTAATGGCTAATCCAAGCGCATACGGAGGATTTATCTCGTGTGTTCTGTTAATTCAGCTTTGTCTCTTATTCGGTGAATCGACGCTACTCCGACTTCCGCGATGGGCGCAGGGCGCGAATGCAGCACTCCTGGGTGTGGGATGCTTTATGACGATCTCTAGAGGCTCTCTACTGGGTTTGATAGCGGGTTTACTCGCCCTAGTGGCGTTTTATCGCAAAAAAGCCGCGGTTCAGCTAATGGGTCTTGCCCTTTCCACTGTTCTGATAGTCGTCCTGTTGATTTACTGGCGCGGACTTACGGCAGATGTCAGCGACGATTTCTGGACCGTTGTATTTGGTGAAACCACTATTCAGGACCGAATGGACGCCAACAGGGCTGCACTGGATATGCTATTTGAGAGTCCGACAAACCCGATTATAGGCAGCGGCGTCGGCACATTCTTAGCCCGTTCGGAGCAGAAGCTCGGTTTTGAACTCATAATCCACAACGAATTTCTGTGGTTGTTGGTAGAGACTGGGGTTGTAGGTTTCGTCTTATTCAGTGCAATGATGTTGAGGGCTCTGAGAAACTGCCTCTATGTAGCGAGGGCTCGAAGTGGCGATAGCGCTATCGCGGTGGGCATCCTCTGTGGCATAGTGGGAATCCTTGCTTGGATCCAGGCTGGCGAAGGGTTGTGGCATAGGCACGTGTGGCTCCTGCTGGCGCTATCCGAGGTTTCCTATCGTTTGCATGTGAACGCCAGGCCTGAAAGTGCCATGCTTAGGCCGCGTCACGAACCTCGAATAGCAATTGGCCATGGGGCTGTGGAAGCTGGGTAATTGTAGTACTGTTTCGTTTCGATGCAGATTGTGCTGAGAATAGCGCGGCCATGAATATGCACCCGAAAACCGTGGAGGGATTTGGTTTTGAATGGACTCGTTTCGACCAAAGTGCGTTGCCCGAAGAGGACCTATGCCACATTTTCGATGGATACTTCCGCATTTTCCCATGGGATAAGCTCTCTCCAGATGCCGTTGGTTTTGACTTAGGCTGTGGCAGCGGACGGTGGGCCAAGCGGGTTGCGCCGCGAGTTGGAATTTTGCATTGTATTGACGCCAGCGCCGAAGCGCTGTCTTCCGCGCGGCGCAACTTGTCGCAACAAACCAACTGCATCTTCCACAACGCATCCGTCGATGAGATGCCCATCGAAGATGGCTCAATGGATTTCGGATATTCCCTAGGAGTTCTTCATCACGTTCCCGACACATTGGCTGCCATTCGGGCGTGCGTGGCTAAACTGAAGGCGGGCGCGCCTTTCCTTATTTATCTTTACTATGCTTTAGATAATAGGCCATTCTGGTTTCGAGGTATCTGGCGCATTACTGATGCCGTCCGCATGGTAGTCTCGCGGCTACCGTACGGCACGAAAAGTGTGATTTCGGAAGCCATTGCTGTGTGTATCTACTTCCCTCTTGCGAGGGTGAGCCGCGTGGTGGAAGGTTTGGGCATACCCGTAGCGTCATTTCCTTTGTCGGCTTACCGGAATCGAAGCTTTTATACGATGAGAACTGATGCATTCGACCGGTTTGCCACCCAGATGGAAAAACGGTTCACCGCCAAACAGATACAAACCATGATGACTGCGGCAGGTCTGGAACGAATCAGTTTTAATGATCGCGAAAGTTACTGGTGCGCGCTTGGATACAGGCGAACGTAGGTTCGAGAGGCGATGTCTCCCGGGAGGGTGAATAATCAGTGTGTGGGATAGTGGGCTTTCTGGATTTTGAGGGTGGGAAGGCTAGGGAAGCTTTACGCCAAACCGCCGAGCAAATGGCGGAGCGTCTGCGGCACCGAGGCCCCGATGACAAGGGAGTCTGGGTAGATCCGGTAGCGGGGATCGCATTGGCCCACCGCCGGCTTTCCATTCTGGACCTTTCGTCAGCTGGCCGCCAGCCAATGACCTCCCCGAGCGGCCGATACATGATTACGTACAATGGCGAGATCTATAACTTCCTTGAACTTCGACAGCAGCTCGAGCGTGAGGCCCCCTCTTTGGTTTTTTCCAGCCAATCCGACACCGAGGTAATGCTGGCCTGTGTGGATCGTTGGGGTATTGATACTTCTCTTCGCCAATGGAATGGAATGTTTGCGTTCGCTCTTTGGGATCAAGAGGACCGACGCCTATATCTGGCAAGGGACCGCTTCGGGGAAAAACCTCTTTACTACGGGTGGCTCCGTAATAGTTTCGTCTTCGGCTCGGAACTCAAAGCGTTGCGAAGCCATCCGGAATTCCGCGAAGAAATTAATCGCAATGCCCTCACACTCTTTCTCCGTTATGGCTACATCCCCGCGCCTTTTACAATTTACGAAAATATCCGGAAGTTGCCGGCAGCGAGCCTGCTTTGCATAGATGCAAAAACCACGCAAGATGCGACGCCTCGATCCTACTGGTCGCTTGATGAAGTTGTTTCGCAGGGCAAGGCTCAGCCATTCCTCGGAGATGCCCGGGATGCGGTTGAAAAGCTCGATCTGCTTCTACGGGACGCTATAAAGATTCGCATGATTGCAGATGTGCCTTTGGGAGTGTTTCTTTCTGGCGGGTTGGATTCCTCCACGGTTGCGGCTCTCATGCAAGTCCAGAGTAGTCGGCCAGTGCGGTCGTTTTCAATCGGCAACTCAGAATCCGAATACAACGAGGCGAAGTATGCCTCGCGCGTGGCCCAGCATCTCGGAACCGAGCATACAGAGCTCTATGTGACACCTCGTCAGGCGCGAGAGATTATTCCCCGGCTGCCGGCCATCTATGATGAGCCGTTTGCAGACTCATCTCAGATTCCCACTTGCTTACTCGCAAAGATGACCCGTCAGCACGTCACGGTCGGCCTCTCCGGAGATGCTGGAGATGAAGTGTTCGGAGGCTACAACCGCTATACTTGGAGCCGCCGATTGGAAAGAACTCTGCGCTGGGTCCCATATCGAGTCCGGAGCATTGTCGCTAATGGGATCAGGAGAGTACGACCTGCCCGCTGGAATGCCCTGTTTCGCAGTTGCGAACATCTACTTCCCAGAACACTAAGGCACTGCATGCCGGGATACAAACTCCACAAGTTAGCGGGCATATTGACTGCGATGAATCTGGAAAGTGCCTACCTGGGTCTAGCATCACATTGGCTGGAGCCCGCTGCAATTGTGCCTGGTGCAAGGGAGCCGCAAACGCTTCTGACAAGCTCAGAAACCTGGGCAAGGCTAGCCAGTTTTCCCGAACAAATGATGTTCTTGGATACGCTGACCTATCTTCCTGACGACATCCTAGTGAAAGTGGATCGAGCCAGTATGGCCGTGGGCCTGGAAGCGCGGGTCCCCTTCCTAGATCATCGGGTAGTGTCTTTTGCCTGGAGTCTGGGCCTGAGCCAGAAAGTTTCCGAGTCACAAGGAAAGTGTGTACTTCGGCGGCTCCTTTCCCGGTACGTACCGACTCAATTAACGGAACGTCCTAAGTCCGGGTTCGGTGTCCCTCTCGATTCGTGGCTAAAAGGGCCACTGCGAGATTGGGCGGAATCACTTTTGAACGAGAAACGCCTGCGGGACCGCGGATATTTTGACGTCGAGCCTATTCGCGCAATGTGGAGTGAATTTCTCAACGGTGAATCGGCATCGCAGTTCCATGTGTGGGACATACTGATGTTCGAAGCTTGGTGCGATGACCAAAGACAAACTCCCGCACCGGAGGCTCTTGCCTGCGCCAGGAGCTAGGCGAGTTGGTTATTCCTCAAAGCGAGTTGTTCAGGTAGCAGCAGAACGAATGGAAACGCAACCACGCGGTCTGCGGGTGCTTCATGTTGTGACTGCCTCGATGAGCGTCTCGCTCATGCGTGGACAACTGAAGTTTTTGCGCGAAGCTGGGTTTGAAGTCGCGGTTGCTGCAGCACCCGGTGAAGAATTTACGGCTAAGGCAAGGGCTGAAGGTGCGCAACCCATCTTGGTGCCGTTAACTCGTGAGATGGCACCGCTGCGGGATCTTGTGGCGCTGTTCCGGGTTTACTCAATCTTGCGCCGAATGCGGCCAGTCATTATCAATTTTGGGACCCCGAAGGCCGGCCTCATTGCAGGGCTTGCAGCACGTTTGAGTGGCGTGCCGTGCCGTGTTTATACGCTGCGGGGATTGCGATGCGAGACGGCGAGAGGGCTAAAGCGGCAGCTGTTACTCTTTACCGAGCGACTGGCCTGCGCCTGCGCACATCGCGTAGTCTGCGTGAGCGAAAGCTTGCGTCAGAAGGCCGTGTCGCTCAGGATTGCGAAGGCGAAGCGAACTGTCGTGTTCGCGTATGGAAGCAGCAACGGAGTCGACGCCGGCTTATTCAGGCCGACTGTGGAGCGGCTTCGGATGGCGATGATTTTGCGTGAGGAGAAAGGCATACCAAAGGATGCGCCAATCATCGGGTTTGTCGGACGACTCGTTGCGGACAAAGGGATTGGAGACTTATTCGAGGCCTACTTGACGCTGCGGGGGCGTTTTGGGGATTTGAGGCTTTTACTGGTGGGAGAGTTTGAAGAAGGCGATCCAGTGCCGACAGCGATTCGCGAACGAATTGAGCGCGATCCGAATGTGACGATAACTGGGTTTGTAAAGGACACCGCGCCCTACTACCAGGTAATGGATGTTCTCGCGTTGCCTACGCAGCGTGAAGGTTTCCCGAGTGTGATTCTGGAGGCGCACGCCGCAGGGAAGGCGGTGGTAGCTTATCGGGCGACGGGCACTGTGGATGCCATCGTCGATGGGGTGAACGGCATCTTAGTGCCGCAGGGAGACGCTATGGAACTCGCGGAAGCTCTTTCAACACTTATCAGCGACCGCGGATTGGTCCGAACAATGGGACGAAATGGACAGGAGCGCGTTGAACGCGAGTTTCAGCCGATGCGAATTTGGTCGGCGCTCGCGAATACATACGTTCGAATGTTGGAGGAGAAGGGAATCTCGTGCGCCGGTATTCGGTTAGAAAAGGCTTGGCCTTGCGAAGCTGAGAACGTACAAGAGGCGCTAAGGTGAGGGATCGTGCCAAGAGAATGGTGGATTTATGCGTTGCCGGGCCCGCGTTTGTCCTCTTGCTTCCGTTCATGATCATTGTAGGAGCAGTTGTTTACTGCACGATGGGAGGCCCGCTGCTATTCCGGCCGATGCGACCGGGTTATAAGGCCAAACCGTTCAGGTTGTTTAAATTTCGGACGATGACAACGGCTTGCGATTCGCGAGGGGAGCTCTTGCCAGATCGGGACAGATTGACCCGTTTGGGAAAGTTCCTCCGCCGGTACAGTCTTGATGAGCTTCCGCAGCTTTGGAACGTGTTGAGGGGAGACATGAGTCTTGTGGGCCCTCGCCCGCTGCCGATGCAATATTTGTCGCGGTACTCACCCGAACAAGCACGACGCCACGAAGTGAATCCCGGGCTAACAGGTTGGGCGCAGGTGAATGGTCGAAATGCTCTTGACTGGGAAGAAAGATTTCAACTTGATATCTGGTACGTAGATCACAGGAGCTTCAGCCTCGATGCTCAGATACTTTTAAAAACGTTACTCAAAGTTCTTCGGGGAGAAGACGTTTCTTGCCGTGGTCATGCAACCATGCCCGAGTTTCTAGGCAACAACCCCCCGGGGTTATGAGCCACAGAAGACTATTCGTTTACGGGGCTAGCGGGCACGGGAAAGTCGTAGGGGATATCTTGCTAGCTCTTGAGAATTCGGAGTTTGCTGGTTTCGTAGACGACAAGGTTGAATTGCAAGGATCGAACCTTCTTGGCCGGCCTGTATTCGGGGATGGACACTGGTTGGAACAAGAATGTACAAGGGCCCGAATTGGTGTTGCTTTAGGTGTGGCCGATAGCTTCGTCAGGAAGCGCCTCTTCGAGCAGTGTCTGAGATGGGGCGCAGAATTAGTGACTCTGATACACCCCAAGGCTTCCGTTTCTAATTCAGCAAATTTGGAGGCAGGAGTGGTAGTAATGGCGCACGCGACAATCAATGCCTGCGCGCGAGTTGGTCTGGGCGCCATAGTGAATACGGGCGCGATTGTCGAACACGACGTCGATGTCGGGGATTTTGCGCACGTCGCCCCAAACGCTGCGATGGGCGGCGCATCCCGTTTAGGAAATTTCTCACACCTCGGCATGGGTGCTGTCGTTATTCAGTGCGTTAGCGTCGGAAGTAAAACGATTATCGGTGCTGGTTCTGTGGTTGTGCGTGACATGCAAGATGGGGTGGTCGCTTATGGAGTTCCTGCCCGAGCTGCGCGAAGCATCGAATCTCAATAGCATTGATGGAGCAAGAGGGGTCGCAATGAGCACCAAGACTGTTCGAGAAAGACTTGTCCTAGAAGGCGGCTCGGCGATTTCTACTTCTCCATTTGCCCCGTGGCCACACTTCGAGCCCGACGAGATCGACGCCGTGTGCAACGTTCTTCGGTCTGGCAAGATCAATTATTGGACTGGTGATGAGGGCCGACAATTCGAAAAGGAATTCGCCACGCAGGCCGGGTGCAAGTATGGCGTCGCTGTGGCCAATGGAACCGTTGCACTGGAGCTAGCCCTCTTCGCTCTTGGGATAGGCGCGGGGGATGAGGTTATCGTGCCGAGTCGAACATTCATAGCGTCGGCGAGTTGTGCGGTTATGCGTGGCGCAAGGCCCGTCTTGGCTGACGTGGACCGAGATAGTCAGAACCTTACAGCGGAAACGATCCGTCCTTTGATCACTCCTCGAACTAGAGCGATAATTGCGGTCCATTTGGCCGGGTGGCCCTGTGATATGGAATCTATCCTGATGGTGGCTCGTGATCATGATTTGAAGGTAATCGAAGATTGCGCGCAGGCCCATGGCGCTACTTATCGTGGGCGGCCGGTGGGTTCTCTGGGCGATGTAGCTGCTTTTTCCTTTTGCCAGGACAAAATCATGACCACTGGCGGGGAAGGAGGCATGGTCACCACGAATGACAGCACGATTTGGGAGCGGGCCTGGAGCTTCAAGGACCATGGCAAAAGCCACGACGCTGTATACAATCGCAATCATCCCCTTGGTTTTCGCTGGCTTCACGAATCCTTTGGAACAAATTGGCGCCTTACAGAGATGCAGTCAGCTCTAGGACGCTTATTGTTGAAGAAGCTGCCAGCATTTGTGGAAACGCGACGAAAGAATGCGGCAGCCCTCACACAGAGCTTTTCTGAGATTCCAGGACTGCGAGTAACTATTCCCCCGCCGGAAATCGGCCACTCCTATTACAAGTATTATGCATTCGTCCGGCCCGAAAGGTTGCGGGTTGACTGGACAAGGGATCGAATCATGGCCGCAATTCTGGCGGAAGGGATCCCCTGTTTTAGTGGTTGCTGCAGCGAAATATACCTCGAGAAGGCCTTTTCCCCCAACATGCGGCCTTCCGAGAGACTAAAGGTTGCGCGGGAGCTCGGAGAAACCAGCCTAATGTTTCTTGTGCATCCGACTCTGTCTCGAAAGGAAATACAGGATACCTACCTAGCGGTCGAAGCGGTGTTCACGATTGCTAGTCGCGATTAGGAGCTAATCCGTTACCACGACGATGCGAGACTGATCGTAGCTGATAGACGGCGAGAGCAATTCAGCGACAAATGGGCCTACAACCATAAAGACAAGGGTTTCTGTTGAACAGATCGTCAAGGAGAAGCGAATGGCGTACGACTTTTACTCAAGAACGAACCAGCGAATTCTCGACGGAGCAATAGTTGCAATATCATTCTACGCGTCGTACTTGATTCGCTACGACGGGGCAATACTGCCGTACTACCAGTATCAGTTCTGGGCGCTGCTGATGCCCCTGATCGCAGGCCGACTAATAGTCAACTTTTTGTTCGGCTTAGACGCGATTCAGTGGAGATATATCGGTTTCCGCGATGCCTGGCTTATGGGGCGGGCTTATGTAGCGTTCTCGTCGATACTCCTTGTTGCACGATTCGTGCTCCCGAATCAGATGGAAATCCTCCGAATTCCTGCAAGTGTCATAGTCATTGAACTCTTGCTTTCTCTGATCGGGGCGATGGCGATCCGTCTCTCGCGCCGGCACCTGTATGAGGTCAAGTCCAGGGATGCTAATGAAGGGAAAATTCCATCGCAACGCCGAGTGCTCTTGATTGGAGCAGGCGTGATGGGAGCAAATGCCGCGAAGGGACTAGCGTCCGATTCTTCGCTCGAGGTAATTGGTTTCCTAGACGATGATCCGCATAAGTTTGGATGCGTCATCGCTGGGGCCAAGGTTCTCGGGTCTACCTCCGAACTGACGGAAGTCATACGGACAAAAAAAGTGGACGTGGTCTTGGTATGTATAGCCCCGACGGCCAGGGGGTCATTTAACCGTCTAGTCGCGTTGCTCGATGCTTTGCCGGTGACAAGCAAGTTTATCCCAACGATCACCGAGATTATCGATTCTAAAGACGGTCTCCATTTGGCTCTTGGGCATACTTCTCAAGGAAACGGCCGCCCAGTCATCCCCCCACATGCGCCACTTGCCCAACAGCGCGCCGAGATCAGAAATAGGAGCATCCTTATCACGGGTGGGGCTGGTTTCATAGGTTCGAGTTTGGCTGAGCGCCTTGCAAAGGACAACCAAGTTGTACTTTTGGATCGACTCTTCCGCGACCAGCCTGTCGCCTTTACGTCCCTCCATAGCGAGCCGAACGTCCGCATGGTTGAAGCTGACATTCTCGAGGGAGGAGAAATCGGAGATTTGGCGCGCGAAGCGGATATAGTGATTCACGCCGCTGCTATCGTCGGCGTGGGACGCGTTTGTAGCTATCCTCGGGAAACTCTGGAAACTAATTTCACAGGTACTTCGCGCGTATTAAAGGCCCTGGAGAAGAGCTCTCGTCTGGAACGGTTTGTCTATTTTTCGACAAGCGAGGTTTTCGGAGTGAATTCTTTTCGAGTACATGAGGACACTCCGACAGCGGTGGGACCGGCCGCCGAGGCCCGTTGGAGCTACGCCATCGCTAAACTGGCCGGAGAACATCTTGTAAAAGCTTATCACCGCCAAGGTGGAATGCCAGTCGTAACAGTGCGACCCTTTAATGTTTTTGGTCCACGTCGTCTCGGGGCACATGCAATTCTGGGCTTCGTCCTGAATTCCTTGATGGGGAGTCCGCTAAACGTTCATGGCGATGGTTCACAGATTCGTTCCTGGTGCTACATCGACGATTTTTGCGATGCGATTATCGAGATGATTGCACGGCCGGGTGCAATTGGTGAAGACTTCAATATCGGAAACCCACAGAACACCCTCACGATTCTTCAGCTTGCCCAGGAAGTTATTCGCGTGACTGGCACATCTGTTCCCATAGAGCTAACTGAGTCGCCTTTCCCCGATATTGAGATTCGTGTTCCCTCTCTCGATAAAGCAATTCAGATTCTTGGCTACAAACCAAAGTACGACCTCAGGAGGGGCTTGGAATTAACCGCTGCCTGGTACAGGAAACACCTGGACTTCTTCGAGGCGAAGCTGTCCCGCGCAGCTGTTGCGTCTCACGGTCGGTAGAACTTACGTCGTCCGCCTTCCGCGGTTCCAACCGCAACAATATATTTATATTTGTTTTGTGCTTTCATATCTCCTTACCTGACCTGAGCTTGTCTCACTCATGCGCACGAAGGGTTTAATCGCTACATTTTGATCCTTTCAACCCTTTCATCTTAGGGTCTTAGACCGTTATAGGGCCCCAAAAGAGAATTTTGTTCACATAGTGCGCACTTTTTAGGCGGCTTTCAGCCCCACGGCGTCGACGAGATCGTCAGATCATCGAGAGCCTCAATGACGGCCTCGGGGGTCACTTCAAAACCGGCCAACGGAAGATGCCCGGAATTTTAGATGTTGTACCCGGTCATCGGCTCTTCAATCAAGTTTAATCTGATCTTTCTCCCAAAGATTTTCATCTTCCAGGCACTCCCAACCGCCCGTCGGTTCGGTCGACGGTGGTGTATCGGCGGTCGAGGGCGGTGATTTTTTCTCTGGGAATATGCTTGTCGGCAATAAAGGGCTCAGGATGCCGGCAGTCAAGGGAGCATAGATTTTTTCGTAGAGCTTCAGGAATACCAGGCAGATTTGATAGCCGTGGGGGAGAAGCCGGTAGCGACGGGAATGAGGAATCTTTTCCATTAAGCCCTTGGCGCGCAGCTTCCAGAGATCGTAACGGAGGGATCCAAGTTTGTACTCTTCGGGTGTCACCTGGAGTGCCTGCAGGGTCTGTGGATATAAGTCACGGGTGGTGAAGGTGCCTTCGGCGGCGAGGTAGCAGAAGCGCACCAGGGAGTGCATGAGGGCTAACTGTCGGGGTTGATCGAGCTTCAGACCAGGGATGCGTCTGCCGTTGGGAAGAACCGTGGGCTGGGTGAGTTGGCGAAGTTCCTCGCGGTCCACAAAGGTTTCCAAGATAATCTTGTCGTCCAGATAGCGGTCGATGATGCCATCGAGCCTCTTTTGCAATGGGGGAAGATTCTCCGCCGCCTTGCCGATGCCGTAATCGGTAGAGATGTTGTTGGTTGCCGTTTCAGTGCGCAACGCCTTTTTCACCGCGAAATGATATCAAAACCGCGATTGTTGCCGTTTATTTTCAACACCGGCATCGTCTGCGTAGACAAACTTGAGGCACTTGCGGTGAAGAGCCTCGTGGCAACCGGCGGATGGCGTGATCAAGTTTTCCGGGCTGTCAGGTCCAAGCTTGCTTTGCGACCGAATATAATATCCCACCCCAACTTTTTCTGCAAAGCCTTCAGAACTTAACTTCTCCGTAGCCTACGCCACTCGCAAGAATACTGACCTGTTGATTCGGCCCTAGTTCGATCTGGAGCTGACGGGAGGCTTGAGCACAGATCACGGGCGCTAGCTATAGCAGATAGCTTAGCTAAAGGCTGGTGAAGAACCCTGAGCTAACTCGTTGACAGGTGCGAACAATCGAGCTGCGGACCTGGCGAATCTGAAGATACGCACTCCGCTGCTTCCGCGAAAATCCTAAAGAAAGATTGGAAATTTCCTGATTTTTGGGTCTTTTGGGTCTTTCTTGCTTGACGATCTAAGTCTTACTCGATATAGTCGAGTAGGATTGCTTCCACCCATCATCAATCCTGGTTGTTCTATCTGCCCTTGGCCAAACAGGCCGCCTTGCTCAAGGATGATTTACTCCAACCCGTGGACCAACTCCTGGACGACCCGCTCCTGGTCGATCTGGTCCGCGATTGCCTGGCCGGTCGCCACCCGGCTTCGAGGCGCACCGGGTCGGCAGGGCATCGCCCCCGGGCCCCCTGTAATCATGATGCGAATCATCGCGATCGCCACTGCTGAATACCCAACTCCTTCCGCACGCCCGGCCTACTCCCTTCTCTCGAATTCCCGACTCATTCAGTCATTCGAACCTTTGCCTTTGAGCTCCCAGACTGGCGAACGCAGCTGCAACGAGCTTTCTCCACGGGGTATGGGCTCAATCGATTAGCGTCTCCTGAGAATCTTCTCACAGCGAACCTTAACTGACTAATTCCGGGAACAGACCTTACTGAAGTATTTCATTGTCCAATCGGCTTCTCGAGCGGGACATCGCCGTTCGTCCCTGACTGCTGGACGAACGGAGCGCTCGGGTTGCTGCTCGGAATCACGTACCAATAGCCATTCGAGGGCCGCCAGACAGCGAAATCCGTCTTCCCGCTGCCATCGTAGTCTCCCGGCACGGGAATGTCTCCGGATATCCCCCACAGTTGGACGAACGGAGCGCTCGGGTTGCTGCTCGGAATCACGTACCAATAGCCATTCGAGGGCCGCCAGACAGCGAAATCCGTCTTCCCGTCGCCATCGTAGTCTCCCGGCACGGGAATGTCTCCGGATATCCCCCACAGTTGGACGAACGGAGCGCTCGGGTTACTGCTGGGAATCACGTACCAATAGCCATTCGAGGGCCGCCAGACAGCGAAATCCGTCTTCCCGTCGCCATCGTAGTCTCCCGGCACGGGAATGTCTCCGGGTATCCCCCACAGTTGGTCGAACGGAGCACCCGGGTTGCTGCTGGGAACGACGTGCCATTCGCCAGTTGAGGGCCGAAAAACGCTCATGTCCGCCTTCTTATCTCCATCAAAGTCGACACTTGTGCCCGCCGAGGTCGCCTGAAGTGCTCGGATCAAGTCCAACCGGCCATGGCCCATATCGGGGCCGATGGGCACCGCATGAGCCAAAGCGGCGGCGGCCCTTGCCTCGTTGATGTTGGATTGCCGACTCCGCAACAAAGCAGCGGCCCCAGAAACGAAGGGCGCGCTGAAGGAGGTTCCCCATCCGGCGGCGTAGGTGCCAAAAGGATAGGTGGAAATGATGGCTTCGCCAGGAGCTGCCACCCAGACGGTCGCATCACCATGATTGGAAAAAGACGAGCGGGTATCGGTGTTACTCGTGGAGGCCACGCCCATCACGTCATTCTGATAGGCGGCGGGATAAACGGGCTCTTCCATTCCATCATTCCCTGCGGAGGCGGCACAGATCACGCCATTCTGGTTGGCGTAGTCCATGGCTTTGGAAAACTCCAGCGAGTTCGAGGTCATATCGAAGCTCATGTTGATGACGTTAGCGCCGTTCTGCACACCGTAATAGACAGCGTGCAAAATGTTGGACAAGTCTCCGGTCCCGTCCGAACTAAAGGCCTTGAGCGGCAGCAGTTGCGCCTGAGGAGCGACCAAGTGGATGATGCCCATTACCATCGTGCCATGACCAAAGGCGGCGTATGGTGAGGTGTCCAGCACCGCGGCAGTGGACTGGTCGAGCACGGCCGCGGTCGATTGATTCACTTGAGCGATGTTGGAGGTGCTGCCAGAGGGCGGGATCCCGGTGAAGTCGGTCATCACCGAGCCGCCCGGTTGGTTTCGTGTAAAGTCGTAGCCAGGCAGCAAAACGGGTTGCAAGGCTGGATGATTGGGATCCACGCCAGTATCAATATCGGCGACGATTCCCCTTCCCGTAACTTGAAAAGATTGCGCTTGGGATACCCGTACAATCTGCGCGGCAGGTTGGTTTACGTAGCCGTACCACACGGTGGAACCGTAGTAGTTTACGAGCGTGGTATCGGATAGGCCCGGAGGCGGTGTGGTGACGTGATTTAAGCTATTCAGACTGAGCAACTGGTCTGCTTCCGCATCCACAATGCCGGGGGTGACACTCAGCAGATTCAGGAAAGTGCCCACATCGAGGGGAGTCGTAACAAGGAAAAGCTGATTGAGCGTGCCGTCGAGGCCCTCGACTACCGTACAGTTTTGCAAGAGTGGGAGGGCGCTACAAAACGCCTGTAGCCCCTGGAGTCCTAGAGTCGTCCGAACAATAACGCGGTTGTCGGCCGTTGCCGGACTGGCGTAGAAACTGCAGATCAACAAGGGGACCCAAAGCCACCTGAGTTTCATGTTAAGCTTTCCTTTTTTCTTTGCAGGGTGCTCCCATCATCGCGGAGGCGTCAGCGCTGTTCATTTCATTTATCAATGGATCTTCGGCTCTTTCCATCCGCTCCAAGGGAGGCGAAAGGATCAGGACCCAATCGTTTGTGCTTATTTCCACTTCGAGAGACACGCTGGGTTCATTCTGAAATTCAAAAGCAAACTCACCTACATCGTTGGTTATACTTACACCTAGGGGGCCTTTCCGGCTCTTGAGCACGACCGGAATACCGTTCATGGGGATTTGCGGCTCGTTGGTCCTCATGAGTTGTCCCAATAGGGTTGTGCGAGTGGAATCGGGTGGGCGTTCAAATGCAATGTCTACCGTCAGGGACTCGGCTTCGTAGACAAGCTGGCGAGTATCGAGCCGTGAGTACCGTATGCCTGGAGGCAGAGGCTGCAGGAAGGTGTCCAAAACCAGGCGAGCTACCCTGGTGAACCGGCGCATGTCCAGTTGCGGATAGACCATCGACTCCAAACGGGGCCACAGGTCCATCGCCAGACGATCGCGTTGAGCCCATGGAATGGAGTATTCGGAAATCAGTTCACTTATGGCAGGAGTCGGCACGCCGTGCGTCAGAGCAATGACTCGGCCCGGAAACTGTACGAGGAGCTCTCTCACGCTCTCGTGCATCCGGTCAGGATCAGAAGCCGCGCCCGGCAATTCAAGCAATGCGGCTGAGATTCGTTCCCGACTGAGTATCGCCAAGGCTTCCTCGATGCTGGACGCAAGAACCCACCGACACCCCATCGTCCCAACGAGTACACGAATGTTTTGGCATTCGGTTGCGCGATCACAAATGATTAACACGCTGGGCTTCATACAGACAGGAACTCCTGCTGTCCGCATATAGCAACAGGGGCTGGTTCCTGTGATCAGTTTTTAAGCTAGAGCTCCATCTGCGTGAACGTTAAGAGTGGTCGATACGTCCAACAATTGGCAAAATACCCCATTCCGGATTAAGGTAAAGACTGCAGCCGTTCACTGCGGAAGGGCATTGCTCCCCCACCACCGCAGCGTCTCCGCCAACGAACTTCGATGGTTACACGCACGTCGTTGTTTCTGCGCTGCAAAGCATTACGCACGGCAATTCGACAGTGCCGTTTTCTTTGTTCAATCCCTTTATGCGAAAAAATACATTTGCAAGCGGGCCTCTGTCGTTCCGAATGCGTATTCCGATGAAGGTGATCAGGATTCCGAACTGATCGTGATCAGCGTTCCGGGATTGATGTGATCAGTCCTCGGAGCGAAGCGACGCTGGCGGTTGCATTTTGCAGAAAGTGATCACGATCGTCAAGGTTGTTGTTGTTGAAGCTGTGCGAAAAGTGGAAATCCCGCGCCGTTTGCGGGATTTCCAAGCGGAGTGGGAACCCCGCTTTTTGGGGTTTCCACGGAGCGGCTTTTCCACAGCTTTGGCGCCGGACGATCTTTTTGCAAAAAACCTCGCGTCAGGATCGTCTAGAAACGACGATCGCCGGCTCGGTCGGCCCACAGCATGTACTGTTTGTCATCCTCCCGCCTCTTTATACCTTTTTGTCGTTTCGTTGCTTGCGCATCGATTCGCCGCGCAGCTCGATGCGATGGGCGTTGTGCACCAAGCGATCCAGGATGGCGTCCGCCAGCGTGGGATCCCCGATCTGTTCGTGCCAGCGGGACACTGGCAGTTGCGAGGTCAGGATCATCGAGCGGGCCTGGTAACGATCTTCCGCGATCTCCCAGAAATCTCGCCTTTCCGATTCTGTCATCGGGGCCATCGCCCAGTCGTCCACCGCGAGCACATCGATGCGATTCAGCCGCCTCAGGAGTTGCCGTAGGCTGCCATCGGCCCGCGCCAGGTTCAGATCCCGGAACAGCGCGGTCGTCCGGGTGTAGTAGACCGAGTAGCCGTCCCGACAGGCTTTCTGCGCCAGGGCCGAAGCGACATAGCTTTTGCCCACGCCGGTGGGGCCGAGAACGAAGATGTGTTCGTGGTTCTTCACCCAAGCAGAGTCTTGGGCGAGTGCACGGATCACACTGCGATTCAGCCCACGTTCGGCGTGGTAGTCGATGTTCTCCACGCAAGCAGAGCCCTTCAGGCGAGAGAACTTGAGCCGCCGGGCCAACACTTGGTTCTGCCGCCAGGTCCACTGCCGGTCGACCAGCAACGCCAAGCGATCCAGAAAGCTCAGTTCCCGCGAGGCGGCGTCTTGTTCTTGTTGTCCGAGTCCTTCGATCATCCCTTGCAGCCTGAGAGATTGCAGTTTTTCCATCATCGGTTGCTGTAGCATGTCGCTCCCCTCCTTACTCGAAGTACTCGCCGCCACGAATGTTGTCGTGTGGCGGCGGTGGCGGCAAAGAAGGGAGTTGCGTGAGCGGTTGCTGGTCGAGCGAGTTTTTCAGGATCGATTTCACGCTCTGGTAGCGGCAGGCATTGCTTTCCAAGGCCCGTATGGCAGCTGCTTCCATGCGGGTTGCCGAGTAGCGTTCGGCGAGCCGGATGATGCCCAGGCACGAGCGATAGCCCATCTCCGGATGTGGCTTCTCTGACAGAATGCGCTCGACGAGTCGAGCGGTGTTCGGTCCGATCTGCTCCGCCCAGCGCACCATGCGCGTGGGAGTCCACTCCAGATGTGCCTGATGGCTCTTTGGTCGGTGCTCATTCTGCGTGATCGCCTGATCTTTCCCGCGGCCACGGGGATGCGATGCCACGCGCTTCCCCTTGTGGAAGATCTCTACCGTGGTCGGTGTCGATCGAACTTCCACCGGTTCCTCAGTAAGGCGGTACGGCACGCTGTAGAAGTTGTGGTCGAAGGCGATGTGATAATCGATGTTCACCCGTGCGTGCGACCACTGACTCATGTCGAACGGCTCAGCCGGGAGGGGCCGCATGGCGGCACGCTCGACGTTTTCGAATACACTCGCGCGCGATCCGTCACGTTTTTTGAAGCGTCGATGATTCAGCTTTTCCAGCAGTTCCCGGATCGCGTGGTTCAAATCCTCGAGCCGGAAGAAGGTGCGATGACGCAGAGCGGCGATGATCCAACGTTCGGCTACGAGCACCCCTGACTCTACTTTGGCCTTATCGTGTATCAGCAACTACAGGTTGTGGCGGTAACTTCTCCGGTCGATTTCGCATCAGCCATCCGTTTCATCCTTTGCTGGGGAACGAATATGAGCTGGTCGGCCGACATCTCAGTTGGGGAGAG
>Ga0209804_1000303_pt1 | contig 42466 bp, 35 predicted proteins | sample GraSoiAngelo_139_FD_185896 | JGI IMG/M metagenome (GOLD analysis project Ga0209804, IMG submission 185896) | Grasslands soil microbial communities from the Angelo Coastal Reserve, California, USA - 14_0929_12_20cm (SPAdes) (version 2) | ecosystem: Environmental > Terrestrial > Soil > Grasslands ... | reverse complement strand
GCCGGCGCGCGCTCGTCGCCTTTCGATTCTTCAGCGCCGCCGACAGCCAACAACACGGGCCAAGAGACAATCGGATCAAAACCGCCAGAGCAGCCGGAAATAGCGGCCACTTCTTCCCGGCCGAATCTTGGCGCGGCCACGAAGCCACGTGTGAACGCGAAACTTGATGCGACCGAGCGCCGGCGCGTCATTGACGCGGCCACCGCCATCCTGGAGAAAGATTATTTCGACCGCCACAATGCAAAGAAGATGGCGGCTGCGCTTCGGGCTCACGAAAAGAACGGCGATGACGACGCCGTGACCGATGGCCGAGCCTTTGCCGCGTTGCTGACTCAGCAGATGCGCGAGGTCAGCCCGGACAGGCACCTGACACTGGATTACAGCGAAGCTCCTGTCGCTCAGCACCCCATCGGACCAACTCCAGAAGACCTTGCAGGTTATCGGAAAGCCATGAAGAACCAAAACTGCACTTTTGAAGAGGTCGCCATTCTGCCGCACAACATCGGCTATCTGAAGCTCAATTCATTCCCGGATGTTTCCCTATGCCGCGCGACGGCCGCGGCGGCGATGGATTCCCTGAACCATACAGAGGCCGTCATTTTTGATTTGCGGGACAACCGCGGCGGCGAGCCGGCCATGGTCTCGTTCCTGGCCGCCTACCTCTTTGACCATCCAGAGTATCTGTACAATCCGAGGGAGAACACGACCGAGGAGTCTTGGACGCACTCACCTGTTCCGGGAAACAAATTGGCCGATAAGCCGGCATATGTGTTGACTTCAAGCAGGACTTTCTCCGGCGCCGAGCAATTCTGCTACGACTTGAAGATGTTAAAACGCGCCACGCTTGTGGGTGAGACGACCGGTGGCGGCGCCCATTCGGGCGTTTGGCATCGCATTGACGATCACTTCGGAATGGGCATTCCGGAAACGAAAGCCATTAATCCCTACTCAAAAACCGATTGGGCGGAAATCGGCGTCGAACCGGACGTCAAGGTCAAGGCTGCCTACGCCCTTGAGGCAGCCAAAGAGCTGGCGCTCGCCCAGTTGCGGAAGAAGTAGGCGTTTGGGAACGGTTCGATAACCCGCCAGCGAGAACCAATCAAGCCAGCCCACCGGACGTGCTCTCAAAGATGAGAAATCCGCCAAGGGGATCGCACGCTTCTTTCCGCGTGGTGGTCGGCGCCAACGGAAATGTGTACGGCACTGCCTCCTATAGCGGGGTTGCCAATGAATCGGGCACGGCGTTCCAGTTGACCCCACCGGCGGTTGCAGGCGGCTCTTGGACATGCGCCGTGATTCACACTTTTAGGGGGGCACGGATGGAGCGAGTCCGGCGTCGACACCGCTCTTCGACCTGAGTGGCAACTTGTACGCTACGACCTGGAACGGCGGCACCGGGTCGTGCTACCAGGGCTGCGGCACGGTGTTCAAGCTGGCCCCACCCTCGAAAGGCAACTCTTGGACCGAGACCGTGCTCGCCAGCCTGGCGAACAGCGGACAAAGCCCCAATGCCTCCATGGTGGTCTTCCGGAACGGTCTGCTGTACGGTACAACGCTTTACCTCGGCGCCGCGAACCTTGGCTCGGTATTCACATTGGTTCCTTGACGACTCCCCACGCCCAAGCGGCGGGGGATTCTTCGGAGCTACTATGCAGCCTAAGCCGCACATCTCACGACGATGTTTCCTGCTTCGCAGGCGCGTGCCTGGACTCGCGTCCAGGTCTTACCGCGTCTCCACAGGCTGACCGCGCGTCCCTCGGCGTCCCGACAGAACCGCTTGGTTTTTGCGGATCCCATCGAGAGCTGGCGCTTATCACAAAATTTCGTCCGGAGCCTTATATCCCCATGCCTAAGGGCGGGGGCTTTACGGCTCCATTTGGTAACCGGGACCGCGGAGGACTCTTCCAGGTCTCGCGCCTGTCATTTTGCCCTGATCTATGACGGGAACGCCGTTGACCAGCACGTAGTCCATTCCTTGGGAAAGCTGATTGGGATTGCCGAATGTGGCGAGGTCGCGGATCGTGGCGGGATCGAAGATGGTGACGTCCGCCCACATCCCCACGCGAAGCACGCCGCGGCCTTCCAGGCGCAACCGCTGCGCGGGAAGCGCGGAGAACTTGCGAATGGCATCCGCCAGAGTGAGCTTGTGCTCTTCGCGGACGTACTTGCGCAGGATGCGCGGGAAAGTGCCGTAGGCGCGAGGATGCGCGTGCTCCCTGCCGAGAATTCCTTCTGGCGAAACGCCCGAAGAATCGTTATCAATAGATACCCAAGGCTGTTGAAGCCCTAGGACCACATCGGGGTCGTACATGCCCTGAACAGCGACGCCGGTCGCAGCCTCATCTTCGATGAGAAAATCGAAGATCGTGTCGATGGGATCCTTGTTCCAAAGCTTGGCGACTTCGGCCATCGTTTTTCCCTGGAGCGGCAGAAGCTTCAGATTTTGCACCGAGCCGATGAGGATCGATTCGGGACCCGTGATCTGCTGCCATTCATTTTCCCAATCATCGGAAGCCGTGAGCATGTCCTTGCGGATGCGTTCGCGGGCGGCAGGATCGTTCAAGCGCGCGAGCAGCTTCGCGGTGCCTCCGTCATGCGCCCAGGGCGGAATGAAAGCGGAAAGTCCGTTGCCCCACGCCGTGTAAGCGTAAGTGTCTGCGGCGATGTCCACGCCTTGCGCGCGGGCCGCTTCAATCTTGGCGACGGCTTCGGGCATGCGCCCGAACGACGGTTTGCCAGCAACTTTGAAATGCCAGATTTCCACCGGGATTTGCGCCTCGCGGGCGATGCGAATCACTTCGTCGAGCGATTGGAGAATGGCGGTGCTCTCGCTGCGCATGTGCGTGGCATAGATGCCGCCGTAGTGTGACGCCTCCGAGGCGAGCGCGATCAACTCCTCGGTTTTGGCGTAGGGCGCGGGCGGATATTCAAGAGAGGTGGACACGCCCACCGCGCCGTCCAGCATTGCCTGGCGAACGAGTTGCTTCATCTGGTCGAGCTGCGCGGGTGTGGGCTGAACGTCGTCATCGCCGAGGACCATTCGCCGGACCGTAGTTGCGCCGACGTAATCGGCGACGTTGATGCCGATTCCCTGTTTTTCGAGGCGCGCGAAGTATTGGCGGAACGTCTGCCAATCGGGTTGAATGCCAAGAAGCGCGAACTGTCTTTTGCCCGCACGGCGAATCCCGTCGTTGAGCGGCGCGACGGATTCGCCCTCCCCGGTAATCTCCGTTGTGATGCCTTGATAGATTTTCGACGGCAGGCGCGGATCAACAAGAATCGTCAGCTCGGACTGGCCAAGCATGTCAATGAAGCCCGGCGCGACGATTTGGCCATGCGCTTCCATGGTGCGCGTGCGAGTTGCGTTCGCGAGATTGCCTATCGCTGCAATTTTTCCGCCGCGAATGCCGATGTCACCCGAATACCAGGGCGAGCCTGTGCCGTCAATGATTCGGCCATGCATGATCACGATGTCGAAGGGCGCGGATTGGGCCCCGATGCGCGGTGGGATTAGCAACGCAGAAAGAAACGCCAGAAAAACAAACCTTCGTCGCGTCGTTGCGGGTTGGGTCATGGGAACTCTCCAGGTTGTTCCAAGGGCTCTTGTGACGTGCCGCTAAGGCTCCGGGCGCGCAAATGATACCAAATCACGATGAGTCCGACAGAAACGGCGAAGATTAGCGTCGAGACCGCATTGATTTCCGGTGTGATGCCGCGGCGAAGGCGGCCCCAAATTTCTAGCGGAAGCGTGTTATCGCGGCCAATCAGGAAAAATGTGACGGCGATTTCATCCATCGAAAGCGTGAAGATAAGCAGTCCCGCCGCGATCAGAGAGAGCTGGAGATTGGGAAGCGTTACTCGCCAAAAGGTCTGCCAGGGAGTCGCACCCAGATCGAGCGAAGCCTCTTCCTGAGCGCGGTCCATTTTCTGCAAGCCGGCAAATAGCTCAGTCGTAGCAACGGAAATGAGTGCGGTTCCATGACCAAGGAAAACCGTGAGCAAGCTGAGATGTACTCCCGCAAATACGGCGAACATCAGCAGCGAGAGCCCCGTGATAATGCCCGGAAGAATCAAAGGCAGGAGCACGAGGCGGCGGAACAGAATTTTCCCCGGAAATGTCGCCCGGTCGAGAGCTAGGGCGGCAAGCAAACCCAACGTGAGGGCCAGCACGACGCTTGCGGCAGCGACGATCAGGCTACTCAGAACGGAATCCCAAATGGAAGAATCGGCGAAAAGCTGTGAGTACCAGTTCCAGGTGAAATGACGCGGTGGAAAACCGCCAACGCCATCGCGATTGAAGGAATAAAGGATGAGCACAACGATCGGCAAATAAATGAAAGCAAAAACGAGTGTCGCGTAAATCGCTAGAAGCGGCGCGCGGCCGGTTGCGGGTTTTGCGGTCATTTGAACACCCACCGCTTTTCGAGGAATTCACTCAAGAAAAGCAAGGAAATCGTGATGACAAGAATCCCCACGGAGATAGCCGCGCCAAGCGGCCAGTCAAAGGCAGCGCCAAACAGACTCTGTACCACATTGGCGATCATGGTACCGGAAGGGCCGCCGACCAGGAGAGGCGCGAGAAAGTCACCAAGCGAGAGAACGAACGCAAATGTCACTCCCGCGAGCAAACCGGGCATGGAAAGGGGAAAAATGACCCGCCAGAAAGTTTGCAGGGAGCCAGCGCCCAAGTCCTGCGAGGCTTCGATGAGTGGGCGCGGAATGTGTTCGAGCGCGGCGTAAATGGGCAGAAAGACAAACGGCGTGTAGATGTGCGTGAGCATCAGCACAACCGCGAAAGGACTGTACAGAAAGAAACCCACAGGTTCGCGGGTGAGATGCAGATATTGCAGGAAGCCGTTGAGCACCCCGTCGCTGCCGAGTATCGTTTTCCATGCGTAGCCGCGCACGAGATAGCTTACCCACAGAGGCACAATCACAAGTTGGTAGAGAAGCTCCTTGCGCCTGCCGGCATGAAAAGCCAGATAATACGCGAGCGGATAGCCGAGCAGGATCGAGCAAATCGTAACGGAAGCAGCGATGCGCATGGTGCGGAAAAGCACTTCGGCATACAGCGGATTCGTGAAAAGAGTTTTGTAATTGTCCAGATTCCAGCGGTGCACGATGGCGCTTTCGCGCACTGCCCACAGACTGTGAACAAACATCAGCGCGTAGGGAAGCAGAAGAAAAGCGCCAACCCAGACCAGCGGGGGGATGGCAACGAGCGATTTATAGGCGCGCGAATACATTGGTCTAAAGGCTCTTACTCGCGGACGCGAATCGCGTCAGCCATGGAGAAAACAAAGTCATGTTCGCCTGTGAGCGGGCCGCGCGCGGGAATGCGTACTCGCAGCACCTGACCTTTTCCGCATTCCACTTCCAGCAGTTCACTCGATCCTCCATAGAATTGTTGGCGGACGGCGGCTCGAAACTTCACCTCATTGGTCTCGAGCTTCCCATCGGCGCAAAGGCGAATCGCCTCCGGACGAAGGGAAAAAGTAACCGGGCCGTCGCTTCCTTCCAGAGGCCAGCGTAACGCGTCACAAGTGGCCATGCTCCCGCGGATTTCTCCGCGAAGCAGATTGGTTTGCCCGATGAATTGCGCGGTGTAAGCGGTCGCGGGATGCGCATAGATTTCGCGCGGCGAAGCGACTTGCTCAAGCGCCCCGTCGCGCAGCAACGCGATGCGGTCAGAGAGCGCCATGGCTTCTTCCTGATCGTGCGTAACAAAAAGAAACGTGATGCCGATTTCGCGTTGCAGGGATTTCAGCTCGCTCTGCATTTGTTTTCGCAGGTTTGCATCTAGGGCGGAAAGCGGCTCATCCAGCAAAAGAAGTTGAGGGCGATTCACGAGCGCTCGTGCCAGGGCGACGCGCTGCTGCTGGCCGCCGCTCAATTTGGAAGGGCGGTAGGTCGCGAAATCCTGCATCTTCACCATGCGAAGAGCTTCCTCGACACGCCCGCTGATTTCACTCGCTGGTGTATTTTTCACCCGCAAGCCGTAAGCGACGTTGTCGCGCGCGCTCAGATGAGGGAACAAAGCATAGTTCTGAAAAACAGTGTTCACTCGGCGCTTGTAGGGAGGAAGAGCATCTAACCGTTCACCCCCCATCCAGATCTCCCCGGCGGTAGGCGGTTCGAATCCCGCAATCAAGCGCAGCAAAGTCGTCTTGCCCGAACCGCTCTCGCCGAGAAGGGTGAGAAATTCTCCGGAAGCGATGTTTAAAGAAATGCTTTTAAGAACATCCACGGCGCCAAAACGCTTGGCTGCGTTGCGGATTTCGAGCAGCGCTGCGACCTCGGCCGCGCTTTGTTCCGGCGGATTGGTTGGAGAGGCGCTCACTGCGCGGCTTTCACCTCGTTCCAAATCTCGTTGTATTTGGCGCGGCGCGGGACGTCCTGCCAGAAATAAATTCGTTGCATATAGGCGTCGGGATTGTCGAGATGCAGGCTCTTGATTTCATCCGGTGTTAGAAATTGGGCCGCACTAGGATTCGCCGGCGTGTAATGTGTCCGGTCGGTCACCAGCTTTTGCGTCTTGGCTTCAATCATGTATTCGAGGAATTGATGAGCGAGCTCTTTGTGCGTGCCAGCCGCAGTAATCATCAAGTGATCGATCCACCCCGTGGTGTTCTCTTTCGGGATGGTTTCGCCAATCGGGAAATTTGCTTTGCGAAGGTCGTTGGTGTTGAGCGGCCAGCCCATCGCAAGAACAACCTCGTGATTCTCAAAAAGATTGGTGAGCTCCCCGCCGGTAGACCACATCTTGCGAATGTTGGGCTTGAGCCCAAGAAGCTTTTTCTTTACGGCGCCGAGTTGCTGGTCATTCAGGTTATAGAGCTGCGAGGGATCGGGCTTATCGTAGCCTAGAATCTGCGCCGCCATATAGACCGTGGAAAGATCGTCCCACACGGAAATCTTTCCTTGGTACTTGGGATCCCAAAAAATGGCCCACGAATCCGGCGCCTTCGCGAAAACGGTCGTGTCGTACAGCAGCGGGTTCGGTCCCCACATGAACGGCACTCCGTAAACCTGGCCGTTGGCTTTGACCAACGGCAAATCGCGAAGTTTCGAAGAAAGCTGCGGGTAGGAAGGAAGTTTCGAAAGATCGAGCGGCGCGGCCAAACCCGTTCGAGCAATCGCAGCGGCGACGTCGCTCGAGGGCGAGATGACATCATAATTCGAAGCGCTGCCGCCGCGCAGCTTCGCTACCAATTCATCGCTCGAGCCCATGTAGGAAGCAGAAATCCTGCAATGATGGCTCTGCTCAAAGTCGTGAACGGCAGACTCGTCCGAATAGCCCTCCCAAACGAGCAGACTCAGCGATTCTTCTCTTTTTCTGCACGCACCGCAAGCCAACGAAACCGCGAGAATCCCCAGAAGAATCGCGCGAGGTTTCATCGCTCCTCCCGGCTACTTGGTATCCGCTTGATAGACCACGCGGCCGCCCACGATGGTGGTGAGCACTTTCGTCGCCCCAATCTTATGCGGATTGATGTCAAAAATGTTCTGCGAAATGATAATCAAGTCGGCGAGTTTGCCCACCTCGAGCGACCCTTCGGTTTTTTCGCGGCGTCCCGCGAAGGCCGCGCCCAACGTATATCCGTCAACAGCCTGGGCAACCGTTAGCCGCTGTTCCGGCACGAAGCCGTTTGCCGGCGTGCCCTCCGCCGTTTGCCGCGTCACCGCAGTCTGAATCCCTTCCCAGGGATTCAGTGTCACCACCGGCCAATCGCTGCCAAACCCCAAATGCCCGCCCGCATCCGCGATGCTTTTCCATGCCCACGCACGCGAAGCTCGGTCGGGTCCAGCGTTACGCGCCCAAACGCCGAGCGTATCCGCATCCGGATAAGAATGAAGCGGCTGCATGCTGGCAATCACCCCAAGCTTCCCGAAGCGCGGTATGTCCGCCGCCGCGACCGTCTCAATGTGTTCAATGCGCGGACGGCGATCGTCCTTGTGGTTTCGTTGTTCCGCGTTCTCATAGCCATCCAGCGCCATTCGAACGCCGTAATCGCCGATGGCGTGCGTGAAAAGCTGCAAACCGCGTTTGTCCAGCTCTGCGACCGCAGCGTTGTAGTTGGCGGGCTCCCAAAAGGGCTTGCCCTTCAGGGAAGGATCGTCGCTATAGGGGTCGAGCATGGCCGCGGTGTGAGACTCCACGACGCCGTCTAGCATAAGCTTCGCTGCGCCCGCATCGATCCATTCGTCATGGAATTTCTTGCGCGCCCCTTCCATGGCGTCGAGGTCCTGCGGCCGCAGCGAAGGAGGATTCAAGAAATAGGCGATGTACATGCGCAAGCTAAGGTCACCGCGATGGCGCATTTCGCCGTACAGGTCGAGAATTTCGAAATCGCCGCCGGCGCTATGCACGCGCGTGAGGCCGTTTTGGTTGGCCCATTTCATTCCCGCGCGCAAAGCAAGCAGCTTCTCGGCGCGAGCAGGTTTCGGAATTACTTTCGCAACTAGCTCTTGAGCTGCCTCTTTCAAAGCGCCCGTAGCTTCTCCGGTTTGCGGATCGCGCACAATGATTCCGTTCGGCGGACTTGGCGTTTCGCGCTTGATGCCAGCGAGTGCGAGTGCTTTCGAATTGGCCCAGTAGGTATGCCCGTCGTAACCTTCGAGAAAAGCTGGTCGGTCCGGGAACAACTCGTCGAGATATTTCTTGTGAGGCAGGGCTTCGGGACCAAACATCGCATAGTTCCAGCCGCGGCCGAGGATCCAGTCGTCGCCGGGATGCTCCGCCGCGTATTCGCGCAGTTTCTTTTGGATGTCAGGAACATCTTTCGCGCCCTCCAGATTCACGCGGCCCAGGCTGAGCGAACCTTCCAGAAAATGAATGTGACAATCGGTAAAGCCAGGAAGGACGAGCTTCCCTCCGGCGTTAACAACCTTCGTGCCCATACCGCGCAATTTTTCGATGGCGGTATCGTCGCCGACGGCAACGATTTTCCCTCCGTGAAAGGCGACGGCTTGCGCCCAGGGCTGCTTGGGATTCTCCGTGTACACGCGGCCGTGGACCACCATGACGTCGGCCGGCTGCACGATGAGGCCCTGTGCGCTCGCAATCCCGGCATTCCCGAGAAAAAGCGCGAAAGACAAAAGCGGGAGCTTGCCAAAGCAGTTCTTCACAAAAGTGCGTTCCTTTTTCAAAATGTCGGCGGCGTGTTGACCCACAGGATCCAAGCTTCCTTGCGCCCGGGATTCTTCCACCGGTGCGGTGTGGAGCTTTCAAAGTAAAGGCTGTCGCCCGGCTCCAGCCGGTAATGTTCGCTCTTGTCCAGCCAGATTTCGAAATTTCCCCGAAGCACATGGAGGAATTCTTCCCCTTCATGGGAGTACGATTCGCCGCTCCCGCCGCCCGGTTTGACGCGGAAAAGATGCGGCTCCATTGCCGTGTTGCCCCAGGCCAGCAACTCCATCCTGACGTCCGGCGTGGTTTCCAGAATTTTTCTTTCCGAAGGGCGGACAAGCCTTGTATTCTCGCGGGCAGTTTCGAAGAGAGAAAGAATGTTGGTGCCATAGAATCGCGCGATGCGGCGCAGCGTTGCGACCGACGAACGCATTTGGCCGCGTTCGAGCGCGCTGAGAAAACCGACGGAAACGCCGGTGGCTTTGGCGACCTGCGCAAGAGAAAGGCCGCGTTTAGCCCGCAAACGGCGGAAACGCTGCCCGGGAACGAGCGCGCCTTCCGCGGGCCGCGACACCGCGCCTTGGCGCTTGAGCACATGGACGATGGCCGGCGGATTGAGCCCGCGGGCGCGGCGCAGAAAAATCGCTCGTTGCAGCAGGCGCACCTCGGATTCGCCGTAGAGCCGGTAGCGGCTCTGAGTCCGTTGCGGCGTGACCAGCCCAAGCGCCTCCCACGCGCGCAACGCAGAGGAAGAAATGCCTACGCGCCGAGCCACCTCGCTGATGCGCAGAAGGCGTTTTTCTCCGGGCGCGCTGAATTCTTCCAATGAATTCTTTCTGCTTGACATCGCCGTCAACTTTCTCTAAGTTTGCCGGATTATAGTAAGGTTTCCGGGGCGCAGCAACCACGAAGAAGCAATCCACGTTGCCTCTTCGCGACAGGGGTCAAGTGATGAAGGTCAGGGCATCCTGCTTGGGCAGTGGCTCGCTGTTGTGTCGTCGCAACATTTTGTTTCTACTTGCCGTGGTTCTCGGGGTTGTTTTCCTCATTCCGTTTACGAACGCGCAAAGCACGGGCGGACGCCTTCGCGGTACGGTTATCGACCCGACCGGCGGAGCGGTGGTCGGCGCCACCGTTACGCTGGTCAACGAGGCCACTCACGCCACCCGCGAGGTGCAAACCGGCGCTAATGGCGAATATGTTTTCCTCGAGGTCCCCGTGGGCACCTACGAAGTTGACACCGCGAGCCAGGGCTTTAAAAAATACGTGCGCAAAGGAATTCCACTCAACTTGAACGAAATTATCACCGTCGACATCGCACTGGTGGTCGGCGGCTCGACCGACGTTGTCGAAGTCACCGGGGCGCCCCCCGTGATTGACACGACCTCGACCCAGCTGGGCGCCGTCGTGAACGAACGTTCTTCCACGCAACTGCCCCTGAACCAGCGCGACGTTTTTCAGTTACTGCAGCTTCAACCCGGGGTCCAGTCGCAAATCGGCAACAATCTCTTTTACGGTTCCGACAAAGCAGGCGTGGTCACCGTGAATGGCGGCCGTGGCCGCTCCAACAACTATTCCGTCAACGGAGGGGACAGCAACGATCTCTTCGCGAACCTCCCTGCGGTTCAGCCTTCACCGGATAGCGTCGAGGAATTTCGCGTTATCTCCAACACCTTCGACGCAGAATACGGCCGCAACTCCGGTTCGGTGATCAACGTTGTCACAAAATCCGGCACCAATGACCTTCACGGCCGCGCTTACGAATTTCTGCGCAATGACGTTCTCAACGCCCACGGTTTTACGTTCCAACCCACTCCCAAGCCGCCGTTCAAGCAAAACCAGTTTGGTGGCACCCTCGGTGGTCCCATTAAGAAGGACAAAACTTTTATTTTTGGTTCCTATGAAGGCCGGCGCATTATCCGCGGCGTCGCCTCGCAACAAGTGCCGGTTCCTACCGCGGGCGACTTAGCGGGAAACTTTGGAGGGGCATTTTCTGGAACTCTTAACGACCCCACGGTGGCAAACATCTTCGAGAATCGGGCTGGCTGCCGAGCAAGCCTCTCTGCCTCTCAACAGGCCGGTCTTGATGCCGCCGCCGCAGGCACTCCCCAGCCTTATGATTCCATTTTTACGAATGGCCTGGTACCCACGCAGTGCTTTGATCCCGTGGCCGTGAGCCTGGTGAAGTATTTGCCTGGTTCGGGGGGCGCCAATAGCGAGACCCAGGACGTGGTCAACTCGACAGAGCGTGGCGACCAGTTTCAGGTCCGCTTCGACCAGACATTAAACAAAGACCAGAAGCTTTCTATCTACTATTACTACGACAACGACAACACGCTCGATCCCTTTGCCGTCTTTCAGTTGGCCGGCGGGTCCCTCGGAAATTTCCCGGGCCGCATCATTACTCATGCCCAGCAAGTGAACGCCAGCCACTCTTGGACCATGGGCTCTACCGCCGTGAACGAGTTTCGCTTCACCTATTTCCGCGAAGCTCAGCCGCAGTTCTACACGCCTACCGTGACCAACGCCGTCACCGCGTCTTGCGGCAGCGTTGTTCCCGCAGCCGAGTGTTTTGGCGGCAGCTCGGACACGCCTCTGGTGGATGCAAGCGGCAATCCTCTGGGTACGCCCGCTGATCCCAACACGCCCGTCTGTCCGGGCTTTGGCTGCGGCATTCACCCGGGACTTGGTTCCAAATTGGAGGGCGTTCCCTACATCACTTTGAATGGCACGGTCGGCCTTTTCGGCAACAACTTCGAAGGCCAGTTGCCGCAGACGGGCAACACCTTTCAGTTCAACGACAACTTCAGCAAGATCATCGGCAAGCATAGCTACAAATTTGGCGGTGACGTCCGTTACCAGAAATTTGATCAGAAACTCTATTTCAACGTTAACGGCGAATACATTTTTGGACCAGGCGGCGTCAACGACACCGGGGCAACCGATCCCTACGCCAACTACCTCCTCGGTCTCCCCGTTTCTTATTCTCAAGGTTCCGCCAATACTGAATTGGTTCGCAGCACTTCGGTCTACCTGTTCGCGCAGGACAGTTGGAAGCTCAAGCCCACCGTAACCCTGAACTATGGCTTGCGCTGGGAAATGAACACGCCGCTGACAGACGTCGGGCAGAAAGTCCAGCGCTTCAATCCCGGGCAAACTTCCACGATTTTCCCCTGTGACTTAACAACCGGATATCCCGCCCCCAGCGACTCGAGCTTCGCATCGTCCACCAACCCAACTCCCACCTGCGCCAACACGGGAACCACGCCAACCGGCCTGGTATTCCCCGGTGACCAAGGTGTTCCGGGCGGGCTCATCCATACCTATTACAAGGCCTTTGCCCCGCGCATGGGCTTGAATTGGAGCCCCGGCTGGAAGAACGGAGCGCTCTTGAAGCTTACCGGCGGTCCGAGCAAGACCACCGTCAGCGTGGGCTGGGGCCTTTTCTACAATCCGATTGAGCAACTCGTGCTCGAGCAATTCAGCGCCGAGCCCCCATTCGGGATTAGTAACGGCGTCTCCAATCCTCTCTTTAGCACCCCCTTTGTCACCCAAGAAGGCGCAACCAAGCCAAACGTCTCGAACGCCTTCCTGAACCCCCCGCGAAACCAGCCCGTCGATTGGGCCCTTTATCGTCCCATCGTTTTGTTTGGCCAATTCCCGACGCAGCTACGCACGCAGTACTCTGCCCAGTACAACCTCACGATCAAGCGCGAACTCCCGGGTGAAATCCTGCTCCAGGCTGGCTACGTGGGTTCCCAGGGCCATCGGCTCCTTGCCATTCACGATCAGAACGCCGCCAATCCCCAGACCTGTCTGGATATGGCGGCCATTTCTACTTTCTACGGCCCTTTCCTGGCGGACGGCGTTACGCCGAATCCCCGTCGCAACGACGCCCTCGCCTCGGCCTACGGCTGTGCCCCGTTCTTCGAGGACTCCGCGTTTAGTTTGCCGGCGAATTCCGTACCTGCCGGTTTCACGCTCCACTTGCCGTATGGAAACGTGCCTTCTGTGGGACCCGGGAATCCGGCTATAACTTTGGTGGGGCTGCGTCCTTATTCTTCTCCGAATTGTCAGCCGACAAACGCGAACCCGCTGACGAATGGGTGCCCCGCTGACGGCACGCCGATTTTCGGCAGCATCTTTTCCGAAGATACCGTAGCCCACTCCAATTACAATTCGCTGCAAGCCCTTTTGGAAAAGCGCTTCTCTCACGGCTTGCAATTTCAAGCTTCCTACACCTACAGCAAGTCTCTGGACAACGCATCGAGCTTCGAGGAAATCCTGAACCCCACGAATTTCAATGCCACCTACGGACCATCGCTCTTTGATTCGCGTCACCGCTTTGTCTTCAACTACGTCTGGGATTTGCCCATAAGAAAATTTGAGGGCGCCAAGGGCAAAACCTTGAACCGATGGCAGGTCTCCGGGATCTACACCTACCAGAGTGGTTTTCCCATTCTCATCAACAACTGCAATGACACCGAGCTGGAGGGAAGCACCCTCGGCTTTGAGTGCCCCGGCAAGCCCAACTTCACCGGTCCGTTCAAGACCCACAATCCTCGGACGGATGGCTTCCTGTTCGACCCCAATCTGTTCGACAACTGCAACACCTCGACCTGTCCCGGGGATCCCAGTGCAATTCCGCCTGGCACTTTCGGCAACGTGCCTCGTACACTGTGCTGCAACCCGCCGATCAACAATTGGGATGTCGGCGTATTTAAGGAAACCCCGGTGGGGGAAAAGATGAATCTGGAATTTCGGACGGAGATTTTCAACATTTTCAACCATGCGCAATTCTACGGGACCGACGGCAATTCGGGAAACCAGGGCTCGACTTTTGGCCAGCCGCAGAAAGTGCGTGATCCCCGGCTGTTCCAATTCGCTTTGAAGTTGGTCTTCTGAGGTACTTGCTCGAAGCAAATGCGGAAACCGGCCACGAGATCCGTGGCGCTGCTTGCAAGGCCGCGCCTTCGCGCGCATGAGACAATCGATCCACCGCCCCAAACTGACCGCAGGGAACAGACCTGCCATCCACGGAGCTGTCATGCACGAAGCACTACAAAGGGAACTCGCCAGTTACGAGAAGCGCACGGCGAAATCTGCCGCCGCGCACAAGCGCGCCCTTGAGCGGATTCCCCTGGGCGTTGCCAGCAATTACCGCCATTACGAGCCTTACCCGATTTTCGTGAAAGACGGGAAGGGCAGCCGGATTCACGACCTCGATGGCAACGAATACATCGACCACAACCTGTGTTTCGGTGCGCTGATGGCCGGCCACTGCCATCCCGCCGTGGTTAAAGCCGTAGAACACGAACTGCATCGCGGCACCACCTTCGGCATGCCCCACGATCAGGAATGGGAGCTTGCCGAGGAAATTTGCAAACGCTATCCCGTCGAGATGGTGCGCTTCGGCTCCAGCGGCACCGAAGTCACTATGCACGCTTGCCGCATCGCGCGCGCCGCCACGGGCCGCGACAAGATTCTGAAATTCGAGGGCGGTTACCACGGATTGCACGATACCGCGCTCGTCAGCGTCAAGCCCAAGGCCGAAGATTACGGCGATCCGCAGGCTCCCACCAGCGTGCCCGGCGGTGCTGGCATTCCCAAAGGTTCGCTCGCCAATGTCGTCGTCGCAGCCTTCAACAATCTCTCGAGCGTCGAGCGCCGCTTCCGGGAATGTCCCGGTCAAATCGCCGCCATCATTCTCGAGCCTATCATGATGAACGTGGGTCTCTGTCTCCCGCAGCCGGGCTTTCTCCAAGGCTTGCGCGACCTTTGCAACCAAAATGGCGCGCTGCTCATTTTCGATGAAGTAAAAACCGGCGCAAAACTTGCCTGGGGCGGCGCCAGCGAATTCTTCGGGGTGAAGCCGGACATGATCTGTCTGGCCAAATCCATCGGCGGCGGTCTGCCGCTCGGCGCTTTTGGCGCGAGCCGGGCCGTTATGGGTCTTATTTCCCAGCACAAGGTTTTTCACGGCGGCACTTACAACACCAACCGCGTCGCCATGGCCGCCGGCCTCGCCACGTTCCGCGAAGTCCTCACCCGCGAAGACTACGCGCACGTCGGCAATCTCAGCAAGAAGCTCACTGAAGGCTATCGCGCCATCATCAAGAAATCCGGTTTGCAAGCGTACGTCGCCAGCGCCGGCGTCAATGGCGCGCTGATGCTCTACCTGCAGGAAATTCGCAACTATCGCGACTGGACCAAGATGGATGTCGATCTGTGGCGCCACTACTGGTTCGGCATGGTCAATCGCGGCGTCCTCGCACAGCCATATGGGTGGGACGAGCAATGGACCATCTCGGTGCAGCACACCGAAGCGGACATCGACAAGCATCTGGCCGTCTTCGAGGAGGTCGCGCCCGCCCTGGCAAAAGCGCAGCGGGAACGCGGCGCCGCCTCGGTCGGCGCCGCCGGCCACTAGCCGTCGTGACAGCTTTTTTAGGGGCGCGCTTTAGCGCGTCCCCGTTGCGTCGCGAACTATAAACGGCAGCTTCCGCCCCCTGCCCGCCCCGACTTTGTCGGGGAGGCGGACGGTTGGCGTGACGGGCGGCGCAAACACGCCAAGGCGCCGGTCATTCCGCCACGGAGCGAGGAATCTCTCTTGGAAAACGCGGTCGCCACACCAGGTACCGCAAACGCAGCCGCCGGGACGCCGCGCCTGCGCCGCGTTCTCGGCCGCTGGGACCTCGTTCTGCTCTTCGTCGTCGCGGTTTTCAATCTGAATGTCATCCCATCCATCGCCGCCAACGGCGGCGTCACCATTTGGCTCTGGATCATCTCGCTGCTTCTTTTTTTCTGGCCCCAGGGCATCGCGGTCATCGAGTTAGCTCACCGTTACCCCGGCGAAGGTGGCGTGTACCTCTGGGCTAAAGAAGTCTTCGGCGACTTTCACGGTTTTCTCTCCGGCTGGTGCTACTGGACTAACAACATGATGTACGTCCCCACGATCATGTTGTACTTCGTCGGCGTTTCGGTCTTTATTCTTGGTCCAGCGCACTCCGGGCTCGCAGACAGCAAGTCTTTTGCCCTCACCGCGTCCCTCGCCCTTCTCACCATTCTCGTGGCCCTCAACATCGTCGGCCTCGGTGTCGGCAAGTGGATCAATAACCTGGGCGGCTTCGGTACATTCATCGCGGGCGGCCTTTTAATCACGCTTGGCTTCGTTGTTTGGCTCCGCTTCGGAACTTCCATCACCGCCGCCGATTTCCGCATTCCCGCGAATCCGCGCTTCGTTCTCAACTCCTTCGGCGTGATCTGTTTCGGCCTCGTCGGCCTCGAACTTGCTTCCGTCATGGGCGACGAAATTGAGAACCCGCGCAAAACTCTTCCCGGCGCGGTTGCTTGGGGCGGCATTCTTTCCGGTGCGCTCTACCTCGGCACGACTCTGACCTTGCTCGTGGCGGTCAGCAAAGACCAAATCAGCGTCCTCCAGGGAATCGTGCAGGCGGTGAGCCACATGTCCACGCGTGTGGGCATCGGCTGGATCATCCCGCCCTTCGCCCTCATGCTCAGTCTGTCCATCGCCGGAATCGGCTCCGCCTGGCTCGGCGGCTCCGCGCGCATCCCCTTCGTCGCAGGCCTCGATTCCTACCTGCCCGATTGGCTCGGCCAAATTCATCCGAAATACTCGACGCCCTACGCCGCGCTGATCGTACACGCCATCGTTTCACTGATGCTAGTGGTCGTCAATTTCTCTTTCACCGGTACCGGCGTGCAGGAAACATTCCAAAAGTTGCTATCCCTAGCCGTCGTGCTCCAGTTGATTCCTTTCCTCTACCTGTTTGGCGCATTGCTGCGCATCGCTTCGCATTCCTCATTCGCGCGCGGCCGCTACCGTAGAACCACTCTCATCGCCGCAGGTCTAAGCGGCCTCCTCACGACTTCTCTAGGAATCGCTCTGGCGTTTTTTCCCGCGCAGCAAATCACTTCGCTGCTTTCTTACGAACTATGGATGTTCGGCGGCAGTTTGGCTTTCATCGCGCTGGCCGCATTTTTCTTTTTTATTTACGGCAGGCGCAAGGCCGCGCGTAAACTGGCCCCAGCAGCCCCTGCGCTCTGAAAGAATTTGGAGGAGTCATGTCCAGCATCGCCAAGACCAGCGTTCGCACTTATCCTAACTACGTGAACGGCCAGTGGGTCAGCAGCGTTTCGCTCGAAGCCTTTCCCGTCTACGATCCTTCGACCGAAGAAGTCATCGCCCAGGTCGCTTCCTCGCACGCCGCGGACGTCGACAAAGCCGTCAAAGCCGCTCGCGCCGCTTTTGATTCCGGCCCCTGGGCCACAACCACTGCCCAGGATCGCGGGCGCATCCTTTTCAAGCTTGCTGAAAAGGTCCGCCAAAACGCCGCGCAGCTCGCCGAACTCGAGTGCCGCAACACCGGCAAGCCCATCGTCGAAGCGGAATTCGACATCGCCGACGTCGCCACCTGCTTCGAGTATTACGGCGGCCTCGCCAACAAAGTCACCGGCAAGGTGAATCCCGTTCCCGCTAACGCGCTGAGTTTCACGATGCGCGAACCCGTGGGCGTCGCGGGACAAATCATTCCCTGGAACTATCCGCTGCTCATGGCCGCCTGGAAGCTGGCTCCCGCTATCGCTGCAGGCTGCACCTGCGTGCTCAAGCCTGCCGAGCAAACTCCCCTCACGGCGCTGGAATTCGCCAATTGGTTCGAAGAAACCGGCTTGCCTCCCGGCGTGGTCAACATCGTCAACGGTTTCGGCGAAACCGCCGGTGCCGCCATCGTCGCGCATCCCAACGTGGATAAAATCGCCTTCACCGGCAGCGCGGCAGTTGGAAAAATCATCGTGAAAAGCGCCGCCGAGACACTCAAACGCGTTACTCTCGAACTCGGCGGCAAATCGCCCAACATTTTCTTCCCCGACGCCGATTGGGAAGCCGCCGTGGACGGCGCGCTCTTCGGCGTCTTCATCAATCAAGGCGAAGTCTGCTCCGCCGGCAGCCGCATTCTCGTCGAGAAAAAAATCTATCCGAAGTTCGTCGAAGCCATGACCGAAAAAGCCAAGCGCATCAAGCTCGGCCCGCCGCTCGAACGTGACACCAAGATGGGCCCGCTCGTCAGCAAAGAACAGTACGACCGCGTCAATTCCTATCTCGAAGTCGGCAAGAAGGAAGCGAAAGTTGCCATCGGAGGCGGCCGCCCGAAGCAATTCGGCAAAGGCTATTACCTCGAGCCCACGATTTTTTACGACGTCCAAAACTCCGCGCGCATCGCCCGCGAAGAAATCTTCGGCCCCGTCGCTTCCGTCATTCCCTTCGACGGCGAATCCGAAGCCATTCGCATCGCCAACGACACGCCTTACGGCCTGGCCGCCGCCGTTTGGACGCGCGACATTTACAAAGCCTTCCGCGTCGTGAAATCGCTTCGCGCCGGCATCATTTGGGTCAATCACATGCAGCCGACGTATGTCGAAGCGCCCTGGGGCGGCTACAAGCAATCCGGCTTTGGCCGCGAACTCGGTCCCTGGGGCCTCGAAGAGTATCTCGAAACCAAGCAGGTCTTCGTCAATCTCGACGAAACCCCCATCGGCTGGTACTGAAATGTTTGATCGCAACGCCTCGATTCAAGCGATGGCGCGGGTGCCGCACCCCGCGCCTTTCCGGGTGCGGGTTTTGCCTTCTTCTTCTGAATCGGAGAACCAATCATGAAAACCATCCAAATCCGCACCGAAATCCCCGGCCCCAAATCCCGCGCGCTCATGACCCGCCGCGAATCCGCCATTCCCCGCGGCCCCGCCAACGCCACGCCCGTTTTCGCTGCGCGCGCTGAAGGCGCGGTCATCGAAGACCTCGACGGCAATCGCTATCTCGATTTTGCCGGCGGCATCGGCTGCCTCAACGCTGGCCATCGTTCGCCGCGTGTAACCGCCGCAATCCGCGAGCAGCTCGACAAATTCCTCCATCTCTGCTTCGCCGTCACTCCCTACGAAGGCTACGTCGCCGTGGCCGAAAAACTCAACGCGCTCGCTCCCGGCAATTTCCCGAAAAAAACCATCCTGGTGAACTCCGGCGCCGAGGCCATCGAAAACGCCATCAAAATCGCCCGCGCCTACACCAAGCGGCCCGCCGTCATTTGCTTCGAAGACGCCTTCCACGGCCGCACGCTTCTCACCATGTCCCTCACCAGCAAAACGCATCCCTACAAAGCCGGCTTCCAGCCCTTTGCCAGCGACATCTATCGCATTCCTTACGCCTATCCGTATCGCCACGCGCCGGGGACGTCTGCCGGAGATTTTGCCCACCATCTCGAAGACGCCTTCCAGCGCTCCGTCGCGCCGGAATCTGTCGCCGCGGTCATCGCCGAGCCCGTTCTCGGCGAAGGCGGCTTTGTCGTCCCGCCGCCCGACTACTTCAAGCTCCTGCAGAAGATTTGCCGCGGCCATGGCATCCTTTTCATCGCCGACGAAGTGCAGTCCGGCTTTGGCCGCACCGGAAGATGGTTCGCCTCCGAACATTTCGGCATCGAGCCCGATCTCATCGCCACCGCCAAATCGCTCGGCGGCGGCATGCCCATCGCCGCTGTCACCGGCCGCGCCGAAATCATGGACGCGCCCGGCCCCGGCTCTCTCGGCGGAACTTACTGTGGCCATCCGCTTTCTTGCGCCGCTGCGCTCGCCGCCATCGAAACCATCGAGAAAGAAGGCTTGCTGGCTCGTTCGCTCGCGATCGGCGAGCAGTTTGAAAAGCGCGCCCGCAGCTGGCAAAGCAAGTGGGATCTGGTCGGCGACGTCCGCGGCCTCGGCGGCATGTGCGCCATCGAACTCGTTCGCAACGCCACCACGCGCGAGCCCGCCGACACGGAAACCAAGCAAATCGCTCGCTACTGCTACGAGCACGGCCTCATCACCATTACGGCGGGCACGTTCAACAACGTCATCCGCATTCTCGTGCCGCTCGTCGTCACCGACCAACAGTTCGATGAAGGCGTCGCCGTCATCGAAGCCGCGCTTGCTTCCGTCGCCGCGCTGAAGCACGCCGCCCTCTCCCACGTCTGATTTCCTTTGGAGCGCGGTCCGCTTTTTTGTCATTGCGAGGCCGCGCATTTTGCGGCCGAGAGATCTCTCTTCGCTCCCCATTCCTCTCTAGAGGCCGGGCTTCCGCCCGGCTTTTCTCTTTTCGATTTTCACCTTTTTCTGCCTCTGTGTCCGCTGCGTCTCCGCGGCCCTCGGCGTTAAATCTTTGTGCTCTTGCGAAAATCACCCCCAAATCGCGGTCCTGGCCGTTGTTCCAATTGTTCCAAAACTTGAGATGACTTCTCAGGCCACGAAGCGTAAGATTCCACCGCCCGTTTCCTCTGACAAAAGGAAAGACAAGGAGAACCCCGATGAAGAACCTCGCCGCATGTTTTGTTCTGCTGTGCGCAGCTGCCGCTGCCCCAGCTGTTCACGGGCAAGGCGGCTCAAAGCCGCCGGAGCAACCGCCCACTGTCTCCTCCGTCCTCAACACGCTTTACGGCGTTGTCGAGCAGCAAGTGGTTTCCGCCGCCGAGGCCATGCCCGAGGACAAGTACTCCTTCGCGCCCACCAACGGCGAGTTCAAGGGCGTGCGCACTTTCGCCGAAGAGGTGAAGCACATCGGCTTCGCGAATCACCTTTTCTTCGGTCCGCTCATGGGCGAGACTATCGACACGAAGAACATCCAGCAAGAATCCAACGGCCCCGCCGAGTTGAAGACCAAAGCCGAGATTGTCCAGTACCTGAAGGACTCCTTCGCGCTAGGCCATAAGGCCATTGCCACGATCACCGCGGGAAACCAGGTCACGCCACTCGAAAAGCCGGTCTTTCCGTTCCTTTCCACGCGCCTGGCCATCGCCAACATCGGCACCTTTCATCCGATGGATCACTACGGGCAGATGGTCGAGTATCTGCGGATGAACAGCATCATCCCGCCCGCCAGCCGCCCGCGCCCGCCGCAACAACAATCATCCTCACAACCCAAACCGCAACCATGAGGTAAGACCCCGGGTGATAACCCGGCCTGCCGCGAATCCCTCATTCCGATGCCCCGTTCTTTGTGGCCTAGGAATTCGCTGACTCCGCTTTCTCTTGTAGGGCCTCGGTTTTATCCCGAGTTTTGAAGGGACCCCTGCGCCAGACCATTAATGGATTTGCAGTGGGGGGCGGCTACCGCGATGGATTTCCTCTCTTCATTTACAACGCCAACGGCGTAGCGACACAGAAGCCCTTTCTGGCAAGTCCCACGGTGACTCACCATGGCAGGGGTACTTATTTTGGCGTGGGCATTCCGTTGAATCTTGTTTCGTTGTTCAAGTCGAGCAAACCATACGCCGGTCTTGCCAGCCGGCCGCGGTCAGGCAGCAGCCCCCCGGTTTCCAGGGGGCGACTCGCCTGTCTCTCAAAGTTAGTCGACTCCACGAACGTTTAGTGTTTCTTGCTTTTTTGGTTCCTCGCCACTTCTACTTATTGATGTCGTCTTTGGCTTCGAGGCGCTTCAGGAGCGGCTCAAGGAAAGGCTTGTTGGCGTCGGGAGCGCCGCTGATGGCTTGGGTCATCTCTTTCGCCGCCGCGGGAAAGTCGCCTTTGTTCGAGTCGATCCGCGCCAGCGCCAAGTGGCTGACCCAGGAATTCGGATCCTTTTTCGGAACCTGCGGGAACAGCTCGAAAGCGCGCTTGGCGTTCCCTTGCCTCTGGAATCCGCGCGCGTAGACGTACAGTTGAATGGCATTGGCCTTCTCCAACGCCGTCGCGAGCGCCTTATCGGCTTCGTCTTTCTTGCCCATCGCGGTGAGAATGCGCGACTTGGTCTCCCAATTCTCGAAGCGCTCTTCATTTTGAATCGAAGTGTTTTCCCACTTCAGCGCTTCTTCGAGATTGTAGTTGTTGTCCAGGCACCACTGCGCCGCTTCGTCGTACCCCGCCCAGGTGAAGCCGCCGACGCTGCGCAGCTCGTTCTTGATGCTCCGCAGCACGACGGCTTTCAGGTCCACGCCAATCTGGAACGGCACCGCCAGCTTTTCCCAGCGCAGCGTCGCCACAGCCGATTCGGGCTTGACGTCTTCAAAAGTGTAGGTCAGCTGTTCAAACGCTTCGGCCGCGTGCGGTTTCACGATCACGCGCAGCGCGTCTTCCTTCTCGTCATAGCTGAAACTGCCCCAGGACGTGGAATTCTTCGAAAAGATAATCGCCCACTGATCTTTGTCGGGAATCGTGTGCAGGCCGTAAGTGCCCGCCCCGAGAGGCTTCCCCTCCACGGTCACCTCGTCGGTGAACGTGATGGTGGTGTTTTCATTCGCACCAGCGCGCCACACTTTCCCGTAAGGAACGGTCTTGCCCCAAATTTCGCGACCGCCCACCGCCGGCCGGTGATAGGTAATGGTGACGTCCGTCAGCCCGATGCGCTGCGTCACGCTGGCCCGCTGGCTGACGCGCGGGATATTCAGCTCGGTTGGCTGGCTGCCGTTTTTGAATTGCGCTTCCGCGCTGCTGGCGAGAAGACTCCAGCCCGCCAATCCTGCACAAAAGCCCAGAACACACTTCGACATCCTGTGCATAGCCGCACCATCCTCTCTCATTCGCTACGACCTGGTGAGGGCGCCGAGTCCCGGCGCGACACCCCCCGCCTGGCGTAGACGGCATGGCCGCCGTTCCGTGAGCACCAGGACTGAAGAAAGCAGCCGCGGATCTCGCGAATTCACAGAAAATTTAGAAGGAACTACGGGACAAAGCCAAAAAAAAGGAGGGACACTCGCGAAATCCAAGATAAGCACGTTGTCCAGCGCCAGGCAAATCAAAATCAGGAATGTGGCCGGATCTCGCGGATTCCCTGTCCCGCCGTTTTCAGGGAAAAGAATCTGAGCAACCGGCCCCCGCATCAATCTGATCCCATCACGGAAAAGATCGCGACCCGTTACAACTCACCGTTTCTTAGCAACGCAGGAGCGGCATTTCTTACGGTGCGGTATTGACATGCAGGGTACAATGCTCCTGCCTCTCGGACGAGGTTCCTCGGGTGTTCGACTTCAGTCCAATCCGCCTTTCCATGAAATCTTATGCTGGAGGTAGGTAATCATGTCTGGGATCACGGCTGGTATTTTTCGCGCGGCATCCAACGCAGCATGGTTCGCTTCTAAGGTCCTTAACCGGGTTTTGCACGAGGGTAATTTGCCCAGCCCAAGCTGGGCCCCTGGCCGACTCCCAAAACAGCGAGAGCGTATCCCGATGGCTACCGGAGTTCCCAGGAAAACCCTGTCGCTATGCCCCGACTGCAACCGCGAAGTAGTGCAGGCGGTGCTCAAAGGTGAGATGGATGTCGCCGCTTTTCGAGACAACCCCGGAATCGTTGAAGCGGGGATCTTGGAAGAAGGCGGACGCATCCTCATGCGGAAGGTGTGCGAGAAGCATGGCCCGTTCGAGGATGCACTCTCCAATCACCCGGATTTCTTTCGAAGAATGGAACAGCTTGCCTTCGGCAGAGACTTCGAATGCACTGACGATTGCAACGTCCACGGTCATGGTCCGAACAGCATTAGCTCCGGGAGAGGGACCTTCCTAATCGTCGATTTGACCAACCGATGCAACATGATGTGTTCCCCGTGCTTCATGGATGCGAACGCCGCGAGCTACGCTTACGAATTGAGTATGGAAGATATAAAAATCATTTTCAGCAACGCGCTTTCGTTCAAGCCTCAGCGGGAAATCAACATTCTGTTCTCAGGAGGGGAGCCCACAGTATCGCCGATTTTCCTTGATGCCGTTCGGCACGCGAAAAGCGTGGGCTTCCATCGGCTTCACGTTGCGACAAACGGCATCGAGTTCGCTAAGAATAGCGACTTGGCTTTGCAGGCCAGGGAAGCCGGCTTGCACGGTGTCTACCTCCAATTGGATGGAGTTTCCGAAGAAAAAAACAAACATCGCGGATTGGGAAACTACATGGCGGTGAGGCGACAAGCTTTGGACAACATTGCTGCCTCCGGAATGCGAACTACGCTTCAAGTCACGGTAGACAAATGCCGGAACAACGACGGACTTGGAGACATCGTTCGTTTAGCGATTCAAAACATAGAAAAAATCCATGGAGTCGTTTTTCAGCCAATCATGTTTGCCGGCAGGGACGAGGGCGTGTGCGCCGAGGAGCGTTACGCCCGACGCTACCCTCTCACGCAGCTGGCCTTCGATCTGCAGGAGCAGACTTCGATTGACTGGCAGCCGATGCGGGATTGGTTCCCGCTGTCGGACTTTGGGATATTCGCTCACCTATGCGATGTCCTTAACCCTGAGGCGAAACTGGGGAGCCTGTTCCAGCAGACGCATCCGAACCGTGGAATCTTCAGCCCCTTGCTGGTCGACACGAATCGGAAGGAGGCCATCCCGATCCCCGCGTTTTTTGACCTGGAGCAATTCATGCGCGACGTCGTAGAGATAACCGACTCCGGGAGGGGACCGGTAGCAACAAAGGCGCTTGTCTCGCTTTCGATGCTCCGTCACTTCGATCAGGGAAAGGCACCGTCGCGGTTTGGACTTGCCGACCTGCGACGCATCATTGACGACTGTTTCTATCGCGTTGCCGACAGTAGCAATCATTGGTCTGACAGAGCCTATTCCTATGACGGGCGCTGGAGAGTCATGATCTTTAACGGCATGTGGTTCCAGGACGCCTTCAACTACGACTTTTCAGGAATCTGCAATTCCACTTCGCCCGTGGCAACGACTCAGGGTGAAATCAGCTTCTGCGCTTACTACGGCGGCGGCTGGCGAAAGATCGTGGAACAACAGAGCCGCACAACAAAGTTGGCCGGATGGCACAGAACCCATGGTCGCCAGGAAATTTATGCCAAGGGCAGGAATGTTGAATTAGGACAATCGTTGCCTGGCGGGGGCATCCAATTGGTTCGGATTGAGGCGGCGGAACCAGTGACTGTTCCGACGGGCCTTCTGCAGAACGGTGACGAACACAGCTAACGACGGGAAGAGTGTGAAGGTCTTTCGTTCTGGTGTTCATGCGCTCGCCTCGCGGCAGCGTATACGCATGGAGCTTTTCCGCAAATTGCTGTTCGGCCGAAATGACCGGGAAAGACGGCGGCGCGACGCCGCCGAAGCCAAGCCAGTCTTCCCCGGTCACGATATCCAGAGGCTCCAGCACTTCGTCCCCAATGCCGACGTCGACGTGGAAACGCGCAAAGTCTCGTCCGTCCATTCGTGCTTGGACTGGATACCGGCTGCCGCCTCCCGGAGCGCCGTGCAGATCTTCTGTCGCTTCCCCAAACGAGGAATTCGAAGTAGTCGTCGAAGCGCGTCGCCGCCGCTTCTTGAAGCATGAAGCGCACCTGTTCACGCCGCTCTTTCGGGTCCTTCGAGAGACGCGTGCCGTCGTGCAGCGTCAGGTCGATGTCCTTGGTCGTCCTAGCTGAATGCGTCCGCAACTCCATCGCGTAGCCACCCTTCAGCACCCATGGATAGGTTGCCTCCGGTCCTCTTGGAAAAATGCGCGCCAGGAAGCGGTCGAACGCCACTTGCCGGCGGAGGCGCTGCAGGTCCGTACCTTCCTCCCGCGCACGACTCTGCAAGCGAGTCTCGAGGGCGGTATGAAATGCGCCGGGTGTCTTGTAGGATTTCGCTTCGTCCATCAGGCGGGCTGCCCGGCTAGCTCGCGAAGTGAGCGTTGAAGTTTATCGTGCGGCATGCGATCGATTTCCCTCCTTCCGATGAGGCCACGGGGTAAAGCACTAATGCCACCGCTGTGCTTGTCAGCGAGCAAAAAACCTCTTCGGCACAAGCGCCAAAGTGTTATGAAAGACCACACTATGTACTCGGCATATTTGCTTTTCTTATCGCTGCTTTCTGTCTGTGTCTGGCTGGTGGTTGTTGGACTATCGCCAGCCAGAGCACTACTGATAAGCGAGGGGCTGGATTTTTCTATCTCGGCCTTATCGCTCTTGTCGCCTGTTTTTGGCTCATCTATCATGGGGTCGGTCTCATAGAATTTCAGGTAGCTCCGTGTCTTACATAAGAATAAGCTAATCGCATGGGGAAAAAGTACGACGAAGGCCCAAAGGCAAAAGAGAAATTCGAGCGTACTATGATCGCGCTCTTTCGAGTAAAGAAAAGTGAACTTACAGAGAAAACCAAGAAAGGCAAGGATTAGGCGGCTTTACGCTGGCCCCGGATGCCCCAGACCCCGATGGTCGCTCTCCGCATCCAAAAGAACTAAAGTTCCGCGTTTTCCCGCCGGCCTTATCGTGTAAAGTTGGAAAAGCAATGACGGTGCTCTAACCCTATGAAAACACAGAAAATATTCCGCTTGACAGCACGTCCTTTCAAACGTACACTTGGGTCAGTGAATCGTACATTGGAGATCGGGAGGACGCACATGGCTACTGCCGGCATCAATGTCAGCGTTAAGAGGGTAACAGCTACCGATCTGCGGGACAGTCTGAAAAATTGCCTGAAAGACGCCAGGGCAAACAAAGTTGTGCTGATCGAGAATCGGCGTCAGTCTTCAAAATATCTCGTGGATAAAGACTTCTTCGATACTCTCGTGAAAGAGCGTGATTCAATCATCGCGACTCTTGAGATTCTAGCAGATCGTGGTCTCACCGATCGGCTCTTGAATCTTTCTAAGACCATCGATAGCGACTTTGCTGCTGGCAGTCTGCTCACCACAGCCGATGTTTTCGGCGAATGAGCAAAGCGCGAAAACAGCCTTCGTCCACATTACCCGCCGCCCGGAGCGAAAAACCCCAGGCGGCGTCTTCTTTTGAGCTTCGATATACGGAGGATGCTGGCGCGGATATCAAAGGTCTAGACGGGAGCATCAAAAAACAAGTTCGAAACGTTCTAGAGAAGAAGTTGGCTGTCAATCCCGAAGGATACGGACTGCCGTTGCGCGGCCCACTCGCAGGCTATTGGAAGCACGAGTTTGCGAATCATCGTGTGATTTACAGAATCTATCCTGATCCTCCCACTGTGGTTGTCTGTGCGGTTGGTCCCCGCAAGGCGGGTGATGCCGAAGACATCTGCAAGCAGTTGGAGGCAGTCACCAAAACAGGTAGGCTCGCCGCGCAGGTCGCTTCAGTGCTCAACAAGTTCTTAACTAAGAAAAAGTAATTAGAAGCTTTCGACAAGCTTGACACGAACCTTCAGCCGACGAAATACGACGTGAAACCGCCCGAGAGTTTGGTGCGATAGTCGGCTACTGAACGCCTACGCGGTCTTTTTGATGGATACGACTTTGCGCGACCGGAAAGATTCGTCGAGCTTGTTGATTCCTTCGCGTGCCTTCTCTTCGTCCGCCTTGATGTAGATGTTCTGCGTCGTGCGAAGTTCGCTATGACGCATCACGCGCTGAATGTCCTTATCGTCGGTTCCGTGTGCGTGCAACTCCGTTGCTCTTCTAAAAATCTTCACTGGTATTGTGCGCTTCGTTGGAGACCATCCTAGCCGCCTAGAGGATGGCGAGTCCCAACGAAGTTGCAGCGTCAAGCGGCTGGCGTTAGACAAGGGACCGGCAGCACGATCAATGGCGGGCAACACCCAGGGCAAACACCCAAACTCACCCAAAAGGGTTTGGTGTTTATGCCTGTTACTCGCCGTAAGCTTTCGTCACCACCGGTGCCGCGCGTGTCTGCGACCATCCCGATTGCGCCACAGCTACAGGTGCCGTCGTCGTTCAACGACGACTTCGTCACTCCTAAACAACTCGCTGATCGTCTTCACGTTAAGGTCTCGACGATTTGGGAGTGGACTCGGCGTCGCCAGCATAATCCGATTCCGCATTATCCGGTCAGTCGTAAGGTGGTCTACTACAAGTGGAATGAAGTGCGCGCGTGGATTGAAGCACAGCGAGCAGCGGCATGAATCCATAAGTTGGTGGACCCGCCTGGATTCGAACCAGGAACCTGCCGATTATGAGCCGGACGCTCTAACCGTTGAGCTACGGGTCCGCCGCCGCCGCTACACCTTGATCTTATACTTCTTTTGCAGCACGTCGCTCAACTTTCGCAAACCGCGCTCACCAGCCGCCCGATCTGGCTGGACGTAATACGCAAGAGTTGTGGAAACGTCTGCGTGGCGTAAGATCGACTGGATTGCCTTATTGCTCCAGTTGGATTTTTCCGCGGCAAGATCGAGAACGGCGAGCGAACGCGGGCTCTTGGCCAGCAACGCGCGGCGATAATGATAAGGGTCGATTCCTTTCTTGGCCAATTCGTCGACAAAACTCTCCCAAGCACGGATGTGGGCACAGGGACGTGCAGAAGCTTGAAATCCACGCGGATGTTGGGAATGCCGTAGTGCGTTTCGATGAGGCCCTCAACGCAACTGGGGTCGAAAACGGGAGTAACCGCGGGCGGAAAAACAAATTGAAGAATGGAAGGAGAAACCAGACGGTGCGAAACGGCGCGAAGTTCTCCGTGTTCGTCGATTCCGGCCGTGATTTGATGGAGAGTCGCTGGGCGATAGATGTCGTGCTGCATGTCTTCTTCGCGCGACCAAATCACTTTTACGGGTTGGCCAACGGCTTTCGAGAGCAGCGCGGCTTGCACGGCGAAGTCGGTCCAAAGCCTGCGCCCGAAGCCGCCGCCAATCGGCGTGCGAAAGACTTGATGTTTTCCTTAGGCAGTTTGAAGATCGCGGCGAGCGTCATGCGCGTGATTTCCTGCCCTTGCGTCGGTCCCCAAATCTCTACGGTGTCGCCGGAGACGCGCGCGGTGCAATTCATCGGCTCCATGGTGGCGTGAGCGAGGAATTGCGATTCGTAGTCCTGGGAATAGATGGTCGGATAAGTCTCTTTGCGTGCGGCTTCGGCGTTGTCGGCGGGGATTACCTTTTGATCCAAAGGAACGCTCGGGTAGTCGTGATGGAGCGCGTCGGCGTTGCCCTCGACGTGGACGAGCAGCCAGTCGCTGCCATCCAGAGCGCCGCGGTAGTCATCGCGAAGGGATTGGGTACTGCAGTCCGCAGCTGAGCCTTCGTTGAAACTGACGTTGAGGGCATCGAGGGCCGTCTTGAGCTTCCTCGCTTACCGCCGAGAGCCTTGCTTGCTGGCAAGTTTTGTAAAGCCCGCCCGCAAACCCCGCCGCGCTGAACGAGCAGATGCAAGACTGATGGGCCTGATGATTTATTCCAATTTGGCCAATTTGGCTTGTAACCTGACTCGGCTAGGAAAGTCTTTCAGCCTCGAATTGCCGGAAATGTTTACACGCCCGTCGGGCGAGGCGGATTGGCGGGCGGAGTTTTCTACCAGTTCGTTTCTCGCGGCTGCTCCAAAAATTTAGGCGGACGCACTCGCGCCAAGCTTCCGCGCGAGGTACGCCCGCCTTTTTGGTTGATTATTGGTTGTCCTTCGCTCGATGTCGAAGGATCGGGTCAGCTCTTCACGTTGATCGACGTCGGCTGGGAGAGCCGGAACGTGAGGCGCGTCTCCGGAGGAAGCTTGATGTCACGCTTCGCGGTGACGAGCGCCACGGTAGTTCCCGCGACCAGGCCGACCGGCCCGCCGATGGCTGCTCCCGTGGCGCCACCGGCCAAGGCGCCAACCAAGACACCTCCGCCGGCTCCGCCGCCCATCCACAACAGGTAGTGTTTCTTATGGCTGCGGCCCACTTCGCGGGAAGAATAGGTGTGAACGGCATAGTTCTGCCCGTTCACGTCCACCGATTGCAGCGCGAGCAGCAACCGGGGACGGCCCTTGAATCGTCCCGCTTCTTTGGCCTGTACAACGACTCCTTCGGCTCGAGCGCCTTTGGGGATGACCGTTTTGCCCTCGATCACAACCGGCTGCCAGACCGTGGCACGAAAGTGGTGCCCCGGCCTCGTGCCAGTGGTCACGGCCTGGTCGAGAACCACATGGATCCTCGTCCGCTGCGGTACCGTGACGGAGTCGCTGCCCCACATGGCTTTGGCGCCGACTGCCCATAGCGCCGCCACCAGAACCGCGGCTCCTGCGATGAGGTAGTGCCGCCTGGTCAAGCGCACCCTTTTTAATTTGTTCAGGTGCTGCTTGGACAAGCGGAGTTTGGTCAAGCCCAGTTTGGTCCAAACCATAATGATCCTCCTATGGGACTTTGAGGCACCGTGGCGGCCTTCGAGGCAGCCTGTAAACGCTTGGAAAGAAAAGGGATGCTTTTGCAGGAGGGGAATGGGGGGGCAATAGTTTCAAGGCCGGTGAAAATTTGGAGTACTGCAAGTACTAAACTACTGCGCGGCGGCCTACTTTTGGAATCAACACGCGTTTATTGCGGACCGCTCTGCGACCGGGAAGCAGAGTCATGTAGAAGCGATGGTGCAGAGGGCGGCGCCGCCGGCGATGCCCGCTTCGGCACCGTAGCGCGCGGGAACAATGGGAATTTCAAGGCAGCGTTTGTTTAGGCTCCAAGCAGGAAGTTGCTCGCGAATTGTCCCAAAGAAAGGATTCAGCATGGCGGCGACGCCGCCCCCCATGACCATGACGTCGGGCTCGAGCAAATCCACAATGTTGCCGAGCCAGATGGTGATTAGGTGGACAGTCTCCCGCAGAATTTCTTTCGCAACAGGATCGCCGGCAGCGTAGGCGCGGCCGACCGTTTCGCTTGTGACCGCGTCGATGTTTCCGCCTGCGAGTTCGAGCATCACGGACTTGCGAGTGGGAGTTTCCGTGAGGCGCGCGCGCGCTTTTTTACCGATCGCCGTGCCGGACGCCAGCGGTTCAATGCAACCGCGCTTGCCGCAGCCGCAGAGAGGGCCATGGTAATCGATGACCAAGTGCCCGGCTTCGGAGGCTGCGCCCGTGCGTCCGTGATAGATGCAGCCGTCAAAGAGAATTCCCGCGCCGATGCCTGTGCCGATGCAGGTGTAAAACACATTGCGATAACCGCGGCCGGCTCCCCAGAGCGCCTCGGCAAGGCCTGCGGACTTGGCGTCGTTCTCCAGTTTCACGGAGCCGCCGTAGCGGCGAGCAATTTCGGCGGCCAGCGGATAGCTTCGCCAGCAAGTTACGTTGGGAGGATTCAGCACCACGCCCGTGTGTGGATCGAGCGGGCCCGGAGCGCAAATTCCGATGCGGCGCGGGCCACTGTTTGTTTCACTTGCGAGTTTGAGTAACTCGTCGATAGCACCTGTAACCGCAGCGAGTCCCTCTTCCGCCGTACCATGCGAATTCATCGGCACGCGCGTGTGCTGATGGATTTCGCCGCGGGCATCGACGAATCCGGCAGCCACTTTTGTGCCGCCAACGTCGACGCCAATGGCCCACTCCCTGCCTTCCCTTTGGGTCGTAGTCATCTGTAGCATCAATCCGCTACGCTTTGGAATAGCGCTCGCTGATTGGTTTCGAGCCGCTCAGCGCGAAGAAGAGGATATAAAGGTAGCAGATCACAGGCAAAAAGAAGGCGTGATGAATTCCGATACGGTCTGCGATCCAGCCCTGCGTCACAGGAATAATGGCCCCGCCAACAATGGCCATGATCAGGATTCCGGAGCCGTCGCCGGTGAGCGGGCCAAGCTCCGCCACGCCTAGCGTAAAAATGCTCGGGAACATGATGGAGTTGAAAAAGCCGACCAGGATGATACTCCACATGGCAACATGCCCCGTGCTGAGCATGGAGACCGCTACGAGTGCCGTCGTGGATATGGCGCAAATACCGAGTAGTCTTCCGGTGTGTGCCGTCACTCGACCGCCACGAAGCGCAGCGACGACAGCAATCACTGCCGACGCGACGGCCACCAGCGCGAGCAACGGACGGCCTGAAACCAGTAGCCACGCAAGCCACGTGAGATTCGGCACTCCCGGCTGGTATCCGGCCGGCATGCGACTTTCGATCGGAAAGGAGAGCAAAATCAGCGCGACGCTGACCGCGGCTACCACGCTCAGGTACGTGGACTTGGCACCGCTTAGCAAATTCGATCCGATGAATCGTCCCAGCATCGCACCGCCCCAGTAAAAGGCCACAAAGCTCGCCGCGACCTTTTCTGCTAGCCCGCCAATGTCGGACTCGTGGAAGTAGTTCACCAAAAAGCTCCCGATAGAGACTTCGGCGCCGACATAGACAAAAATGGCGATCGCGCCGAACACCAAGTTTGGGTGCCTCCAAATCGAGTCGTTCACCTTTTCGCCGACTTTGCGTTGCGCATGTTCGATTTTCGGCAACTTGAAACTGCCGATGGCGATAGCAAGCAGCGCCAACGCAATCCCAAGGCCCACATAAGGTGTCTTGACCGTCGCCGCTTCCTGCAGGCGATAAGCCTGCAAGGCGTCCGGCGCCATTGCCCGTACCTCGTTCAATGTTTTAGGGGCAGCGCTTAGAATCAACAGTCCCCCAAAGAAGGGAGCAAGAAAAGTGCCCAGTGAATTAAACGCTTGCGTCAGATTCAGGCGACTGGAAGCGGTCTCAGGCTTGCCCAGCACAGTCACGTAGGGATTAGCCGCGACTTGTAAGCAGGTGATGCCAGCGGCTAAAACGATGAGGGCAGCCAGGAACAGCGGGTAGGACGGGACACTTGCTGCGGGAACGAAAAGGAATGCGCCCAAGCCCATCATCAGCAAGCCGGCGACCATGGAACGCTGGTAGCCAATCCAGTCGATGATTTTGGCCGAGGGTATGGAGAAAATGAAATAGGCGCCAAAGAATGCGAACTGAATCAGCATCACTTGCGCGTAGTTCAGGTCGAATATCGATTTCAGGTGAGGAACCAGAATATCGTTGAGACAGGTAAGAAACCCCCACATAAAGAACAGGGTAGTGACAACCGACAGCGCCACCGTATAGCTCTGAGAAGGCTCGCTCGCTACGGCGGCACTCTTCACGCTTACGTTAACCATAGTCGTCTTCTTCCATTCTCTTGCAGCCTATGCCGAAGATGTGGCTTTTGACCGCGCAGGATGATGACACAGTTGGCGCGAAGAGAAAACCTTGCCGGTTAGGTGAGCGCAGGTGACCTGCTATAAAATGTCGCCCGAAACGACATTGCAACGGTATCGGGTGTGAAATGAACAAGCCCGAGTTCCTGGTCCTGGCTCTCATCCTTTGTAGGGTGACTTCCTTTTCCTCTGTGAAACGCGCCTCCGCGCAAGAAGCGGCGCCCGCCATGGTTATTCTCAACGAAGCGGGCCTGCCCTCCGCAGATTCACCGGCGTTCCCGCGGCCTCTTCTTGAAAAGGCCATCCCCGGAGCTCGTTTTGTTTCCGCGAAGGAACTGGGCTCCCTGCTGACTGAACCTTCTACGCGGTTGCTTGTGCTTCCTTATGGTTCCGCTTTTCCCGAACAGAGCTGGTCCGCAATTCATGCATTTGTAGACCATGGAGGAGATTTGCTGGTTCTTGGCGGGCGCCCTTTTACCCGCGCCGCCTATCACGACGATTCCGGCTGGCATCTGCGTGATTACAGCGTGCGCTTCATCCGGCAATTGTCCATGGATCAGTTTCAGGCGACGCCGGGCTCCGCGGACATGGAATTCCAAAATAATCCGGACGTCACAATTTCTTTGCCGCGCTTCTCCTGGCAACGCGCTTTCAGCCCCATCCTTCGTCTCAGCGCGGTGGACCTCTACAATCGAGGCGGCTCGGCCGGCTCGATTGACGCGCGGCTGGACCCGCTTGCCTGGGGCGTAAAGGGCGGCCGGAAGATGGCTGCTCCGGCGATGGAAATCGACCATCTGCGAAACGCTTTTGACGGCGGCCGGTGGATTTTTCTCACAGCAGAACTCGATTCGCAATTTCTATCAAACAACGATGCCGTCAACCTCATTCGCACGCTCGCGGAACGCGCTCGCCGCGGCTCTGAAGAATTCACCGCGCGCCCCACGCTTCCTCTTTATTTGCCTGGAGAACCTGTGGAAGTGGAAGTTCGGTGGCACGCCGCAGAGAAACCTTCCGGGCCGCTCACCCTTCGCATCAGCGAATTCCCCGAGGGCCAGCCATCCCAGCGCCAGGCGCAGACCGCAAATTTGGCAGCACAGCAAGTCATTTTGTTTTCCTCCGCCAAGGAAAAGGGCTTTCACGTCGTCCAAGCAGAGCTTTTGGACGGAAACACTGTCCGTGCTACTTATCGCTCAGGCTTCTGGATTCGCGACCCCGAGTTTCTGCGCTCCGGCCCGCACCTGACGGTCAATCACGATTTCTTTGAACTTGACGGCCATCCGCTCGCTGTCGTTGGAACCACGTACATGTCGAGCGAAGTCCAGCGCCTCTATTTCGACCATCCCAACGTGTTCGTCTGGGACCGCGACATGGCCCAGATTCAAGACGCTGGCCTCAACATGCTGCGCACGGGGTGGTGGACCGGTTGGGACAAATTCTGCGACGAGAACGGCCAGCCTTACGAACGCACGCTCCGCACGCTCGAAGCCTACCTGATGACCGCGCACAAACACGGCCTGCCGGTACAATTCAATTTCTTTGCGTTTCTTCCCGAAGTCCTCGGCGGCGTAAACCCTTATCTGGATCCGCACGCCTTACGCAAGCAGCAGACACTTGTTTCCACGGTCGTTGAGCGCTTCCACGATGTTCCTTTTCTCGCGTGGGACCTCATCAACGAACCCAGCATTTCGCAACACTTGTGGCAAACGCGCCCGAATGGCGACCCCGCCGAGATGGCTGCTTGGAATCAATGGCTCTCGAAACGCTACCGCGACCGAGCTGCGCTCGCAGCCGCCTGGAACGTGCCGCCGGATTCCATCGAAGGGAGCATTTCGCTGCCGGGTGAACTCGAATTCAGCTCGCGCGGCATGTACGTGGGCCACAACTCGCTTCGCGTCTATGACTATTTCTTATTTGCGCAGGAAACGTTTTTGGACTGGGTCCGCGCCATGCGCGAAAAAATCCGCGGCACCGGCTCGCAGCAACTCATCACCGTCGGCCAGGACGAAGGCGGGGTGAGGGATCGCCTGTCGCCCGCTTTTTACGGCTCAGCGGTTGATTTCACCACCAATCATTCCTGGTGGGGGAACGATTCCTTGCTGTGGGATTCGCTCACCGCCAAGCAGCCGGGCGAGACCATGCTGATTCAAGAGACCGGGCTGCAGCGCGAGATCAATTTGGACGAAACGGCGCGTTTCACGCCGGAAGAGGAAGCTTTGTTGTTCGAACGCAAAGTCGCGCTTTCTTTTGTGCAGGGTTCGGGCGCCATTGAGTGGCTCTGGAATACCAATTCCTACATGACCGAAGCCAACGAAGCGCCCATCGGCGCTTTGCGCGCGGATGCTACAGAAAAGCCCGAAGCTACGGTGATGCGCGATTTTGCGAGCTTGGCAAGATCTCTGCGCAGCCATTTGCAGAATCCGCGTCAACCCTCCATCGCCGTCGTCACCTCGCAGGCCGCGCAGTTTTCGGTCTTGGCCGACTTGCAGCTCGAGGCGCAACAGAAAGCGGTTCGCGCGCTCGCCTACGGCTTGCACGTCACTCCTTACGTCATCGCCGAAAACCAAATCGCCAAGCTCGGCGCGCCGCAACTCGCGATTCTTCCATCGCCGCAATCTTTGAATGAGAACACCTGGCAAGCCTTGCTTGCCTACGTGAAAGCCGGAGGAAATCTCCTGATCACCGGTGCCATCTCGCGGAACGAACACTGGCAATTTCGCGACCGTCCGCACGACCTTGGGCTGCGCACGCAACTCGAGCCACAAAGCTATCGCAGCGCGGAAATCCTCCTTCAGGGCAAGACCATTCCGCTGTCGTTCGATCAGCAGAAGCAATTTTCGCTGGAAGCTCTTCGTTTCGGCGATGGTTCAACCTGGAAGGAGATTCCCCTGGGCCAAGGAAGAGTCTTCTGGTCCTCTTACTCGGCGGAATTGGCTGACGGACTCGACGCTGCAACCTCTATCTACAGCTACCTTTTGACGACAGTGAAAATCAAGCCTGCGTTCGAACTGCAGTCCGCGGTTCCGCCGGGGGTGTTGATTTCCGCTACCGAACTTCAGGATTCCGTCCTTTACATCCTGGAATCCGAGAACGAAGAGGACGCCGCGATCGACCTGCGCGACTCAGCGACTGACGCGCCGCTGGCGCTGAAACTCCCGGCACAGCACGCCGCCCTCGCCCTGATTGGAAAAAAGGAAAAAGCCGTCGTCGCCCGATACGGCTTTTAGATGCTGATCTCGCGCGTAACCTTTCTGTCGTTTAGGACTCCAATGGATAGCCAAAGCGGAGAGTTTGCTCGGTTGGAAATCAGAGAGTCCAAACGGTTTTTCCATCAGCACGAAAAATGCGTAGGATAGTAGGCAGAGGCAAAATCAACAGGGAGGAGCAAGATGTTGATTCGTAAGGCCGCGGATTTGACATACGCGGAGGTCACGCCCAAAGCGGTTTATTTGAACCGGCGGAAATTCCTGCAAGCCATGGGGGTTGCTGGCGCGGCCGCGGTTGCGGGGCGGCGCCTGATCGAATTGGCCGTGCCCGGTCGGAGCGCCCTGGCAGCAACGAAATTCAGCGATCTCGTGAAGAGCCCTTTCAGCACCTCCGAGAAGCAAAACTCTTTTCAGGACGTCACGCACTACAACAATTTCTACGAATTCGGAACCGACAAGTCCGACCCCGCGAAAAACGCGCAAAAATTCGATACCTCCAACTGGGTCGTTTCTGTCGAAGGTGATGTCGCCAAGCCGCGCAAGTTCACCATGGATGAAATCCTGAAGATCGCGCCGCTCGAGGAGCGCATCTACCGCCATCGCTGCGTGGAAGCGTGGTCCATCGTGGTGCCTTGGATTGGTTTTTCGTTCGGCAATCTCGTGAAGCTCGTCGAGCCAGCCCCTAAAGCGCAGTTCGTGGCCTTCCAGAGTTATTACGATCCACGCCAGATGCCCAAGGGACGCTGGGCCGGAATCGAGTTTCCTTACGTCGAGGGCCTGCGGATGGACGAAGCCATGAATCCGCTCACGCTGCTTTGCCTGGGAATGTACGGTGAATCTTTGCCCAATCAGGATGGCGCGCCGGTGCGCCTGGTCATCCCGTGGAAATACGGTTTCAAGAGCATCAAGTCGTTGGTCAAAATTAAATTTCAATCGAAGATGCCGCCGACAACCTGGAATCTCGCCGCGCCAAATGAGTACGGCTTTTATTCGAACGTGAATCCCAACGTGGATCATCCGCGTTGGAGCCAGGCCAAGGAGCGTCGCCTTGGCGAAATCTTTAAGCGCAACACGCTGATGTTCAACGGCTACGGCGATCAGGTCGCCGGCATGTACAGCGGCATGGACCTGAAGAAATACTACTAAGCTTCGACCTGCGAAATGCGCGCCCTGCTTACCAGCAAGTGGACCAAAGCCGCGGTTTTTATCCTTTGCTTGATTCCTTTGGGCGGGCTCGTTTGGCGCGGCTTTCACAATGGCCTGGGCGCCAATCCCGTCGAGTTTATTCAGCTAACAACCGGCCGCTGGACTCTGCGATTTCTCGTCTTTACGCTTTGCGTGACACCGTTTCGAAAGCTGCTGAATCTTCCCGATCTGATTCGTTTCCGGCGCATGCTCGGTCTATTCGCATTCTTCTACCTCTGTCTGCACTTCCTCACCTACCTCGGACCCGACCAGTCTTTCGATCTCTCCGCCATGTGGAAGGATGTCGCCAAGCGCCCGTTCATAACTGTGGGCTTTCTGGGTTTTCTGCTATTGCTGCCGCTCGCGATAACTTCCACAGCCGGCTGGATCCGCCGGCTTGGCGGAAAGCGCTGGCAGGCGCTGCATCGCCTTATCTATTTCGCGGCGGTTTGTGGCGTAATTCACTACTACTGGAAGGTGAAGTCCGATGTGCGCTTGCCGCTCTTCTACGGTGCGCTCGTCGCGATCCTGCTTTTGTGGAGATTAGGGGATTGGTTTTTCAAGCGCCGTTCAAGCGCCGGCGCGAAACTTTCGCCGCAACACGCTCCCGCCAATCCCGCGCAGTAGTAAGTCTTTCTTGAAGCTAGTTGACGTCGCTTGGGGAATCCTGGAATTCCACGCCCCAGAACCGTGGCGCCGGAGTCAGAAATTCGATGCCCACGCGCTGTCCCTTCTCTACCGGCTCGCCGAGGTAAACGATCCGGCATTCCTGTTCTTCCTGGGTTTGCGGATTCGTGAGGACCAGCATCTCGCCGTTGTCCACTTCATGCTTGAGAAGCAGCAAACCTCCGTGAGGGCTCACGACCACCGTCTCGCAAGTTTCCTTGAACTTCTTGCGGTCGTGGCTGCGCCCCTGGGCCTGGATGCGGATTTTGTGGAAGGCCCGTGGGCTTCGTCTCGGTGTTTCTGAAATCGTTTCGTTCATAGCGCCATCATCAGCCGCCACTTGAACATCGTCAATCTGGCCTTGCGTACAGGTGTTCTCCAGCGGCAAACGTCGCGATGCCATTCGAATCGCAAGCGCCTAAGCGGTCGCGTGGGGCTGCGTGCCGTATCGAGCCAGAACTTCGTCCAGCTCTTGAAGCCGGATTGCCTTGCTGAGGTATCCGTCCATTCCGCTTGCGAGGCACTTTTCGTTGTCGCCCTTCATGGCGTGCGCCGTTAGAGCAACGATGATTTGATGGCCGCCGGTGCTGTGCTCTTTCCTTCGGATCGCCGCCGTGGCTTCAAACCCGTCCATCACCGGCATCCGCACGTCCATCAGAATGACGTGGAAGGCATTGTTTTCCAGAGCCGCCAGCACCTCCAATCCGGTGGCAGCCACGACGACGCGGTGCCCTCTATTCCCCAGCAACCTCACCATCAGCCTCTGATGTGAGGGAGAGCGGACTCCACACCCGCACACACTTCACACTTCCCGTTTTGGGGTTTGCACATCTCCAACCAAAACGTGCCCCTCCTAAGCTCTTTAAGGGCTTATTTCTCAGCGCATTAGCCATTGGAAGGGCCAATCCGATTGGCCCTTTTGTACCGATTCGGCGCACCTGTTTCACTTTTGTGGGCCGTCGCCTGAAGGTCAAACCAGCACTCTGCTTCAATGGCCGCTTCATAAAACAGGCGCTTGAAGGTCGACCCCGCCTTGTGCGTGGGCCAAGGCAGCCTTAAACTATCATTGCGTGGCGAGCACAGGTCAGCATCCCTCGGCTGCGCAACATTCGTTTCAAATTCTGCGCAGGATCTAGTTGGGATCCAAATACCGAAAGGATTCCCGTCTCCGAGAGCCCCATATGAATCTTGTTGAGTGGATTGACAATTCGCGCGATCAGCACCTGGCCGAACTCTGCGAATTCCTGCGCATCCCCAGCATCAGCGCGCAGAGCGAGCACAAACCTGACATCGAGCGAGGGGCCCGCTGGGTTGCCGATCATTTACTTTCTGCGGGATTCAACACCGTGGAGATTGTTCCGACCAACCTGCATCCTCTCGTCTATGCGGAATCCTTGGAGGCTCCGGGGCAACCTACCCTCCTTTTTTACGGGCACTACGATGTGCAGCCGCCCGAACCTCTTGAGCTCTGGACTTCTCCCGCCTTCGAACCGACCGTTCGGAACGGCAACCTCTTTGGCCGCGGGACGGCCGACGATAAAGGTCAAGTTCACATCCATCTGAAAGCGCTCGAATCACTGAAGAAAGTCAACGGCAAACTTCCCATCAACGTAAAGGTCTTAATCGAGGGCGAAGAAGAAGTCGGCAGCGTCAGCCTGTGGGATTACGTGAAAAAAAATAAAGCAAAATTGAAGGCTGACGCGCTGGTGGTCTCCGATACTTCGATGCTCGCAAGGGGCGTGCCTTCCATCACTTACGGTTTGCGTGGTCTGAACTATTACCAGATTGAATTGACGGGTCCCGAACGCGATCTCCATTCCGGCGTTTACGGCGGAGCGGTCCCGAATCCGCTGACCATCCTGACAGAATTGCTTGCCAAGCTGCACGACAAGAATTTTCGCGTCACGGTTCCCGGCTTCTACGATCAGGTGGCAAAGCTTTCGAAAGCCGAACGAAAAGCTCTGAACGCGCTGCCTTGGAAAAGGAAAGATTTCGAGAAAACTGTTGGCGCGCCTGGCTATTGCGGCGAGAAGGGCTTCACCACGGTCGAGCGGCTTTGGACGCGGCCAACTCTCGAATTAAACGGTATGTGGGGCGGGTATCAGGGAGAAGGCGCCAAGACGGTCATTCCCTCGAAGGCGTTTGCGAAGTTCTCGACGCGGCTGGTCCCCAATCAGGATCCCAAAAAAATCGCGCAACTCGTCGAAAAGCACATTCGAAAGCTGCTGCCGAAAACGGCTCACTGCAAATTCGACGTCTTGAGCATGGGCAAACCCTGGGCGGCTCCGTACCACAATCCGATTTTCCGCAAGGCGCAGGCCGCGCTCGAAAAAGGGTTCGGCAAGAGGGCCGTCTTTATTCGCGAGGGCGGCTCCATTCCCTTTGTGACGCAGATGTACGATACGTTCAAAGTTCCCTGCGTGCTGATCGGTTTCGGCCTGCCCGACGAAAATGCCCACGCCCCCGACGAACACATTGCCCTCGAAAATTATTTCCTCGGTATCAAGGCCATTGCGCACTTCTACGCTGACTTAGCCACACGGTAGACAGGCGGAAGCCTGTTTGGGGCTCCCTGTTTACTTCGTTTATATTAACTGGAATATTGCCCAGGAATTCCGTTCCGGGCCGCCGCAGGCTGTCTGGAACGCGTTCTCGCCTCATTTTTAGCGGTGTTTTCCACACCCCCACCCCAAAAACTGCAGTTTTCCGGGCTTTTCTTGCGATTTTTCCTTGCGTTCTCCATTTTCCTTGGCTATAGTCCTTCGCGGCCCGGGTTCGTTCACGGCAAAAATGAGGGGTAGCACGCACTCGGAGCCTGCTTCGATCGCATCGGGGCCTGCCCCCGATTGCGTCGGGGTGAAAAGAAAAATCAGGAGGATAAGCAGACTAGATGTCCAAGCCACTGAGCAAGACGAAGGTCGTTGGGCACATCGCCGAGAAAGTCGGAACTCCGAAGAAAACCGCCGCCATGTTCTTTGACGAGCTCTTCAAGCTCGCCGTAAAAGAAGCCAAGGGCGCGGCGGGCAAATTCGTGATTCCGGGTCTCGGCCGCTTGGTCAAGGCGCACCGCAAGGCGCGCATGGGCCGCAATCCGCAAACGGGCGAGCAAATCAAGATCAAGGCGAAGACCGTGGTTCGTCTGCGTCCCTCGAAAGCGTTGAAAGACGCTGTCCTGAAGTAGTCGTGGTTTGCTCAAAGTTTTGGCCCCCGGGGCCTGAGCAATCAGGCTCACGGGGGTTTTTCTCTTTGCGGTCACCGTTGCCCGCTGAGAGCGCCGCGTCCTGCGCCCGAACCTGCTAGTGTAGTGCGTCACACAGATGGTCGTTTATTGAGGGCCGCTCGTCCGCGTTTCACTTTTTCCAGGATATCCGAGGCCTTGGCTGTCCAGATAAACGGTTTGGGTTCATTGTTGTGTTGCTCGACGGAAACCATGATCGTGGTGACGAGTTCTTTAACGCTGTGAAACACGCCTCGGCGGATGCACTTGTCGGTGAGATCTCGAAAAAAACGTTCCACCATGTTGAGCCAGGAAGCGCTGGTCGGTGTGAAGTGCATGTGGAAGCGCGGATGGCGCTTGAGCCAGCTTTGCACTCGGGGGTGCTTGTGCGTCGCGTAGTTGTCAGCAATTAGATGCAATTGCTTGTCAGCTGGGGTCTGCTCATCAATCCGACGCAGGAATTTTAGCCACTCTTGGTGGCGATGCCTATCCATGCAGGTGCCGATGATTTTTCCATCCGCGACATTGAGCGCGGCGAACAGCGTGGTCGTACCGTGGCGCTTATAATCGTGAGTCCTCGTTTCACCTCGCCCTTTCTTCATCGGAAGTCCTGGTTGAGTGCGATCCAGAGCTTGAATTTGGCTCTTCTCATCGATGGAGAGGACCAGAGCATGCTCCGGTGGATTTAGGTATAACCCCACGATATCTTCCAGCCTCTCGATGAATTGCGGATCGTTGCTGAGCTTGAAGGTCTTCACCACATGCGGCTTCAAACCGTGTTTGTGCCAGATGCGGCGGACGGTGGCTTCGCTCATGGACATCGCACGCGCCATGCTGCGAGTGCTCCAATGGGTGGCATCCGGGGGCTTCTCTTGAGTGGTCTTTTCGACGACCATCCGAATCTTCTCTGGTGTAAAGATGGGAGTACGTCCGGGACGCGGCGCATCCTTCTTCAGGCCGTCAATTCCCGCTTTCAGGTAGCGCACGCGCCAGCGAGCTGCGGTTCGCGGGGTAACGGATAGCTCCTCAGCAATCTCCAAGTCCTGTTTTCCCATAGCGGCCAGCAAAACGATCTGAGCACGCTCGACGGCCCTTGCCGACAAACTCCTGGCTCGCGCCAGCGCCTGAAGTTGACTGCGGTCTTCCTCGCTTAGCTGAACGGGGGGTGCAATTCGCATAAGCCGCCTCCATATTGTATTGGACGCGGCCCGATAATAAACGTCTCTATTTATGACGCACTACACTAG
>Ga0209804_1000302_pt1 | contig 42477 bp, 44 predicted proteins | sample GraSoiAngelo_139_FD_185896 | JGI IMG/M metagenome (GOLD analysis project Ga0209804, IMG submission 185896) | Grasslands soil microbial communities from the Angelo Coastal Reserve, California, USA - 14_0929_12_20cm (SPAdes) (version 2) | ecosystem: Environmental > Terrestrial > Soil > Grasslands ... | reverse complement strand
ATCGCCAGTGCAAAGTGCCCCAGAAACATAGCCCCGCACTATGACTACGGCTCTTCTTACTGTCAATATGTCTCGGTTTGATCTTCAGGACACGAGTCGCAAAATCACCGATGACAAGTAAAACGCGAGAAACCCTGCAAACGCTACCCACAAGAACTTTGCAAAATAGAGCCCGCGAAAAAACCACTCATGTTGTGACACTAGCCGCCGGTCATCATGAGGTGCCAGGGCCTTGGGGGCAACAGCTCTATGTGTGATGTGTGATGCACCTTGTCCATCCGCAAAACCCTCCAACAATTAGACCAACGCGGATAGCCAGTGCATAACCGACCCATCCGCCCCTGGCGTGTTCAGCGGCTGCCAGCGAAGTTCCAGCGGGCATGCCGAAGCCCATGAGAATGAGCAATTGCCAAAGCGCCATACCTAAAGCATCGCCACCGTCTGGACCAAGCCCTCTACCCGCATCTGCCGTGCCAGTAGAAAGATCACCTTTCGCTGCTGCCTAGTTGAGTTGACGAAAGGAATTGCGTTTCAGTTGATCCGCAACGAGAACGCAGGGCGGTCGATTGGCTCGATGGGTTTCCCTTTCAGCGCGTCGTGGACTTTGCGCAACAGTCCGTCGCGCGAGAACGGCTTTTGCAGAAAATATACGCCTTGCAAATGGCTGGGGACTTCGCTGAACTCTTCCGTATATCCGGACATATAAACCACTTTCAAATCCGGGAGCTCCTTCTTCAGGTGCTTTGCCAGTTCCGGGCCGCGCATCCGCGGCATCACCACGTCGGTGACCAGAATGTCGACTTCGCTCGCGAATCTTTTCCCAATGTCCAGCCCTTCCTCGCCGTCCGCCGCGGTCAAAACTTGGTACCCGGCCGATTTCAGGAACTCGCACGTCAGCATTCGCACATCGGTTTCGTCTTCGACCAGCAGCACGGTCTCCTGACCGCCGCGCAATTTTGCCGCGCGTTCTTCCACTAGAACCGCTTCCGCCTTGTCGGGCACTTGCGGGAGGTAAATTTGAAACCGCGCTCCTGCGCCGGGTTCGGAATCCACGAAAATGTACCCCGAGCTCTGTTTTACCACGCCGTACACCGTCGCCAGCCCCAGCCCCGTGCCTTTGCCCGGCTCCTTGGTCGTGAAAAAAGGCTCGAAAATTCGGGCCTTCGTGCTCGGCTCCATGCCGTGCCCCGTGTCGCTTATCGCGAGCATCACGTAATCTCCCGGCGCTAGCGGTTGGCGCGACTGTGCGTAGCGTTCATCCACGCAAACATTTTCCGTTTCGATGGTCAGCGTTCCGCCCTTTGGCATCGCGTCCGAAGCATTCACCATCAAATTCAGCAGCACTTGCTCCATTTGCCCCGGATCCGCTTGCACGCGCCCTAGCGGCTCGCCGAGCTGCGTCTTATATTCAATGTCTTCTCGCAACAGCCGCTGCAACAGCCTGCCCATCTCTACGATCAATTCGTTTAAATCCAAAATTTTCGGCTGCAGCATTTGCCGGCGACTGAAGGCCAGCAGTTGCCGTGTCAACATCGCCGCGCGGTCCGCGACTCGCCGAATTTGTTCGCAATTCCCGCGCACCGCGTCGGTCGGCTTGATGCGCTCCAGCGCCAGGTCGCTGTTTCCCTTGATCACCGTCAGCAAATTGTTAAAGTCGTGCGCCACGCCGCCGGCAAGCCGTCCCAGCGCATCCATCTTCTGCGCCTGCCGAAGTTGTTCCTCAAGTTGTTCCCGCTGCTGCTGGTTGTGTTCCAGCGTGTTGCGCATACTTTCGAACGCTCGCGTCACGCGGGCCACTTCGTCGCCGCCTGCCGCCGTCAGCGGATAGCCGAAATCTCCTTCTTCCAGCGCTCGCACGCCTTCCATGAGAGATCCGAGCGGCTTGGTAAACGTATCCGAAATCACGTAAACCAGCGTCACGCCCGCGAGCACCACAATCAGTCCCAATCCCACCAGCAAATGATTCAGCCGACCGAGCGACGCCAGCGCCTCTTCATCTGACTTCAGCACAATAAAACTCAGATTCGGATGCGCGCCCGGCAGCAGCTCCAGCGAGCCGGCATAGAAATGCTTCTTGTCGAGCTGCGCGTCCTGCGGCTTGGTTTCGCCCTTGAGCTGCCGCGCAATTTCTTGCTCCTCCAAAGGCGGCAGCGAGCTCACCTCCACATTTTCGCCACTCTGAAACACCACCTCGCTCGCTAGAATCCGTCCCAGATCCTTGGCTCGCGCCGGATCAATCTCGCGTCCCACAATCACTTCGCCCATCTGCACGCTGTTAACCGGCGGATCCTTGTAAAACCTCTTTACTACGACCTGATAAATCTTCTTCCCGTTGACCCACCAATCCCGGCCCCCCGCGCCGCGCACCAACTCGCGAATGCTTTCGCTTGCCACATCCGCCGGAAAATCCGCAATCCGGCTCTGCAACGCGGTGATTTTTCCTTTGCCATCCACGAGCGCGAACAGGTCGCACTCCTCCGACTGCCACGGATCGTGGCTCACGTCGTGAATGACGGTCGGGTCGCCGTTCCGCATGTATGCCAGCGTGGCCAGCAGCTCCGCTTTGCGGCTCAACACCAGCCGCCTTTGCTGCTCCATGACCCGAAATGTTAGGATGGAATTGCGCGCGTCTTCTTCGACCTGCCGCTGCGCCTGACCCTGCATGGATTGGCGCACGGCCAACAGCGTCCCGCCGGTCATCGTAGCGATGACCAGCACCAGCGATAGCAAGAACTTGCTGCGCAGTTTCATTCGTCCCGCGAACTCCTGGAATCGTTCGACGGTCACCCGAAACAGACGCGGCCTTCTTGCTTGGTTTGCTATGCGTCCGCTGACGTGGCGCTCGGGGACATGCGTCTCGTGCCCGGTGGAGCTGACTTTTTCGGCTGGCGTTCGCATGAGAGGGCTAGGAGACCATGAAGTATGTGTTTTTTAACTTTTAGCTGTAATAGCCTTTCAGTACTATTTTTCTAGGAAGCGCGGACAGCTGTCCTTCTGGCGCCCTCTGTTCAGCCCTTGAGTAGCGCCAGGCACGTCGGTCATTTCGAATGAAAAGCGGGACCTCTGCGCCATCGCGCGGCTCTTGCGCGATGAAATCCCTCTTTGTCTTTTCTCCTTCTGCTTTCTGCTTCATCTCTTTTCCCATGGCCGAAGGCGCGGCAGCCACCGCCGCACATTCCGGCAATATTCCTCATACGCCGCGCCAAACATCTTCCGCAGCGTCGGCTCTTCATACCCAATCACAAACAAATGGACACCGAGCACCACCAGGCAGGCCACGATGACGGCTGCCAGGTTCGCCCGCCCAAACACGACCCACAGCCCAGTCCATCCTGTAAGGAATCCCACGTACATGGGATTGCGTACGTAGCGGTAGAAGCCGACCACAACCAGTCGCTTCGGCGGTGCGATGGGCGCCGGCGTTCCGTGTCCTGTACGCCCAAAGTCCCATACGCACCGCAGCGCCACCGCAAATCCCGGCACCGACGGCACCACCGCGATCCAGCGCCATCGCGCCGCACCGCCCGAGGAGAATGGCTCCACATGGAAGCCCAACCACACCGGTAATATCCCAAACCACAGCGCAAAGAATCCCGCTCCCACCCGCAGCTCCGCCGCCGCCGTCGCCCAATTCGCATCATTCCCCGCATGTGCCGGTGCGTCAGCTTGTGCGCGCATCATGATTCACCCCTTTCTTCGGGTGCCCTTCCGAATTTCGAGTGTCCATTTTTAATTTTCCAACCCCGATGAACTGCTTCTACCTAAGGAAACGACCTCGCGCGATCTTCGGTAACAGCTTTCCTTGTCCTCCACTCTTCAACTCGCCCAGGGAATTACTCACCTGCACGGTTACATTTTGAGCCGCGAGGCCATTCCTCCCATACCTACCCGAGCCAGTAAGTCCCAAAGCATCAGCCAATTACGCTGTGGACCCACACTTGCCCCAAATCTCCCCAGCATCCGCGTGCCTGGGCGTGGTGAAAGGGCGCGCGGTTGAAGGAGGCCTCCGTGAAGACTATGAAAAACCTGGGCTTGGCTCTGGTTGCCATTTCTCTGCTCGCGATACCGGCTGCCGCCAAGCAAGGGGCAAAGGGCACGCGCAACAACCATGGTGCTGGCCAGCAGCGTGGCCAGGCCCGTGCCGAGCAGGTTCAGAACGCGAACAAGAAGGGCGATAAGGACAAGTCCAAAGCCGCCCAGAACCACGGCAAACATAAAGGCTGGGCGAAAAACGGCCAGCACAAAGCCAAGGGCCACAGCTAAAAGCAGTCTTCCATCGCTGCATTCTATGGATCCGACCAAGGGGAGCCGTCCGAACTTCGGCCAGCTCCCCTCTTTAGTTTCTACCTCCTCGTCTCTGCTCTCTAAATTTCCGTTTCTGATCCCGTCTTGAAGATCATTGGGGGAGCCGCGTGATCGTTGGGCAGACGCGGCATCACTCCATCGGCCATCCACAGCCATGTCTTTATCCTCGGTTCCGTAGCGGCAGGTCTCTAGCCCGGTGCTTTTGACTTCTTTCTCTGGTACGCGACTTGTCTTGCCCTTCTTCGAATCGCCGCCATTTCGTTGGCGAGGTGGCGTTTTGCTTTTTCTCAGTGCAAAATGGAATCAGAATGTGCCGAATTGCTGCACGAAAGAGGCGTGTTCATTGATAAACACGAAGACCATCTTCGTCCTCGCCATCACTTCGATTGCTTCCGGCGCAAGCCTGGCCGCGCAGAAGCAAGCACAGCCGCGCTTGCCTTACACCGCGGTCCACGATCCGCAATTCATCCCTGCTTCCTCGGCAACGTTTTTGCACGATCCCGACCGCGTCATCGGCATCACCGCAGGCGCCGTCGCCAAAGCCTACCCGGCCGCGATTCTCTCGCAGCATGGCCTTGTCGAAGATCAATCCCCCTCCGGTCCGATCGCCGTCACCTGGTGAAGCTACTGCAACACGGCCCTCGTGTTCAGGGCCGCCAGCAAGGGACGCGACCTCTATATGGACAATGCCGGCGTCGTCGGCGGCAACGAAGTTTTCCGGGACCGCGAAACCGGCAGCCGCTGGCAGCAATCCAGCCTGCAAGCCATTTCCGGGCCGCTCAAAGGCGAGCACCTTGAGCTCTATCAGTTTCTTCTTACCGATTGGCAGGAATGGCGCCGCCTGCATCCTGACACACTGGTGCTTAAGCCTCTTCCCGGTTACGCCGACCGCATCCCCGAAAAGAATGAAATGATTCGCCGCGGCCTCTCCGGTCTAGGCTCCGCGCCTCCTGGCGTGCTTCGCGTGGACCGCCGCCTCCCGCCGCGCACGATGATTCTCGGCCTCGACGTCGGTGCTTCCAGCGAAGCGTTTCCGCTCTCCGTGCTTCGTGAAGCCCGCGTCATCCACGACGAACTTAGCCGCCAGCCGGTTCTCATCGTCCATCAGCCGTTATCGGACACTACTACCGCCTTCATAGCGCGCGCAAAAGGGAAGACGCTGCAATTCCGGGCCGCCAATGCGGACGCTACCGAACTCACCGATAAGGAAACCGGCTCGCGCTGGGACGCTTATGGAAAATGTCTTTCCGGCCCGTTGAAAGGCTCACAACTCGAATCGCTCATCTTGGAGCCGGAGTATTGGTTTGCCTGGTCGGAATTCCATTCTGAGACCAAAATCTATTCCCCCGCTGCACGCAAAAACTAAGTCCCGGACAATATTGAAGCGGCGCCCTTTTGGAGTGCGGGCTGCTTGCCGCAGGCAAGCTCGATGCCGCCTTGCCTCTCTTCTCTGCCTCACGACGGTCAAGCGCCCTAGGCGCGAACCGTCATCTGTTTTCGACGCGATGCGTGCCATCTTCTACGAGCTTCAATGACTCGCCAACCCCTTACGCCGGCCCCGGCATCGTCAGTGGAGCACCCTTCTTCGCGAAAATCATCGCCAGCAGCTTTGCTGGCTGAGTTTCGCTCGCATTGCGCGACACTTCGTGCGTGCTTCCTGGCGCCTCGTAGAACATCTCTCCCGGCCGATAGGTTCTCTCTTCCTGGCCGGAAACCTTGGAGACCACTTTCCCTTCCAGCACATACGCCAGCACGAAGCCTGCATGGTGGTGCACCTTGCCGACTCTTCCCGGCGCGTAGTCAACTGTACTGACCGTCACCTCCCAATCGTCCATCGTGAGATTCGGCAAGTCATGTTTGAAAACCAAGTCGGCTCCGGATCGCTCCCCGCTTTGCGTTCCAGCTTGCGGAGCTTCCGATTTCATTGAGAGTTCCAGCGTAGAAGCACGACCCGCCACTCCGGTCCGTGCCTGCACCTCGGCCGCTCCCAGGTGGTACAACAAGGCAATCGCTCCGGCAAACGTATCTCTTCGTGTCATGGTCATCATGGCCCGATTATACTCGCCGCCGCTCTCTGTGCGGCAGCCGACCTTCAGGGCGGTCAGGGCGGTTCTTTTCCCTTTATAGGGCACAATATGGCAGATCCCGGGGAGTTGGAAAACCGAGTTGTGGCGCAGTTGATCCTGTTTTCGGCGAAGGGACACAGCGCCCGTGCGGAAAGTTTTCAAACCATTTCAACGTCTGCTTGCGCTGAGGCTAGTTGGCGCAGAGCATAGACCCACGAAGATAGCGCCGTCAAGGTGCTATCTGGCAGGCGCTATCGGCAACTAGCCAAATTTCTTACAAGTAGCTTACAAAGAATTTACCAGGTGTTTGTCCTCTCGCATTCCAAGCGCGTCCTGAATAGTCCATTCATGTAGACGCGGGCTGACTTGGCCTGGCCTAAATGAACCAAAACGAAAAGAATCTCACATGGGACGAAAGAAGGGGCAACGCAAACCTGACGAGGAGATGCGCAGAACGGCTGGCGATCTTATTCAGGTCGCCATTGAGGTATTCATGAAAATGCATGGCGTTGACCGGAAAACGACGCAACGGTGGATAACGAGCGCAGCCGTAACCGCCGCAAAATGGAAAACTCCCAAGTCTCGATAAGTCTGGTAATTCCGGCCAATGAGTCTAGGGGACTCAAGTGGAGAACGACGAGATGCACGATTCGATTGACATCCAATTAAAGGTGCGCTTTGAGGACGGCGAGCTAGTGGAGAAGGCGATTCTTTGCCCTAGTTGCGGGGGCGAAATGAGGACGTACAAGGCATGCGACGGGGACGGGGAATGCTACGCGCTCTTGGCATGTATGCTTTGCGGAAATCCCTTGGCCGCGTGTGCAACAGAGGAAGAGATGAAAAGAAACCTGGAAGAGATATGGCGGGAGGTTAAGGCTTACTTGCAACCCACGCGAAAGAATTAGCCGGGGACGCTTTCGCGCAGCATGGTTTTTGTGCCCTGGATGATTTCTGCGGGGCGAAAGGGAGGATTTCCCTTTCTCAATTTGAAACACCACTCGCCCCACCCTCTAACCCGCGCATAATCAATGATATGATATGTATTCTTCAAATACATGCTAGCATTACGGTTTAAGATAGACCGCTCCAATCCGGTTAATTCACCACTTCGGGTCTTGCTTTTGGTATGTGGAATCGGGAAGCTATTATGGACGAACAGGCAATCCAGATAGTGGCGGATGGGGAGGTCACGGTGTCCTTAGAAATTACACAGCGAGAAATGAACGGGATTTACCTTCTGGCGCTTCGAGGGCGCTTGGTGCTCGGAGATGAGGGCATCGGGTTTCGCACCACGGTTGACAATCTCCTCTCCTCCGGCGCGACAAGAATTGTGATTAATCTGGAGCACGTCAATTATGTGGACAGCGCCGGCCTCGGCGCACTGATCGAAGCGCATCGAAAGACAAAAGCGAAAGGTGGACAGCTTAAGCTCTCGAATCTCCGCCCGAACTTCAAGCAGGCCCTGGAAATCGCCCGCCTGCTGCCCATCTTTGAAACGTTTCCGACCGAGGCTGCCGCTATCGCTGGCTTTCTGAGCTTCGAACCCACTGTCGACGGGCCACGGCAATCAGGGCCAACGACTACATTGTGAGGACTGCGCGGAACTGAGCCTTGCCCTCCACGACGCGCCGATGGGCCTTCGAGCTTCAGTCAACGGAACAGCGGACACGCGACAGAAGACTGCGAATAAGTGGATAAGAAACAGACATGTCGGTTCTCTTGAGGAGGAATACGACAGGCCATTTGGTAGTCTCCTATTGCGAACGGGTGTCACTTCAAAAAGGGTAGCCACTTCAAAACAGGAGAGCACGGATGGCCATTTATCAGACCGGGGGATACCGCGTGAAGCCGTCCCCGGTGGAGAAAGTCAAGCAGGCGATCAAGGTGTTTGTCCGGTACGTGCAAGGAAACGAGCCCGGAACAAAGATGTATCTGGCATGGCAGGAGAAAAACGACCCGACGCGCTTTCTGCACCTTTTTATTTTTGAAGACTGCGCAGCGCAGGCGCGCCATGGAGGGTCGCGGCGGTAAAGCAGTTCGAGTCTGTCTCCAGAGCTGGTCGGCGGCGACGTGGTGTTCACCGATTACGAGATGATTTTGGGCAAGCCGACCGAGGCGCAGTGGTTGCAAGGGAAGACCGGGGTAAGGGAGTCGGGCGAAAAAAGCAAAGAGTCGAAAGGGCGGACATTGCAGCGTTCTACTTCGTTATGCCCTTACCGCGATCGGTCGGGAACGGAGTGGGCCCGAGGCGGGAGGCTGATCGGCCGAGTTGCGTTTTGGTGTTGTTTCCTTGCGGCCGCGCCTGTCAGTTCAGGCTTTGATGCTGGAATGGCAAGGAAAGCCCCGAGCAGTTTGTAAAGAACTTGTTAGAAAAAAAAGAACCGACTCCCCGACCAAGTCGGTATAAATTCCGGTCGGCGACTACAACACCTACTTCGTTAGGTCCTTGGGGCGATCGAGCGGGAACAGGGTGGGCTCGGCGGGAGGCTGGTCGGCAATTTCGTTGAGTTCGGGATAGTGCTGGCGGAGGGGCTCCGGCACTTTCACTTTTTTGCGCTTCAGGATGCTGATGAGCTGGAGCGCGTTAACCACGGCCTTGCCCTGGAAATGGTTGTTGGTGATGACGAAGGAGCGCTGCGTGTGCTCGCTGACTTTGCGGACGCGGGCGATCCACGGTTCAAGCTCTTCCTGGGAATAGAGATAGTTGTAGCGTTCGTGCGACGGCAAGTTTTCGTCGTCGGTGAACCAGGTGTCGTAGCGGCGGCCGTGCAGGCGGACGTAGCCGACGGGTGAGGTCGCCTGCGCGGAAGGCGCGAGCGAGCGCCCGATGATGGGCTGGTCGATGTTGCAGATGCCCGCGCTGTGCTCGAGCAGAAGCGCCAGAGTTTCGGGGGAGTTCCAGGTGTCGTGGCGCACTTCGACAACAAGCGGGTAATCGCGAAAACGCAGCAGCACCGCGGAGAGATAGGCCATGGATTCCTTGGTGCGGTGGAAGGAAAAAGGGAATTGCAGGAGGACGGCGCCGAGCTTTCCGGCGGCGCGCAAGACGTCGAAGCCGGTGCGGACGGCGCTCTCGTCGTCCGTGGCGGAGCCGGAAATTGCGAAAGCAACGTCATGCGTAAAGCGCTGCCAAAGTTTTGCGGTGAAGACGAAATTGCGGTTCCCGGAAACGAGATCGACCCATTGCTTGGCGGTCTCCGGTTTCAACGGCTGGTAAAACGAAGTGTTGATTTCGATGGTGTCAAAGAATTCAGAAAGATAGGCGGCTTCGTGGAAGCCGCGCGGCCGGCGCGAGGGATAAACGTAGCCGTGCCAGTCCGGATAAGACCAGCCGGCGGGGCCGATGCGGAGGGCATGCGGGGACGAGGCGCCCTGCGCTTCGCCTGCGGCGGCTTGAGCCTCTGGAACGTCCAGGGTATTGGGCGTGCCGGGATGATCTTGAGGGCCTGGCACATGGAAAACGCTGGCGGGGAGGGGAGTTTTTCGTCGGTGTGGCGGCATAGTCGCTCTGCTGGACCTTATATATGGGTAGGATAGACTTTGCAACGCATTGAAAAAAGAAATGGAAGAAATGGCAGAACGGTTGCCCCCGCCGCGACAGGCTGCTATGCTGTGCCCGATGCGGTACTGCTTGCCTATCCCCGTTTGCCCGCCCCTTCCGAGAAAGTTCCACAGGTGCAAACATGAAACTTTCCATCAATTACAAGCATGTCGAATCGCACAAACCGGTGGAAGTTGAAGTTGCGCGTCACGTAGCCAAATTGCAGAAATTGTTGAAGAGCTACTCGCCGGATCTGGTGCAGTTACACGGTGGGTTTTCGGTGAACCCGCGCACGCAGGAAATTTCCTGCGCACTAACCCTCTCGCTGCCGTCGGGGTCGCTGCGCGCCACCGGGGAAGCGGCTGCGGTGCGCACCAGTTGCAAGAAAGCGTTCAGCGAACTGGAAGCGCAGGTAAAGAAGCACCAGGAGAAGCTGCGCAAGGATTACGAGTGGAAGCGCAAACGCCCTCGCGTGCGCGAAGTTGCAATCATTTGAAGCCCATGGCTGGAGCCAGTGCAGTCATGTGCCTATTGGAGCCCGAGTATTTTGACCGTAGAGGGCGCACCGAGTGGCGCGCTCTACGAGAACACTAAGGAGGGAAAGCGGGAGCTAGCCTCCGCGCTCCCCAAAGGGCCCTGTGGAAAAAGCGGCGCCGTCGCTAACAACTAGAAAGATTCAAGGTGGAATCGGTTCAATTTCTGTTCTGGCGCCCTGTTAAGTGCAGCACGGAGTTGCATCGCGCCAGTAGACGCCGCTGTACGTTCCTTTCAAGTCACTAGCTTCCAGTTTTTGAAATATTTCCTCAGATTTCGCAACGTCAGTAATTCACCTGAGGCGCGTTCAAGGGTTTACCTGATTTATTTCACAGCAGCATCTTGCAAACTCACGGGCGCGGGCTGGCGTGGTGCTCGGGTGGAGTGGTGGTGTAGCTGCCACAGACGCTCCATGAGCAAGTGGTCTTTCTACCGAGTGATAGCAAATCCGTACAATTGAGAGATTTTGCGCCGTGGCGGGAGCCCGTCTGAGGAGGGGTGATGATTCGAATGGCAATTCGAAACGGGCATGTCTCTTTTCTTGCGTTGATCACGGGAATCATGATGCTTTGCGGGATATTGGGGGGGGCGGGGAGTTTGCTGGCGCAGTCGGACCTGGGAAAGATTTCCGGATTTGTGAAGGACCCTTCGGGTGCGACGGTACCGAACGCGAAGGTGACCATTCGAAGCAATACTGGCGTGGAGCGCCAGACGACCACAAACGAATCAGGGTATTACGTCATAACGAACGTGCCGCCGGGGCTGTACACGATGACGGTGGAGGCGTCGGGGTTCCAGAAGTTCGAGAGCACGAACAACAAACCGGACCCGGCGGCGGATATGGTGATTGACGCATCGCTGACGGTGGGTCAAGCGAATCAAACCGTGGAGGTCTCGGCATCAGCTGTGGTGCTGCAAACGGAATCGGCAGCTGTGCAGAAGTTGGTTACGCGAGAACAAATTGACTCGCTGGAGCTCATGGGGCGTAATCCAGTCCTGATGGCGAATTTGCTGCCGGGGATGAGGGGAGGAACCCTGGCGAATCTCTCTTTCAATTTCAGCCAGGGCCCGTCGAACATCAACGGAGCAAGAACGCCGGAGAGCCTGATCACCTATGATGGGGCGCCCGCGGTGCGCACGCGTTCAAACGGTACCAGCCTGGGAGCTGCCGATCTTGACTCCACGCAGGAGGTGCAGGTTCTGACCGCGAATTATGCGCCGGAATTCGGGAGATCCTCCGGCGGGCAAATTCGTATCACCTCAAAGAGCGGCACACAGGAGTTTCATGGGGCGGCTTACGAATACGTTCGCAATACGATTTTTGACGCGAACCCTTGGAGACGCAATGCGGTTCCCGCAACGACGAAGATCACCGCGCCAATTCACTACAACCAGTTCGGATATAACATCGGAGGCCCCTTGTACATCCCGAACCATTTCAACACGAACAAGACTAAGGTCTTCTGGTACTGGGGCCAGGAGTGGGTGAGGTACATCTTCACGGACACGCAGAGCCTGACGGTTCCAAGCGTCAAGATGCGAACGGGCGATTTCAGCGAGCTGCTGGATCCGAACAACACTTTCATCACGCGTAAGGACGCCCTGCAGAACAAGATTCCCGCATTTATAACGGATCCAAACTCGCCCCTGGCCTCACAATGCGGCCAGGAAATTACTCCTCCTACGGGGACCTCTCCGGGCGCGTTCAACACAAACGGATGTTTCCCCGGTAATATCATTCCGCAGCCGGGAAGCACGACAACGGGAACGACAGCCAGCCCAAATGGTCTTGGGATTCTAAACGTGTTTCCTCAGCCCAATCTCACGACACCGCTTTCCAACGGCAACAACTGGTTTTTTTCAGCACAGCACCCGCAACACCAGCGCAAGGATACGATCGCGATTGATATAAATATGACGGAAAACCAACGCCTTCGGTTCCGCCACCTATATTACTCATTTTGGGAATACCAGCCGCTCGATGGAAACACCAACGAAACGCCAAAGTATTTCGACCGGCCGAACCAGACATATTCGATCGACCATGTGTGGACGATCAGCCCGACGAGGGTGAACGAGATTCTCCTAACCTATGCACAGGACGTTGTTCACATCCCGGTAAACGCGCCGGCCTTCCTGGATCGCACGAAGGGTGTGGTGCAGGGCACCGGCTACTTCGGACTTAACTATCCATATATATTCCCCGTAAGCGAGAAGCTCCTTCCCAACCGCATTCCCACAATCAACATGAGCAACTTCTCCCAGATCAACGGTGGGCCGTATCCCTCGCACTCGGCAGGACCCATATCTGACTTATCGGAAAGCTTCAGCTGGATCAAAGGGAATCACACATTTAAGTTTGGTGGATTAGTGGAGCACTCGGGAGAGAATGACAACGATGAAATCAACGTGCAGGCGTGTCCGACTTGCACGAACAATCAAAACGGCCAATTTTTGTTTACAGATGGCCGCCCCAACGGAACGGGAGTCGCCGTCGGAAATGCGGCTCTCGGACTGTTTGATACCTATTCGGAAATCGGCCACCGCGCGTACACGATCTTTCGGTCGAATATGTTTGAGGGCTTTGGTCAGGATGCCTGGAAAGCCCGTCAGAATCTGACCATCACCTACGGCGCGCGCTACACAGTTGTCGTGCCCTACCATGCGGTGTGGGGAAACATGATCGTGTTTGACCCCAGCTTTTACGATCCGAGCAAAGCGGTCACGGTTGATTCCACGACAGGCTTGATCACAGGGAGTCCAACGATTGATCAGCTTTACAACGGGATGGTGATACCGGGAACGGGCTTTCCCACTTCAGCGATTGGGCGCGTGCCCGAAGCCCGCACGACTTTATACAGTGTCTTGTTCCATCCCGGAGTTCCGAATCATTACTCGGACATTCAGTGGGGCGAGATCCAGCCGCGAGTGGGATTTGCCTACCAGTTCAACAAGAACACTGTGCTGCGGGTGGGCGGGGGTCGGTTCTTTACGCGGCTGGGTGTAAGCGATTCGATCTTTCTTGGCGGAAATCCGCCGTTTCAGCCAAATGCCAGCGTTACACTCGGGTCGGTAGACAATCCGGGAGGAAATGGAACGAACGCCTTGCCGCTGGTGGTAACGACACAGAGTAAAGCCTTCAAGAATCCAGAGGCGTGGGACTGGAACTTCACGGTGGAGCGCCAGTTATTCTGGAAGTCGCTTCTCAGCATCGGATATGTGGGCCGCCACGGGTTGCATCTGCAACGGGAGGCGGATATCAATCAACCGACTGCAGCCGTTGTTGCGGCAAACCCATGCCTTCTCCCCGGGGCAAAGCCGGCATGCAATCTCAATGCGTTCCGGCCGTACAAGGGTTTCAGCTCGATCCGCGAGACCGACAACGTTGCTAATTCCATTTATCATTCGCTGCAAGTTTCCTGGACTCGACGTTTCTCGAATGGCCTTCAATTTGGCGCTGCTTATACCTTGTCCAAGAGCATGGACAATGGATCGAACCAGCGGGACGTGGTTCCAGATACCTACGATCCGGGTATGTTGTGGGGCCCCTCAGAGTTCGATGTTCGCCATATCTTGACTGTCAATTATCTTTACGAATTGCCCTTCTTCCGTCACCAAAGGGGTTTCGTCAGTAAGGCGCTCGGCGGGTGGCAAATCAGCGGCATTTCGCAGTTCCAGACGGGCACGCCATGCAGCGTTGCCGGGCCTAAGGACTACGTTGGTGTGGGTTTGGACCCGAACTTCGGATGTGGAGTAAATGGCCAATACTGGGTTGTCAACGGCCATCCCTACATCATCGGGAAGTTTGCCGCGAACGGGGCGAAAGATCCCAATCAGTGGTTTGCGACAACGAACCCCGACGGATCCTCCATCTTCACAGCGCCCCCGGCAGGCACGTTCAACACGCAGCTTGTTCGCGACCTTATTTATCAGCCGGGATTTCAGAACTGGAACATGGGATTGTTCAAGTCCTTCCCGATGAACGAGAAGAGGGGGTTCCAGTTCCGAGCCGAGGCCTACAACGTGTGGAATCACCCGAACTGGGGCGGCAACAGCGGAGGCGGCGTGGATTTCAACCCGACAAGTCCCACGTTCGGTAAGGTTACGTTTAAAGGCAGTGGCAGTTCGGGGCAAGGCGAGCGGAACCTACAACTCGCGCTGCGGTTTTACTTCTGAGAGAGTTGTTGCTCGTCGAGACCGCGGTTGGCGGCCAGACACGGCAGTGCACACGGAACATAGATGAAGAATTACGCTGTAGCAAGTGGGCAATGCAGAGCAGGAATTCCTTCGAGATTTCGATTAGGAATTTTCCGGACAGGCGCAGCAAGAATTTATGTGCAAAGAAATACTATCTCCCATCAGCAAATAAGCCATCAGCAAATAAGCCTTGACAAGCGAAGAAGAGGAGTTTTACTTTATTTTTTCAAATTTGACGGCCAGACACAGCACCCGTCCTTGTGACTGAGCGTCAAAACCATTAGTCCTCGGCGATGTTCGTTGCACCAAGCCACCTGGGCCCCAATGACCAACGCTGTCCCCAACGAACCTATCCGGGTGTTCTTGCTAATTGAAACCCGCCTGTTGCGTGAGGCTTTGGTGCGCCTTTTTTGCAAACGTCCAGACGTTACAGTGGTTGGAGAAAGCGGGCAGGTCGACTTAACGATAAAAGACATTGTGGAATCCAGCTGCGATGTGCTGGTTATCGGAGCGTCTCTAGCGAGTTGGCTTCCGGCTAATTTCACATTTGAGGGGCTAGGGTCGCTAGGGCAACTTGGCATCGGGATTGTATTGATTGGCGTAGACGCCGACGAGAAACAATTCCTGGCGGCAGTGCGAGCCGGGGTTACCGGCTACTTGCTGAAAGACGCATCGGCCTCGGGAGTGATAGCGGCTGTGAGGGGAGTGTTTCGCGGCGAGGCTGTTTGTCCCCCGCAGCTCTGCAGCGCCCTCTTCCGATTTGTGGCCCAGATGGCCAAGGAGGCCCCGCTCGCGAGCCCGGCTCCCCGGCCGGAACTCACTTTGCGTCAGCGGCAATTGGTGGCACTTGTGGCCAAGGGCCTGACGAACAAGGAAATCGCTTCGCGGCTGAACCTGTCTGAATTTACGGTGAGGAACCACATTCACCGGATCTTGAAACAGGTGGACGCCGGGAGCCGGAGTGAGGCCGTGGACGTAATCCGTGCCAGCGGATTCGTTTTGAACGCCTAGGTGATGCTCGTCTGCGAAAGCTTGGCTGGCGCGCGCTCTTATCTTCTAGCAGAGATTAGCGTGGCGGGTGCGGCTACGCCTATACTGGCATTTGGCACGTCTCGCAAGCTCGCCATAGGGATCAGGCAACTCTTCTTTACCTGGTAATCTGTTCCGCGCCAACAAACGGTGTTGGAAAAAAATCCCGCCACCCAGACGAAGAAATTCGCGGCATCCCGCAGGGGAATCAGCCAAATCTTTTTGCGAACGACGGGATCGCCAAGACCCCACACACCAACGGTCCAAGCCATGGTTAGCCTTAGGAACAGAAATGCGGAAAGGTAGGCTGCGGATCCAGCGAAGGAATGGGCTGCCAGAGCGGCAAGCAGGGCCCAAGGAAGTCCAAAAGTTAGAGCGATGCCTACGTAACCCAACGGACGAATATTTCGCAACATAATGGACCATCGCAACTCGTGCTTGAAAAATTGGCGCAGCCCCTCTCTTGGGAAAACCATCCAAACGGGCTTGCGCATCAACTCGACGCGGTAGCCGCGTTCTGCAATTCTGTGCCCCAGCGTGAAATCGTCCGAATGGTGGCTGGCCATGGCTTCAAATCCGCCAATTTCTTCAAGCCGCTCTTTCGTGATGACCATGGTCCAGCCCAGAGCGAAATCAATCCGGCTGAACTTGCGAGCTACAAGCACATTTGCGGAAGAGTCGCTGGGGACGCCGACAGCGTCGAGGTCGCTTGCAAAATTGCCTTCGGTGATGCTGCGAAAAAAGGCCGTGACCACGCCGACGCTCGGATCTTTGAGCGGCGCGGCGGCGTGGAGGAGGTAGTCGGGCTCGACGCGGACATCACTGTCATTGATAACCAGCAGATCGTATTTCGCTTCGCGGACAAGGCGGCAAAGATTGTTCATCTTGGGGCTTGCACCAAGAGAAGGCACGCCCACCAAGAGGCGGATGGAGCGATGAGGAAAGTTCCGCTGCAAAGTTTTGACGATGGGAATTGCAGGATCATCCGCGTCGGATACGCCAAACAGGATTTCGTATTCGGGGTAGTCCAAGCGGCAAAAACTGGCGAAGTTTTTATAAGCTTCCCGATCCACGCCCCGCACCGGCTTGAGGATACTGACGGGTGGTGTGAAGTCGGGAGCTGGCGGTGGGCTTTTGCGCAGGGAGCGAAAGTACGACCAGCCGCAGTATGTCGCGATGCTGTAATAGACGAGAGGAGCAAGCGCAACAATCAGAACTGTCCAACGCAAGATCTCAAATGCCATGTCAGGCTCCTGCCGAGACTCGTGATCCCGGCCCCCATCGGAAGCGAGTACATGCTCTTTCCCGGCAGGCCCGAAGAGTGAATGGAACCAGAAGTACTCCGGCGACGCTACCCATAGTGCGAAAGATGAGGTGCCTTACCCGTGACAACGAGGAGGGTCCGGCGTCACATCCCCCAGCGGTCCCGCAGGGATTCCAATGGCATGATTATACTCCTTTGGACACCCATTCAAATCGTTTAGAAAGACCCGGAACTAATGTACCCACTAAGGTATAGGAAGCAATTCATGGTGAGTGAGTTGCCCGTTGATTGTCCGGTTGACGTAAGTCGCTTAGCTTGGCCCACCAACGTGGCCCATACCATAAGGATACTTCCTCTAGGCTTTCCAGTGTTCTGACCAAAGCTGCGGAAGCGGGTGCGGTTAGTTGGGTTTGTTTTGCGTTTGGACAGAGACGGTCCTGCTGCTAGAATTGAGGGATTGCGGAAGCGAGTTTTTTGCAACTGTGCGTTGCTTTGCGTTTCGTCAAGGATGATATAAGGCGGCGTCAGCAAGCCCAACGGCAATGACTACTTCGCGGAACCGCGCTACATTAGGGGCGTAGCTCAGTGGTAGAGCAGCGGCCTTTTAAGCCGAAGGTCGTGGGTTCGATCCCCACCGCCCCTACCAAAACCCAATAAAAACGGCCCTTTTACGCTGCCGAATCAGCAATTCGAGGCCGAGTCAGCAATTGGAGGCCAGTCCTTCGCCTCGTGTTTGCCAGGCGCGCGGCCAAGCTTCCCAAGGCGTCGCGCTGGGATTGTGGGATTACATGCCCGTACAGCCCTAGCGTGATTCGCGGATCGCTATGCCGCAACTGTGCCTGCACAACTGTAATCGGTGCGCCGCTATCAATCAGTTCGCTGGCTACCGCATGGCGAAAGGCATGAAATCCGGCCAGTGGTATTCGCAACCTGATGAGCAGGGGGCGCAGCTTCTTCTCCCTCAGTTTATTCGCGGAGTAAGGACGGCCTCGGCGATTTGCGAACAGCAGGCCGAGGTCGTTCTCACGATAGTGGCGCGATGACAGGTATTTCTTGAGGCGCAATTCGAGCGCGGGCGGCATCGGCAAATCCGCTATGCTCGCCTTGCTCTTGGGCGTCCCAATCTGCCCCGCGTACGTGGAACAGCGGACCTTTATCAGCTTGCGATGAAAGTCCAAATCCTGCACGCGAAGCGCGAGCACTTCTCCGATGCGCATTCCGGTCACTGATAGCAGAAAACAGATCGTACTGAGCGGCTCGTCGGCGGCCCGGACAATGCGCTGCATATCTCGCAGCACAAAGAACCGAGGGTTCCTTGGCGTATCTTGAGGCAAAGACAACTCCGGTAGGGAAACCTTCGGAATCGTATAGCCCCAAGCGCGAGCCGTGGAAACAATCGAGGATAAAGTCAGTAGAATGTTCTCGATGGTTTTCCGCGTCCGCTCTTTTCCGTTTGCCATGCGCGTAGTAGAAAGCGCAGTGACGAACGATTGCAACCGCTTGGTCGTCAGTTCCGGTAGAGCGCAATCGCCCAGCATCGGTTCAATATGCCGCCGCAAGTGCGATTCCGCCGTTTTCCGCGTGCTCGGTTTCAAGGTGCCCGCTACCTGTTCGCGCCATTCGCGAATTACTGCGCTAAGCGTCGCCGTCCTCTTGGGAACGGGCGGCGTTGCCCCACTCGCAGAATTCACTGAGTCCAGGATGGGTTGAAACGCGGCCCGCGCCGCCCGCTCGGATAGGCCCACAAACGTTTTGCTGTGCTGCTGGCGTTTGATGGTGCCGTCCGGCTGTAGCACGTCCACGCGCCACATGCCCACCCAGTGTCCATTTCGTTTAACAAACGTACCTTTCTGAAACCGTCTTTTTGGCACGATGCGAGTTCCTTTCGTGCCCGTGAAAGACGGCGTTGCGAGCGAAACTGTACTACTAGGGAGATGGCTAGGCAAGCCATCGGATTTCACGCGTTCGTTCGACATTCTTTGCACTCCAAGGACATGGAATTGGAGTGGATAAGGGGAATGGGTAAGGGAGAATGGGAATTGGTGAATGGGTAGGGGAATGGAGTCCGCCCTGTGGATGCTGCAAGGGAGGCCGTAACGCGGCGGCCAGCTGGCCGCCGCGTTACGGCGCTGATGGTTCTCGTTTTTGTGGGCGCTGTTTCATTTGGTTTGTTGTAGGAACTCGCAAAACAGAGGGTGGTAGAGCTTGTATCGCCCTCGTCCAGTGCGGATCAGTAGGCCCTTCCCAACGAGCCGTGCGAAGTATTCCCGTTGGAATTTGCCGCCGAAATGGTCGGCTGACACTTCGCCCTCGCCCAAACTGGCGAAGTGATGGATCAGTTCCAATTCCTTCGCGCTCAATTTCGAAACATCCGAACGGAACTTCTCGCGGTCTAATTGGTCGAGTATCGCAGGCCAGGTTGTTTCGAGCTTGTGCGCCTCAATCTGTTTCTCTGTGGTCATCAAGTACTTACAGATACAAGCAAGAAAATACGGGTGGCCGAACGTTTTTTTGTGGAGCCATCCAGCAACTTTCTCCGAGATGTCGAGCGGGAGGCCGAACACTAAACGTGCATATTCGAGTGTCTCTTGGAACGTGAAAGCTCTAGATAGAACTTTGTATAAAACCGCACTGCTGGGTCGGCCAGGGCCTTTGTTCGGGCAAAATAATCGGGCTTGGCTGAGAAGCAAACGCTGTAATTCATGCCCTCGATGCCGAACCACTGAAATTGGTCTCTGATCATCAGTGCGAGATCTTCTTTGCTGATACTGGTGATGTTCTGAAAGTCATCCAGGAAGAAAATCGCGCCATTCAGTCCCGGCGACCGCAAGAAGTGATCCCAGACCTCTGTGAGCATGTGTTTGAGGAGAGAGCTTCCCGAGCTGAGAAACAGGCGCGGAGATTCACGCACCGAGGCGAGGCCGCCGAAATTGACCCGCTCGAATCTCCAATTTCGAAGCTTGGCGCGCAAGCGAGCTTGCATCTTTGGCGCCGTAAGCAAAACATCCGCGAATTGGCCGAGAAGGACCTCGGCCAGTCGCAAGTAGTCGGGGATGTCGGTTGAAACCGAAACGAAAACGGGCAGCATCGCGAACGACGATTGAGAGCAGAGAGCGGCTAATTTGAGCAGCAAGCTGCTTTTGCCGATTCCCCAGTCGCCCAGAATGGCGAATGAAGCAATTCTGCCCGTCATTAAGCCCTGCTGTAAGGCTTGGCAGAAAATGTCGATCTCCCGTGTTCGGCCAACAAACTCATCCGGTCTGACGCGGAAATTGGGCTCGGGAAGCATGTCGCCCCTCCAAAATCACGAAACTCACAATCGTCAATTTACGTTTGTGATTTTTGTTACTTTCGTGGAACAGACCGAGAGGCGGCAGGCCTGCCGCCTCTCAGCACAGAGGTGGCAAGACCGCGTGCGTGGTTACTGTTGTGGGTGGGAGTTCGAGCGGTCAGACCGACGTTTTGGGATTGAGGGCTTGGCTCTCAAATGATGCGTAGTGGCTAACCGCTTTCGGCCCGCTGATCCCGTCGTTCGGAGTGAAGTACATCCATTTTTGCGTGTCCTCAGTCGTCCAGGGCGACGTAGGAATCCAGCACATCGCCGATTCGGGCGAAGACGCGATCCCACTCTTTTCGGAGCTTTTTGTCCTTGGCGTGGTTGGCCTCGGCAGCAACGCACCCAGCCAGGTCGTCCAAGTCGTCCAAAGTAAAGTGAAAAACCGCTCGTTGGTTTGAGGCTGGAGCTACGCGCAAGCGGCCAAGCAAAGCTTCGTCGGCGAAGGCGTGCTCCAAAATCAACTCTCGTTCTCGGTCACTCAACTCTAGCGGCACTTCTTGACCAGGCCGAATCCGCTGACGCTCTTTGCTGGGGAAAGGGTCAAATGCTGCTTGCAGGACCTCAACAGCAGCGCGTAAGTCGTCCATGTTGGGCTTGGCCATAATCGCTTTCCATTTTGCGGCACCTGCTGAATTTGGCTTGCGCGGAGCGCGGAAGATTTTGCGGAGTTTTTTGTTGACGGCGACGATGGAAAAGACTTCGGGATCGAAGCTGTCGATCCAGTCCCGCATATGCTCATGATCTTCGTGGTTCGGATCGGCGAGGGCCACCAGCATGTGGTAGAAGCCGGGGATTCCGCCGCAGTCTTCCCGGGGAGCAGCAAGCTTTCCCTCAATACAGAGTGGATAAGGAACGTCGAGTTCGGCAGGCAGGATTTTCTCAACGCTGAGCGTGTGTTCCCAGGAATCGCCGAGGTCGTAGATATAAGTCGCCTTGGCACCCACCGTGTTCAGCAAATTCGCAAGGCGTGTGTTCTTTTCGTTGAGGGTGAGCGATCCGCCCAGGAACCTCTCGTTTGGATCAGGAACGCCAAACCTCTGCTTGCCAATGCAGAATTGATGCAGATGGCAATCCTCCCAGCCCATCGCGGCCTGCACGACATCGTGGAACTGCGCCAAGGTGAATTCGGCCGGTACCAATACTCGCCGCCAGATCGGTGGCTTTGTTCCTAGCAGAACAATTTTGATCCGCAAAACGTCCAGCTGAGGGTTGACACTTCCTACGTCTATCTTCAACGACCGCCTCCCCACGCTTTCCTCCAAACGGCCCGAAATTGGCTTACTGTACCATCCTTCGCTCCGACGACGAGCCAAAGAGGAGAAAGCCTCCGCAGCCTTGAGCGCGACTTGGAGCGAATGCCGATATAGGCCGCTGTGCTCGCGTCGTGGTGTGCGGTGCTGGCTGGCAGATCGCTCACTGTTACGGCAAACCTTTGGAGCAGCCTCTCAGCCAGCGCCCGCACCTGCGTGTTGAGCGACAGCCAGTAGAGAGTCCGTTCCGAGGTAGCTTCAACTGACTGCATGACCGTCTTACTCCCCCATTAGGGACGGGTAACCCGTCCCCGCTCCCGTCCCCATTTACCCGTCCCTGAGGACGGGTGGTAACGGAATGGATAAAGGAGAAGCACATTCCAAACCTGGGATCGGAAATCTCAGCGAAGATTCACCGGTTTTCCCTCTCGCCTCCGGCAGCGATATCGACCAACATCGCAAGCTGAGGCTCCACGGCTCTTATGCACCGGGCCGAACACCATCAAGTCAACCTCCGGCGTCGGCGCCACCTCACGACATCATTCACACGGGACCACCACCCCGCATATCTAGCCTAATGTCCATCAAGTCGGCAAAAGTTTGCGCCTACCACAAAAAAATTGTTGCGCGGTCCCAGGATGCCCGGTTGGTACCCGCTTGAGTGCGCCGAACTCGGCCCTCTATCTCCTAATGCCCATAGAGTTGGCAAAAACGATCGCCGCGCCCCAAAGAGATTTTGCTTGGGGAGGTCTTAAGAGGACACGAGCGTGTCAATTCGGGGGCGCCGGCCACAGAGAGCGGGTGCTTCCATGGACCGCCGGTCGAGGCCGCCAGGTTTGGCGTGGTGGTGCAGGGCGCTGGCTGGCAGATCGCCCACTGTTACGGCAAACCTCTGGAGCAACCTTTCAGCCAGCGCCCGAACCTGCATGTCGAGCGAGAGCCAGTAGAGAATTCTTTCTGTCATGATTTCAACTGACTGCATCGTTCCCCTGACTCCTCCTCGCTGGGGATGGGTCACCCATCCCCGTTGACATCCCCGATGACCCATCCCTAGGGATGGGTGGTAACGGAATGGATAAAGGAATCTCTGCCGTGACTCCTTGAGCCGGAAATCTCGGCGAAGATTCACCGTTCTTCCTTTCCACCTGCGGCGGTAACCACCCACGCTGCAGGCGAGGCGGAAGCCTCGGCTGGCCTTGGCGCTGCGCGCCTACTGCGAAAGAGACCATGGTAGCCCCCATACAGACTGTTTTCCGAGGTGGGTTTTCGAAATTTGTGAGCCTTGCAAAGTGGGTGGTGCAGTCCAGCGTGTGTGGTTCTGTTGGGCTGGCCGTTTGAACACGCCGATTCTGGAAAAGTTGCTCGTCCGGCAAACATTTCTTGCGGGGGAGCGGCCCAAAACCGAGGGGCCAGCCTCGGTGATCAAGGACGAGTCCTCCAGCCACTGGGCGAGACGGAATCTTCCCCGGTAGGGAGTCTGTTCGCCCCTCATATCCCCTAATGGGCACCGAGTCAGCAAAAGTTTGCACGTGGCCCAAAAAATTCTTGTGGCCGTCGCTTGCCAGTCGCGGCCCCCAAGCAAATCGGGTTCCAGACCAGCCCTCATAAGCCTAATGCACAACGACTCGACAAAATCTAGCGCCTTGCCTCAAGAAACTTTTGTCTTAGGAAAGCTCAGGGAGCGAGCGTGTCAATTTGGAGACAGCCAGCCAAGGAAACATCCGCCCTCCAGGGAGCCGTCGGCCATCAACGTCACCTCGTCGGGGCATGACCTATGCGGTCGGGATCTCGCCGGGGAAACGCAAGTTCGTGGTTACGACTGACTCGCAGCATGACTTGCCAGTGTATCCAAATCTGGCGCGGGAGATGACCTTGACCAGTCTCGACCAGCTTTGGGTGGCCGATATTACCTTCCTCAGGCAATTATCTGACTCACTTTTAAGAGATTTCCCCGGTGGACGCGCTAGAGGTAATTGGTGTATTTTCCCGCAGGTCGTACCCCACGCCCACGACAATTACAGCCTCCACGCTCCTGGTCGGTTGGTCCGTGGATCCGCAACTCGGAGGCCCGATGCGCTTCATAAGAACGTACGTCCCCACGTTCCTTTCTCTTCTCTTGGCATTCCCCGCGACCCCTCAAACGCACCTGATTCCTATTCCGATCAACTCACAAGTCATCGACGCCCCGATTTGAGCTTCTGATAGAATCCACTGACCGCATTTGGGGGTCGCCATGTCTGACAAACAGACGCTACTTTTGAACGCCGTTTTGCGACGCCTGGACCGCGCTCCTTCGGGGCTCCTTAAAGACCTTTCGCGTGAAATGGGTGTCAGCAGACGAACACTCCAGAAAGTCGTCAGTACTGCCAAAGGAAAAACGTTCCGCGAGGTTCGGGAAGAGATGCTGGTCGAGCAAGTCAAAAGCCTTTTAGAATCTCACCCGACACGAGCAATTAAGGAATTGGCCTTCGAACTTGGCTACAAGTCTCCTCGTTCTTTCGCCCGCGCCATTAAGCGGGTTTGCGGTTCCTCCCCGGCCGAACTCCGTTCTCGCACGATCTTCCAGCTTCTCCAACTTCAAAAAGGCATCCGCTTCGAGGATTAGGCGAAATTATCTTTACCATCTTTACTACATCTAATCTATTGTTGTCGCCGGGATGATTTGTCTCCCTCGGCATGCAAGTAATTCACAACCTGCCCCTTTTTTGCACATTCCGCCCCTTGTTGGCTATTGCTGTTTGACATCTGCTCTGCCAACGTCTCCGAGTCAATCTCATCGAACGGCTTGCCACCCAGCGCCGACGAGGAGTCAATGGGTGGTCCCGCCGCACTGTTCGGTGGTCGTTCCGATCCGTCGGATGCGCGCGGGACCTGCAACTCGGAGGGCCTATGCGTTTCCCAAGAACTTACGTGACGATATTTCTTGCTCTGCTCCTCGGAGTTTCGATGCGCGGCCAGCAAGCTGCGGCTTCTACAACGCAGAGCGCTCCTCAAGCGCTGTCTCTTCTCCAAAACTCACTTTCCGCACTCACTGGCGGGCAATCCGTCACGGATGTCACTCTTTCCGGCACGTCCCGCCGAATTGCTGGCTCCGAAGATGAAACCGGGACGGTTACGTTCGAGGCGCTCTCGGCCGGTGCCGCTCGCTTTGACTTCAGCTATCCCTCGGGTTTGCGAAGTGAGATTCGGGCGGTTAGCAACACTGGCCCGTCGGGCGCTTGGTCCGGATCGGACGGCACCATGCATCCGATTTCCCTGCACAATGTCATGAACAATGCAGGGATATTTCCAGCGTTCAGCCTCGCCGGCTTCGCATCGGGGCAAAACATCGTCGTTACGTTCATCGGCCAGGAAACGAAAAACGGCCATTCCGTATACCACGTTTCTGGCTCACAGCAATTTCCTGACTCGGCCCCGAGCGCTGCCGCTCTTACGCAACACCTGACGCAAATGGAAATCTTCCTCGACGTTTCAACGCTGCTGCCGGTTGCTTTTGATTTTAGTGCCCACCCTGATAATGACGGGGCTCTCGATATTCCCGCCGAGCTACTGTTCTCCGACTACCGCACCGTGAGCGGCATCAAAATCCCATTTCGTGTCCAGAAATTTCTAAACAACGGCTTGGTTCTCGATCTTAATTTCCAGAACGCACTCGTCAATTCTGGCCTTTCTGGAAGTTCTTTCAATATTCAATAAACTAGCAACAAACGAGGAGACCCCCCAATGCTCCGGTCCCTGTTCTGCTCGTTCGGTAAGTCGCTATGTCTGATTTCGGTCGCAACGGCCGTATGTACTCTTGCGCCCGCTTCTTTCGCTCAGGTGGCAACGGGGACACCGCCATTCGGAAGTTTCGGAGGAGCCCCCGACGTGGTCAATCTCGCCAATCTAAATGACCATCACACGATTCCCATCATCCACAAGGCCGGTCGCGGCACGGATTTCACCTACGGCCTAAGCTACGATAGCTCCGTGTGGTATCCAGTGGGAGTAAGCCCTAACCAACTGTGGCAACCAGTTTCGAATTGGGGCTGGGCGTCGCAAACGCAAGGTCCGACCGGATACATTGCCTATAATACGACTCAAATTCAAATCACCTGTACCACCACCGGAGGATTTGTTTACAAGAGGTATTACATTAATCAGTACACTTACACGACCTATTATGACCAGTTTGGAGCGGGGCACACCGTAAATGCCACGGTGAGCCAACAGTTGATTCCTGGGTTTACTGGGTGCTCGCCCAATCCTGCTTATCCTTATAGTAAGACGGTCACGGCGAATGATGGTTCGGGGCTGACTTTCAGCCTCAGCGCGGACCCAAGTGCAATCATTCATACGACAAGCGGCACTGATATCTATCCATCATATAACCAAACCTCTGGTTCCGGGTCGTTTACTGACCGGAACGGCAACATAATAAGTGCGAGCAGCGGAGGTGTCTTCACCGATACCCTAGGTAAAACCGCCCTCACAGTGTCCGGCTCTGGCACTGTAGCCAGTCCGATGAAATTTACTTACACCTCGCCATCAGGGACTTCAGCCTTTTACCAGATAAACTACACGAATTACACCGTTGCCACCAATTTCGGCGTGTCAGGAATCAGCGAATACAAATCAAGCGCTGCGGTACCTCTCGTGAGCAGCGTCGTTTTGCCGGATGGATCTCAATATAGTTTCAGCTATGAGTCCACTCCGGGCACCTGCACTCCATATTCCGGGACAACGTGCGTTACAGCTCGAATCGCCTCTGTTACGCTCCCCACAGGGGGCAAGATTTCTTATTCTTATTCCTTTGCGGGCTGCACAACTGCTATCTTCAAAGACGGCAGCGCTGCTTGCTTACAGCGGATCACACCGGATGGCACATCGACTTACGCCCGCACCATGGGCACTGGTTCTTCCTCCGCAACACTCACCACCGATCCTTTGGGCAACCAAACCATTCTTCAGTTTCAGGGCATCTACGCGACGCAGCGCGACCTGTACCAAGGTTCTGCACCAACTTTTACCTCAGTGCCGATTGCGGAAAGCACGCTTCAAACGGCAAGCCTTTTACAGGAAATTCAAACCTGTTACAACGCGGCTACCTTACCATGCACAGGAACGACGGTCAGTCTGCCGATCTTGCAAGAAACCGTTATTGCCACGCTTCCAGGGCCAGGCAAGCTTCAATCGCAGCGTACACAAAAGTTCGATAGCTACGGAAATCTGATAGAAACTGATGAGTACAATCTGTACGTCAGTGGGTCGACCCCGCCTCTCCTACGACAGACCCTGATCACCATGGCAAATCTCGGGGGCTATCTGCACTCATTCACTCAGACGGTGAAGGTGTTGGATGGCAGTGGAAATATCAAATCTCGAGTAGACAAAAACTACGACCAATATGTTTCGTTTACAGGATCGAACTGCATTACTGGTGCGCCCCAGCACAATGACACGAGCTACGGCTGCTCGTACATCACTCGTGCCAACCTCACTTCGATTGTTCAATACACTGACCCTGTCACGCCCGGTGGCGCTATAACGAAAACCTTCGCATACGATTCGCTCGGGAATATGCGGACAGCCCAGCTCAACTGCTGCCAGCTAAAGACTTGGGCTTATTCTTCAACAACGGCGTATTCCTACGCGGATTCAATTACGAGTGGATCGGGAACGCCGTCCGTGACCACGAGCATGACCTACGATCTGAACATGGGGCTGATCCTAACATCGACTGACCCAAATTCCGTTAAGACAACTTTCACCTACGACAGCATGGGTCGCCCTCTTAGCATGGTTCCAGGAAGCAATCCAGGTACCCAATATACCTACAACGATTCTGGTTCCTGGTCTGTTCAGGTCTGTTCGCCGGTTCAAGGCACCAGTACGGCATGCCAAAAGGCAATCCTAGATGGCCTCGGCCGGCCAACTACAAATCAGTTTCTCGACGGCAGCGGAACGCTGTATTCAGCCTCCGACACGCAGTACGATCAGCTCGGCCGTGCATACAAAACCAGTAATCCCTACACAACCTCAGCTTCCTACTGGACTCAGACAACCTTCGATCCTTTGGGTCGCGTCACAAAAACGACGCTCCCCGATAATAGCGCCAGCACTGCCTCCTACACGGACAATACTGCCACTATGTCCGATCCTGCGGGCAAGCAGCGTAAGAAAGTTTTCGACGGGCTGGGGCGTCTTACTTCCGTGTATGAACCAGACCCAACGAGCGGCAATTCACTAACTTTACAAACTTCTTACACGTACAACGTCTTCGATGGACTCACGACGATCACTCAAGGCACGGCGCAAACCCGAACATACAATTATGATGCGCTCGGCCGAGTGACTAGCACTACTACCCCAGAAGCCGGGACAGTCTGCTTTGGAACTCTTTCGGGCTCAACATGCCAGCCGAACGGGTACGATTCCTTTGACAACCTTCTCTACCGGACGGATGCCCGGGGCGTTCAGACTAATTACATATATGACAGCTTAAACCGCTTGGTCGGCATTAGCTACAGCAACGTCCCTTCCAGCGTCTCCGCTATGCCCAACGTCTGCGCCACTAGCGGAACCACGAACAACGCAAACGTCTGTCTTACCTACGGCACGAACGCAACTGGTAACAACAACGGCCGCCTTACGAGCATGACCGATCCTTCCGGCTCCGAGTCGTATACATACGACCAATTTGGAAACGTGACTCAGCTCGCCAAAGCAATCGGGAGCACTACTTACACGACGAGTTACGCCTACAATCTGGCCAGCGAGCTTATCCAGATCACTTATCCCTCGGGCCGAGTTGTCCAGGAAAATCTGGATGCAATCGGCCGGATCGGTTCGGTTGTGGGCACGCTCAACAGCGTGCAGACAACCTATGCGTCCGGTTTCCTCTACAACACCGCTCAGCAAGCCACGGGGTTTCAGTATGGCAACGGATTGTTTGCCTCTTACGGATTTTCGGCCGACCGTTTGCAACTCACATGTCTTGACTATTCCACTTCGAACCGCAATGGAAGTTGCGCTCATGACTCGACAACGAAATTTGGCCTCAGCTATTCCTACGGCTCGGCGGGAAGCAACAACGGCCAGATCGCCAGCATCACAGACAGTGTCGACAACGGTCGCAACGCCACCTACACCTACGATTCTCTTTATCGCTTGACGCAGGCCGCGACTACTGGATCAACAAATTACCCGACATGGGGCCTCCAGTGGACTTACGACTCTTATGGCAACCGTAAAGCGCAACAGATTTACTCCGGCTGCAGCGGCATCACTTGCCCCACGAACTCCGTGACCATTTCCACTTCAACAAACCAGATCACTGGTTCCCCCTACACCTATGATGTCGCGGGAAACATGACAGACGATGGATCGAATGCGCTGACCTATGATGGAGCAGGCCGCGTGACTCAAGCTGCCGTTAGTGGCAGCAGCTCCGGCACATACACGTATGATGGCAATGGGCTCCGCGTAGAGAAGGTTTCAACTCTCGGCAGCACGACAACCACGACCGTGTATGTCTTTTCAGGTTCGAAGGTCATAGCCGAATACGACAACGGGGCGTCGGCTTCGTCTGCCTCTCGCGAATACATCTATTCGGGCGCAAAGCTCATCGCCCAAATCGATTCAAACGGTACGAGGTACTACCATCAGGACCATCTCTCGAATCGCCTTGCCACCGATTCCAGCGGCAACAAAATTGGCGAACAGGGACACTTCCCCTTTGGTGAACAGTGGTATCCTGTGCCGCCCGCGAGCCCTACAACAAAGTGGCAGTTCACCTCCTACGAACGGGATGCGGAATCGGGGAACGACTACGCCGCGGCCCGCTACGATATCTCTCGCCTCGGTCGATTTGCCTCGCCTGATCCTATGGCAGGCAGCACCGCCAATCCACAATCCCTAAATCGGTTTTCGTACGTTCAAAACGACCCCATAAACCTGGTCGATCCGTTTGGACTATCGTGCTCGCTCGATACGACAGGACACTGGGAGACAGGCACGTGGAGTGATGGTACTACGACAAGCAACTGGATAGACGATGGCATGGTTCTTCGCTGTGACCCTGACCCGGGGCAAGGTGGCGGTGGCCCGCCCAATATCGGCGGTGGCCCGGTTGGCGGTGGCAGCACGTTCGGCAGTCTCTTGGGTCCTTTGCCCCAGCCTGCTCCTCCCCCTGGCTACGAAAAATGCATCGCGGCGGCATTGCGCGAAATGGTTGCCGACGACGAAGGAACGGCGGCCCAGCCAAACGGTGGCTATGGGACTCTTGTTGGGGGGACCGTGCGCAACGCGCCACATCCTTTCCACTGGATACAGGGGCGATTTTTTAGCTGGAATCACCCATGGAACATGCCCGCTGCGGATGTTTCTTCCCTAACCGGACATCCAGATATCTTAGTTGACGCAGGTTATGCAAACAGTACTGCCTTCGGCCGCTATATGTTTACTGTTGATACTTGGAGACAGTTTGGCAGCGGAGGGATGACCCCAGCGGCACAAGACCAAGCTATGAACAATCTTATGGATTATTTAGGTATGATTCAGGATGCTATGTCGGGACCATTTTCTGAGGGAATCGTTCAAGCCATCTGGGACGGAAACAGGAGGTGGGCGAGCTTACCCGACTCTCCTGCCAACCAACCTACTAAGAGTTGGGCTGAAACAATCGACGCTTTTCATGACGCCTTGAAAAACCGCCCAGAATGTCAGTAATTTACAATAGAATGGAATAAACAAGTATGAAGAAGCTCTTCACTTTGGTCGTACTCGGACTGGCTCTCGCTTGGGGCGTTGACGTGCAATCCAAGTCGAAAACAACCCCCACTGAACAAATGAAATTTGGGCTGGAGCAACGCGTCCACAGGCCAGTAGTCATACCAGGTGATGTTCTCACGATTCTTCGTCAAAAATCGGACCTTCAAACCTGTAACGTCGAAGGTGGTTCACGTGACAAAGTTCCCGAAACATGGTATGAGGCCTCACAAATTCACCTCGATGGAACAAATGAGGCCGACCTGCTTGTAAAGGCAAGAAACGCATGCATGATGGGACCTAATCTCGGACCTTTTTGGGTTTTTAGAGAAACAGTTGATGGCCACAGTCTTGTTCTTAGCACACTCGCCGCTGGCTTGCAAATACTCAACACCAAAACAAATGGGCTCAGGGACATCAGGACGGGGGCACTTGTTGGGCTCAAGCCATCCTACGTAACATACCAGTTCGACGGCCACGCTTATCAGCCGAATTAGCATCGAGACAAGCCATAATGTGAACTCGAAGTGCGGAATCGACCGGATTGGGAGAAGCGGCCAGGCACGCTTTATGGTAAAGCAGAACAAGGAGAAACGGAAAGCGGCCCCAGTAAACACCGCGTCCACTCCTTCACCACGAATCAAGAGAATCTATTGGGTTGTTCCTTGCTTGGCAGCGTTTGTTCTTTACGTCGCTGCACTCCGCTTTGGGTTCATCTTCGACGACCACACGCTGATCGCAACCAATCCGCAGGTCCAATCGTGGGACTATTTGCCTCGCTTGTTAACCACCCACCTGTGGAGTCAGAAGACCGAAGATTCAACCTTGCCACAATACAGGCCGATGTTTTCCATCTGGCTTCTGACGGTATATTCTTTAGCAGGCTTGACGAAATGGTTTTGGCACCTGTCCAGCATCACTCTTCACGTCGTTGCGACATACCTTGTCTTTCGGCTCTCTCTCCACGTCTTCGAAAACGCCTTCTTTGCGAGCGGTGCGGCTCTGCTCTTCGCCGTTCATCCAATCCACATCGAGCCCGTGTGCTGGGTTTCGTCCTGCAACGAACTACTGTATACGACGCTAGTTCTCTCCTCTCTCTCCTTGTTTTGTTATAGCCTGCCGACAGGGCGTACGCCTACTTCTGCGACGCTTGGACCAGGAAACCCAGTTCGGAGAAGTTGGAGATGGTTGAGCGTCGGCTTATGGACGGCCGCCATATTTACAAAGGAAAGCGCCCTCCCAGTTCTGGCTGTTTTTTCCTACGTAGCTTACAAAGTGGCTGACCCATCTCTCGCCTGGGGACTTCGCGCACAACAGGCTCTGCGCCGTAGCCTGCCTTATCTCATTTCCGTAGCATTTTACTTCGGAGCACGCTTCCTTGCGATTAATCGCGTCGTGGGGCTGGAACGGGGTGCCCAAACCTGGGCGCAGGTGTTTTATTCTGCACCTTCAATCATTGCGTTCTACATCAAGAAGCTGATTTTTCCTCTGAATATGAGCGGATTCTATGTAAACCCGCTAATCTCAAGTCCCACAACCATGATGTGGGTCACGGGAGCCGCAAGTCTCTTGGTCTGCGGGATTCTGGCTTGGCTGAGTCTGAAATACGTCGCGGTCGGTCTCGGTTCGATGCTCCTTATTTTGCCGATGCTGCCGGTGCTTGCGGGAGTTAAAGTTTTTTGGCAAGGCGATCTCGCTCACGACCGTTATATGTATCTGCCTTCGGTGGGCCTGTGCATTTTGTGCGGTGCCGTGGTGAAACACCTCAGGACAGAAAAATCGAAGGTCTTCGTCGACGCAACTGGTGGAGCCGTCTTAGTGAGTTTCGCCTTGCTTACGCTGACTCAACAGTGGCACTACAAAGATGACGCGTCGTATTTTGGAAGGGGAGTCCAAGTCAATCCCAACAATGTCTTGGCAAGAGATTATCTCGGCGACTACTACATGATGCACGGCCACATGGACTGGGCACTTGCTCAGTTCAAGCGCGCCCACGAAATCGATTCAGAACACACGTACACGATTTTCTGCCTAGCGAGGGGGCTATTCACGGACCACCAATATGCTGCTGCCCAGCCTTACTTAGAGCAGCTTGCTCGCCTGCGTGACCTCGCAGAGGGCCAAAGAGCGACCGTCCTACTGGCTTTGGGTCAAACGGAAATGAGACTCAACTATCTAGCCCGTTCTGAAGAAGTGCTAAGGCAGCTCGAAAGCCAGAATGAATCCTACAGAGGCCTTCATGACACACTGGGTGCTCTTTATCAAACGGAAGGTAAGATCGCAGAAGCCCAGCACGAATATGAGCGTGAGTTCGAAGTTTCCGGAAGTTTACTCTCTAGGCAAAAAGCACTACGTCTCGCCCAAGTCATACGAGGGAGTCCAACGGACCCGCAGCCCGCTCGGTCACAGCAACCTAATTCTATGATCCTTTCTCAGCTTCCGTCTCAGGAGCCTGTGAACTAACTGTCCTGTTCATGGACTCCGAACTCAGCCCCGCTGCTTCGATGACCACCTCTCAACCAACGATAGACTTGGCAGTGGTCATTCCCACGTTCAACGAACGAGAGAACATCACTCCTCTGATCACTGCCCTTGATGCAGCAATCACCGGAATTGAATGGCAGATTTTGTTCGTGGATGACGACTCGCAGGACGGGACCGCTGAGCAGATTCGGTTAGCCGCCTCCACGGATTCCCGCGTGCTGCTTTTGGAACGGGTCGGTAGGCGCGGCCTTTCTTCTGCTTGCATCGAGGGGATGCGTACAACTGGAGCCCCCTATATCGCTGTGATGGATGCGGATCTGCAGCACGATGAGCGCATCTTGCCGGTGATGCTGGCGCGATTGAAGTCGGAATCTCTGGACGTTGTGGTTGGTAGTCGCTCGACTTCCGGTGGGAGCATGGGTACCTTCTCTCAAGGGCGCGCACTGCTAAGCCGTTTGGGGGCGGAAGCGGCGCACCTAGTTTGCAGCTGCCAGTTGTCGGACGCCATGAGTGGATTTTTTATGTTGCGTCGTTCATTCTTTGAAAAAAACGCGGATCGATTGAAAGGAACGGGCTTTAAGATCCTGCTGGAGCTTCTTGCTGCGAGCCAAGTTCCACCCCGCGTTGCCGAAACCCCATATACGTTCCGGGAACGACAACGTGGCAGCAGCAAATTCGGTATCGGAACAGGGCTCGCGTATCTCCGGTTTCTGGCGAAGGCGGTCTCGCAGCCGCTGAACTGCATTCGGAAGTAATCGAGACTACGGGGCCTTTTCCTTTGGGGCCGACGAAGTTGGCGGAGGCGGCGCCTGACCTCGCATTACGGCATCGAGGTACGCGGCGTTTTGTCGAGCCACCGGGTCGCCGGAAACTTCAACTTCACGCGCAAATTCTTTTTGGGCCTCCGGAATGTTGCCTTGCAATTGATACAGATAGCCAAGTGTGCCGTGAAGACCGGAATAAGATTCGTCCTCGGTCGAAAGCTTGGTGAGAACTTCCTTTGCCCGGGTAAACCGATTCAGGCTGATCTCAGTTTGGCCCAGTGTAAACAAGACTGTTCTCCGGCGATCAACCGGGCTGTCGTTCTGGCTGGCAAGTTCCACTAGATAAGGCTCTGCCATCGTGAATTGATGGTTGTTGAATAGTCCCATAGCTAGTTGGAATTTCGCATCAGAATTGCCGGGTTGGAGTTCATGGGCACGATTGAACTCTGCTAACGCTTCCTTCATACGGCCTGAGCTTGCGTAGAATTCGCCGAGGTAGTCAATCACACGGACGTTGTTCGGACCAACATCGATGCCCCTCTTGAAGTAGGCTTCATCATCCGCGTAGAACTTTTGCTGAGTAAGTGTTAGCGATCCGAAAAGCGCAACCAGCACAGAACCGATCACGAGAGTTAATGTTCTGGACCAATTCGAAAGTGTGAAGCCCTTGCACGCAATCAGACCCGCGAACAGGCAATATCCCACGGATGGCAAATACATGTACCGATCATGGGCTAGCTCACCGTCGAAGAAGGTTCTGATGCCCGCCAGAACAGGAAGCATTGGAAACAGCAGAAGAATGGATGCAAGGCCTATCGTGGCCGACCGCTTCGCGCTCAGCCAGCCTAGGACCGCAAGCCCCAGTAGGACCAGCCCGCTCGTAATCAACACATCTGCGGTCGGTGATGACAGCACGGAATTCACATAGAACGGACTCAACCCAAATGGGAATAGGAGCTTTCGAACATAGAAGGTGAAGATCGATGGTGTGGAGCAAAGCACTTGCGTCCAAGTATGCTCGCCCTTTTCCAGCCCGACTCGACCAATAACCAGAAATCGCGTAACGAAATATAAGGCGACACTCACGAAATACGGCAGGCCAAAACGCGCGGTGTGTGTTAGTCGTTCCTTCCAAGGGAGGGACGGATCGAGTCCTTTGTAAGCCAAATAGAAGAATGCAGCCAAGACTGGCAGAGCGCTTTCCTTTGTAAATATTGCCGCCGTCCAAAGAGCAACGCTCAAAGGCTTCCAGTACTGCCGAGATGATTCGGGCTCCTGCTCGTTGTGCAATTCGCGACAGAAGAGGGCTAGCGACGAAAGGACGAGGATTGTGTAAAGCAGTTCGTTGGAGGATGATACCCAACTGACCGGCTCAATATGGATCGGATGCACTGCGAAGACTAGGGCCGTCCCGCTCGCCGCAAGAGTGTTCTTCAGAAGTCGCAGTGCCAGCCAGAAGACTAGGTAAGTGGCAAGGACATGCAGTCCAAGGCTACAAAGGTGCCAGAACCATTTGCTTAGCCCGCCGAAGGTATGAACCGCAAGGAGCCAAACCGAAAAGACTGGTCGATACTGAGGAATGGGGCTGTCTTCCGAGTTGTAGCTCCAGAGGTGCGTTGTCAACAGGCGCGGCAGATAATCCCACGACTGCACCTGGGGGTTGTCAGCAATCAGGGGACGGTCGTCAAAGATGAAACCAAAGCCGAGCGTGCGGACGTAGAGAAATAATCCCAACAGACAGGGAACCAACCAGTAAAGTCTATCCGTACGTGTGTTGCGCTCCGTCCGTTTTGCAGCCAGAAGCTTCCTTTGCTTCATTTGCTTCCTTTCCCAACTCACCGTCTGCCCTTTCTATTTTTTCGACGCCGAAAAATCCGCGCGATAAGCCGAACCGAGTCAGACTGAATGCAAGAATGCAGAAATTCTAGCGAACAAAGGTGCCGCTATCTAAGGCCTTTTTGTACGTGTTGTGAAAGGATGGGCTCTTCAGCCTTGGCCCTTCTGTAACTTGTGCCGCACTAGAATTCGTAGGGATCACTCTCTCCTCCCATCGGATTGAGACGCGCAATCGCGGATGTCCATGCTTCACTCACTTCCATGGTCCTTCAGCTCTCAAGGGATTTGCCATCATTTGTTCTTCGAGATAGATCATTGCAAAGCCGAATTTGTTCTGATGTAGTTTCCGTATCCGATAAGCTATATGCCAGCTCAACCGGTCGATGCAACACCATCTAATCAGTTGATCCGACAATACTTCCCCTGGAGAACCGATCTATTTGGCTGTACTCGGTCAAAACCTAGCCAGGGTAGCGTTCCGCTTGATCGAACGCTCGCGAACGACTTTTAGCTGTGAGTCCGCTGCCCGCAGACTTCGAGCTAGTGTTGCGTCGACCCATTGAGACCGCCGCGTTCATCGGGCATGTCAAAATATCGGCGGATAAAATCCAAATTCTGGTTAGAATACTGGCATGTCCGGTACATCTGGTCGGACCACTTTGGGTCCCTTCAGCGGCTATTTATCCATAGTCGGTATTGCTTTAGTTTTTTTTGGGAGTTTTGCTTCACCTTCTGAGGCGCATTCAAGCACCACGGCGCCCGCTCTAAATCAGATGATGGAAAAACAAAAACTCCGAGGTCCGAGGGCGTAGTCTCATACCAACTACCTCCTAAAACGGAACAGAAGGCACGCAGGAAATACCTGTGGGTGGCGTTTCTTTATTTTCTCAGTGTTTTTTACGAATTCACAGTACTGGTATTTCTTCTAGATCGTAAATGGGTTCAGAAAATGCGCGACCGTGCCGAAGGTTTCTACGCAGCCAGCTGGGGCCAAAGCTGGTCGATCATGCCAAGATTCTGGCTGACCTATTGTTTGCTCTTGTTGCCATTGAATGTGTTTGCGCAGTATGTAGGTGTAAAATTCGTTCCTGGTACGCCTGGATGGGGATCCTGGGTTTTCAGTTGGGGATCTAGTTTTGTCGCCGAGTTACTATATAGAGTTTGTCTTACGGTTCGGGACCAGGAGGTCGGTGGTTCAAACATTCGCGCGTTTGTTTCCACCTGCGCCGCTAAATCAGTCAGCAGAATCAGCAATTGGATTTTGCGGGCGGCTGCAACGCCTTCATTCCACGGGACTTTGTAGTTTGGGGGTCGTGTTCGATCCCCACCGCCCCTACCAAGTCCTTGCAAATAGTGGGCTTTTTCACACCTCTTGTCCTCAAACTCAAAATGAGGCTTTGTCCCCAATTGAGGGGCGAGAGAATGGGTAGGGAAGTGGATGAGCGTTGCGTCCATGCCGAGAACGATAACACAAAGTTTCTTCTTAGCCTTAGGCGCTACCACTCATAAGCGCGGGAATCTCAGGCTTGCACGGCTACCGGATGACTGATTCGACTACAGAGGCCAGCGGCCTCGGACTTGGGCATCATCAGAAAGGCGATCTCCGCCGCTATTTTCAGTGCCGCCATACTGGCCTTCGACCGGAAGAAGTCCGCCCGGCTCCACGACCGCTTTCTCTCTTCGCGGCAGCGCAATGCTTTTTCATTGCCTTGCACACTGGGCATTCCTCGCTGTCTTTCGCCGCTTGAACTCAGCGCAGCTAACGCAAGTCCCCGCCGCTTTCCGCTCGGCGTAAACCTGCTTGCTGGACTTCGTGAAGTTTCGGAATGGGCCGAGGGTACATCCTGGCATTAAGAAAGTGCTACAATAGTTACAAAAGTTACGAAGGAGGCATCGCGTGCGAAAAACTCGTTCGATGGTCGTCAGTATGCGCTTGCCGACAGAGAGCGGGAATCGCCTTAAGCGTCTGGCCAATCGGCACGGATGGACACCCAGCGATGCGAGCGCACGTCTGGTTGAGGAGGGCCTGAGACGGTCGGAATTCGCCTTCATCGACTTTCGTGATTCCGCTGCTGGTCGACAAGCCTATATGCAAGGGAGCAGCCTCGCGGTGTGGGAGGTAATGCTCCTCGTTCACAGCTATAAGGCTAACGTTTCGGGCGTGTCCAGGCACCTAGAATGGCCGGAGGCGAAGGTTCAAGCTGCCATCAACTACGCAAAGGCTTTTCCAGAAGAGATCGAAAGCGCGCTTTCAGAGAACGCTGCTACAGACTTTGAGGCGCTAAAGCGGATGTTGCCTCAAGCTGCCAAATTCAGTTTCGCATTAGCCGCAAAGAGTTGAGATGCTCAGGCTGCTTTTGGATGAGCACATCTCGCCAGTGGTGGCAGGTGGTCTTCGCCGCCGCCATCGCGATCTAGCGGTTGTTTGTATGGTCGAATGGGGGAACGGAGAATTCCTAGGACGGCCAGACTCAGCCTGTCTGCAACAGGCTGCGACGCAAGGGCTAACGCTTGTCACCTATGACCGAAGAACGATTCCGCCGTTGCTTAAGACCTGGGCGGAAGAAGGCCGGAGGCACGGCGGAGTAATCTTTGTCGACGAAAAGACTATCCCACCGCCTGATGTAGGAAGCCTTGTGCGAGCCCTTAGCAACCTCTGGCGTAAAACTGCGAAGTGGGACTGGGCTGACCGAGTCTGCTTTTTGCGAACCTAAAACTCATGGCAACAACGGTTCAGTCAGCAGAATCAGCAATTGGATTTGGCGGGCGGCTGCAACGCCTTCATTCCACGGGACTTTGTAATTTGGGGGTCGTGTTCGATCCCCACCGCCCCTACCAACCTAATGCCAAGCTGTCACGAGCGAAACGACAGCCTCCACGGTCATCCAGACGATGGTGAAAATTTGAAGTTGAAGAACGCGCCGAGAGACATCAGGCAGCTCGAATGATGTAGCTGCGGTCACGGGGTGTTCCGGGTGATTCTGCTCATTCGACCTTGCAGTAGCAAAACAGAAACTGCTGGGTAGTGCCAAACGGTGTGCGATGCAGTTCTTTGGAGCTCTCCACCAAGCGGAAGCGAACGCCAAACTGATCGTGCAATGATTCGGCGTCATACCGAATAACGTCGAGCCCACTGCATTTTGTGGGACCCTCTGGTCCAAACGTGCTGACGATTACATGACCACCAGGCTTGACGGCGTGGGCGACCTGTCGAACATAAGCAGCACGTTGCTCGCTCGCAGAAAGAAAATGAAACACCGCACGGTCGTGCCACACGTCATAAGCTCCGGGCTCGAGCTGTGCTTCCGTGATATTGGCGACGAGCCAATGTATCTGTTCTGCGGCCGAACCCAACCGCTTTTTGGTTACGTCGATAGCGGTTTGAGAAACATCGAGGACGGTGATGTTCTCATAGCCCCGTGCAAGGAGGTCATCAACGAGGGTAGATTCGCCTCCGCCAACGTCAATTATGGATGTCGAATATCCGGCAGCCGCGCGCTCGATTAGCGCAAGCGATGTTTCAAGGTGCGCGCAGTACCAACTGACAGCGTCTGCTGCCTTTGTGCTGTAAACCTTTTCCCAATGTGTCTTCGTATCCATACTTACCTACCTCTTACGGATTAGGAGAATAGGCAAAAATGGGCCCCTTCAATGTCCCAACATAGAGAACGTCCGGCGATGTCCCGATCCCACGAACAGTTTCCGGGAATTGGTGTGACCATTGACGAGCGCCGTCCGAGGAGCGAATTGCCACCAATTCGCGACGATTGCTGCCGGCCACCACGGCCCCGTGCCACAGATAAGGTCTGGCCGAAGTCCACTCCTTGGAAGCTTCAGCGGACCAGCGCACCTTTTTGAGTGAGAGATCGATGCTCGCCAGAACTTCATCGCCGAGGAAAAAAACAAGCGAGTCATCCAGTAGGATGAAGCTCCATCTTGGTTCGGAATCCGTCGCAAAATCGCTTAACACAGCACCTGAGCTCGAGTTTAGGCGATAAATATGGCGCTTGGATGTTCCGACGTAGAGATCGTGTTCATGGGCCGTTACGGATGTCGTAACCCGTGCGCCCAAGTCACGTTTCCAAATCTGCTTGCCGGAATTCGCATCAAGGGCGTAAACGATTCCATCGAGCCCACCAAAATATATATCGTCGTTCAAGAGCGCTGGTGTAGAGGTCCAATGGAAATTCTGAGTCTGATTGGAATAGCCGCTGCGGAAAGTCCACTTAACCTTTCCGTTTTCTAGGTTAAGGCAAACGAGCTCGTCACCGAGAGTGACTGCGTAAACGTTGTTCTTGAGGCGAAGGACGTCCGATACGACGCCCCAGTCGTCTACTCGATATTTTCAGCGTACGGCTCCTGTCGACCGGTCGAAGGCATACACATGCCCGATCTTGCCAGCGGTCCCTATAATCACAAGCTCGTCGGTGACGAGTGGGTCTCCATGAAACTGGCTCTGTTCTCCGTCCTTGCGGATGTCATAGTCCCACTTCAACTCCCCGGTTTTCTTGTCGAGTGCGCGGATCATGCCGTTGCAGGAACTTACGACAAGCAGGTCGCCCACGACCGTGGGAGTGGAGAACACTCAGCCGCCGGTGTCAAACTCCCAAAGAATCTGTGCATCGTGGGCGGTCGCTGGCTCGGCCGGTTTTTGGGCCAACCCAAAGGCCGGTATAAGGAGAAGAAGGAACATACTGCTTAGAATCCGTCGTTTCATGCTATGCCGTGTAGAGAAGGTTGTCTCACATCCCTGAGCGACAATGTCTCCGAGACTTTAGGAGGATTAGCGACGCGAGTCAAGGAGTCGGGTTAACGCTGCGACGAGCCAGCGTTCCCAGGGTTTCATTGCCAATTGTGTATTTTTTCAGACTCAAAATCTCGTGCGTTTGGAGAGCTGCCTTAGCGATTGTTTTCTATGCACAAGAAGCCAGTCTGCATCGTCATGATAGTATCCCGCAGCATGATCGCGGTCTTGGTATGTTGACCGAGTTCGATGATGCAATCAAATAGTGTGAGCTCAACCTGTTCGAGGAACACAGCAATGAAATGCACTATACTAACCGGCCAGGAAACGGCCCAACTGAAGAGTGCGAAAAATCTGTTCTTGTTGAGGATCCAGGCGCGTCAGGGTGCACTCGGAGCGGGGCCGGCCTCCCTGACGAAGCTTTTCGCCGCTTTGCGCGGGATAGTAGTTCGTGATTTCCTTGATCCCTTTGAGTTGCTCCATCAGACGGGACTGCGTAATTGCGACTCCCGCTTGGCTCACGCGGCGGTGCAGCAGGGAGACCAGCGTGATGGACGCGGAGCATGTGGTCGGTCCAATGACGGGGCGGGGAGAAGCGAATGCAGTAGGGATCTTTCATCTCTCGGAAGGCTCGCTCGATGTGATGTTGGCCGCGATAGCCAAAGATGATTTGCTCGTCGGTGAGATCGGTGCGATCGGTGAACAAAATCCTCTTGCCCAGAACACGCTCCTTAAGTTTCCGGTAGGCTTCCTCATCCGTTCCAAAGGCAATCCCGAGTCGCTGGCGTTTGCGCGTGACCTGGCCCCAAAGAAAACCCTGGATGTACTGGCCGGAAATAATGGTGTCCAGATTCTTCTGAATATTCGTTACCGTGTAGGGCTTGCCCCGCCAGCCGGGTTCATGGCTGCGGACGATTCGTTTCTGAAGATCGCGCAGGGCACGCATCTTTTTGGTCAGATGCTGCCGGATGCCCCGGATCTGCCCTCGAAGCAAGGCGCGGCTGCGGGTGATGACGATCGTGCGCTTCCGCCCAAAGACCTCCTTCTCGGTGCGATACGCGCGCACCCCGGCGAAGGCGGGATCGTCCAGGGCATGAAACTTCTGCAAAGGAATGTCCAGTAGATCTTGATGCTGGGAGGGCACCAAAGACCCAATAAAATGGTAGGGAGAGTCGTCCAGTTCTTTGAAGTTTTCCGTCGAATTGGTTCCCTTATCGAAAACCAGGGTGACGTTCTCGCATTTTCCGCGGAACATCTGGTAGCGCACTGCCGTTCTGGAACGTGCCGCTGTCGTGCGCCATGGACGAAGGCTCGAATATTTCACCATCGCGTGGAATGGCTTAGAAGGCTTGGTGGCCGTCGTCGTAGGTGCAATTGCCGGTAGCATTTCGCTCGTAGGTTTTGGAATCGATAGCTTCATCGAAGTGACTTCCGGGTCGGTGTTACTGTGGAGGATGTCTGTTGACGCAGAAGTGCAGCGCCGCGAGCTGAATGAGAGGCGGGCCCTAAGGATTGTCGGCGTTTGTTTTCTCCTGCTGGCGGTCTACATCGCCTATGAATCTGTGTTGGACGTTTAGTCCCGTCGGGCTCCCGAACACAGCATTCCGGGAATCGTTCTGGCCTGCGTCTCCTTGGTCGTAATGCCCCTTCTCTCCAGAGCCAAGCGAAAGGTGGGGCGCGCCCTGGGCAGCGCCGCCATGCACGCGGATGCCAAACAGACGGAATTCTGCACCTACTTGTCGGCCATCCTGTTGCTGGGGCTACTAGCCAACGCCTTCCTCGGCCTATGGTGGGCCGACCCCGTGGCGGCCCTCATTATGGTTCCCATCATTGCGAAAGAAGGAATCGAAGGATTGCAGGGCAAAGCCTGTGACGAATGCTCCAGATAGTGGCCTAGGTCACTTTGCTGGAAGCATGGATTCCACTGTCAGGGTCTCGCCTTTCAACGTGCCCTTCACGGTGACTTTTTGCGCGGCGTATTTGTCGAGTTCCGCTTCATGCCCTTCAAGGGTGTACACGTTCTTGCCCGCGACAAGGGCGTAGTTGGTTCCCTGCTTGACGCAGTACCGCAAGCATTCGGCGGCGGGTTTGTCTTTCATCATGTGGGTCTGGCCGCACATTGCATCGCTTACGACGCCGGTCAACGTCTTCTGCTCGCTGCCCGTATGCGCAAGACTCACGAGCGGTGCGAGCACTGCCGCGGCCAGTATGGGAATTGCCTTCACTGAGAACATGCTTTTCATCGTACTTTCTCCTTGTGCGCCGGTTAAACCGGCGAGGTGTAGTGAATGAAAAAGTCATACGGTAGTAGTGGATTAGCGACCCACATCGGCCCCGAGTCATGCGGAGCTGCTCGCAAGGGCAGCGTCGAAGCGTTG
>Ga0209804_1000296_pt1 | contig 43223 bp, 25 predicted proteins | sample GraSoiAngelo_139_FD_185896 | JGI IMG/M metagenome (GOLD analysis project Ga0209804, IMG submission 185896) | Grasslands soil microbial communities from the Angelo Coastal Reserve, California, USA - 14_0929_12_20cm (SPAdes) (version 2) | ecosystem: Environmental > Terrestrial > Soil > Grasslands ... | reverse complement strand
GAGTGAACGGCGGACAACTATCGTTGTCCAAAATTGGCAACGTTAAAATCAAGTTGCATCGTTCGCTCCAAGGCGAAGTTAAAACCCTCACTCTCAAGAATGAAAACGGCAAGTGGTACGCCTGCTTTTCCTCGATCCTGGATAGCGAACCTTTGCCGGAGAACCACGATGCCATTGGCATCGACGTTGGCTTGGAATCCTTCGCGGTAACCAGCGATGCCGAAATCGTAGACAATCCGCGATGGTTCCGCGCCGCCCAGAAAGAACTTCGGCGCAAGCAGCGCCACGTTTCCCGATGCACGAAGCGGTCGAGCGGCTGGAAACGTGCCTGCTGCCGAGTTGCCAAACTCGATCGCCATGTGTTCCACCAACGCAACGATTTCCAACACAAGCTGTCTCGTGAACTGGTGAATAACTACGGCATCATCGCCGTAGAGGACTTGAACATCCAAGGCTTGGCGGGCGGTAGGCTTGCCAAGTCGGTACACGATGCCGCGTGGTCAGGCTTCATCCGAAAGCTATCGTACAAGGCTGAAAGCGCTGGTCGATGGCTGGTGAAAGTGAATGCCCGTGGCACATCGCAACAATGCCCGTGTGGTCGAGCTGTGCCAAAGCGGTTGTGGGACAGGAAGCACCATTGTTCGGCTTGCGGTTTCAAGACCATCCGCGACCACGCCTCGGCATTGGAGATTTTAAGGCGCGGACTGCGCCTAAGGACCGAAACGCCTGCGATAGCTGGCGTGGCCCTTGAAGCCCCTCGCTTTAGCTATGGGGCGTAAGTCACCACAGGCGGAATCAACCTAGCCCCTAGCGTAAACGAGCCAGATATCTCCCCGCGCGAAATTGGTGCTTACACTCACCATCTCTTTTGGAGTACACGTGGGGCACACGTCGATGCGGTTTGCGATGGAAAACAATGGAAAGGTTGCCCATCTGTTCTCCCCATCTGTCCGGCCTCAACCCTATACTGTAATGCAGTATATCGTGACAGTGTCTATTCTGCGTTAGTGATGTTCAGCCGGGAACTCAAGAAGGGCAGCACAGAACTGGTGGTTCTGGCCTTACTGGAAGAGAGGCCGCGACACGGGCATGGCTCTGTCGTTGATTGAAAAACCGACCCCAGCAAAAGGGCCATTTCGCTCGTATTCCTAATTCCATTTGCCAAACCGGCTCACATGGAACTGCTCTTTCAGCACACTAGGCACCAGAGGGACATGGAGTTGCAGAAGTAGTGAATGCTTCTGCGCCATATCGTCGGCAAATTCTGCTGGGCCTCTTCCTTCATTTTCCCCCCAGTAGAAGATTTGACCAACCGCACCTTGCAATGCCCACTCCTGAATTGCATCGCTTCCAACACCGCCGACCACGATAGATTCGTGGGCTGTGTACGGCTGCCATGGATCAGGAAGCAGAATGGTGTCAGGCGACAAGGCACGGAGCGCCTCCGTCAGACGATTACGGAGAATCAGCCCGGGCAAGGCACTCAATTCCCCTTCCCGGAATCCCAGATTCACCACTGTTGAGATGCCTGCCGAACCTGCCGTACGCTGAAATTGCGCAGCTGATATTGAACTTTTGTCGCCATCTCCAACGCAGACCAGCGAAACGCTATATCCTGCCTGAATCATCCTCCGGACCGTCGCACCGGCGCTGACGAGCCAATCAGTCGCTTCGGGGGTAATGACAAGCGCTCGTTTGGTTTTATCTCTCTCCAAGTCGAGCTCGGCAGGCTGCGACGGAGTACGGGAAGGTTGCGGCTGGGCGAGCCAGTCTTCAAACCAATCAAGCGGATTCGCGGCGTGATAGTAATAAAACGACTCGGAGTTGACAGGAGCCTTAAGTTGCGGACGACGGGCTTCCGTGTGGAAGGCTTGCAATGCCCGGAATTTCGTGTCCGCAGTACTCACGATATCCTCATGATAATTTGGAACCTGTTCCCCACCGTTCGAGCTCCAGAAATATCGGTTCGAGATCAGTTTGAAGTTCGTCTTTGGCTCCAAGACGATTTCAGGATAAAAGCTGAGATGTGAGGCGCTCCAGGCCGCATCTTCGGCAGCATGCCCGATCCGCGCATCATCGAGATCTCGATCGTAGGGTGCCCACGGATCGACGGTGAAAATCGCATCCGGTGCAAGCGCGCGGAAAATAGCGGCAAAGCGAGCGCGCAATTCCGGTTCGGATACCTCAGCAAGTTCTCCGTCTTTGAGATCGAGATCGATCACTTGACGAATGCCCAGAATCTCCGCCGCTTTGTGAGTCTCCTCCGCCATTTTCGTTCGCGCTTCCACGGGGGAGACGTCTCCTCCGTGACTTTCGTCGTCGGTGACTCTCACGAGGTAAACGCGAGCACCTTCGCGGGCGGCCTTCGCAATCGTGCCACCAACTGCCTGCACGTAGTCCATTCCGTGGGGCGAGATCACTACAATTGTTTTATCTTTGAAGCTGGTCAAACCGGGAGGCGATGCAGGTTTTCTTTCTATTACAACTCGTTTCGTTACCTCTGTCCCCCCTGTTGCACTGGAACTGCGGTACCAGATGTGATGACTCACTTCGGCCGCGCCCAGGCCGTAAATTCGCCCGACGTCCTCGTCGTGCTTGCGAAAGTAAGATACGGCGCTCGTCGCGAATTGGGCACGATGGAGTGTCATGGCCTCCATCTTGCGGTCCAGATGTGCCGAGATATCAGTGACGGTGTTCACATCGATCGGAGCGCGGGCCCAATAATATCCATCCGTAACAGCATAGGGTGCGATCCCGGAGGAGATCTGCTCCGGGGCATAACGCGGATTATCAGCGTTCCGCGCAGCATCTTCCGCGGCCAGGCCACATGCCCGGTGGTCCGGATTCTCCTCTCCGTAGCCTGCATAAGGATCGAACGTGTAAATCGTATCCGCCTTTAACTTCCGCAGATACTGCATAACGGCATCGCGGAGCCTGTCGTGCGGAACGCGTCCGAGTTCATCGTTTTTGAAATTCAGAGAGTAAATAGCGCTCAAGCCCAGCATTTGCGCCACTTTCAGTACTTCGCGTTCGTTCTGTGCCGCGTTGTGCTGAGGATCTGGCCCGCCGCTCTTCTCATCATCCGTGACGCGGATCAGATAGCCGGTGTATCCCTTGTCGATTAGCGTTGCAATACTGCCGCCAGCGAACATCGAAAAATCGTCCGCGTGACAAGTCACCACGACCAATACACGTCCACGAAATGGCTGATGCGTCTGCCCGCGCGCCACAGCAAAGAGCCACACACATAGAAATAGCCAGGCTGAACAAACTGTCTTCAACATCGTAGTGATCATGGCAGCTAAGCTAGATTTCCCTATGGAGAATATAAAAGTTTGCGCATGGGAGAAGGCTTCCGGAGTGATTTCAATTCGTTAGAATGACAGCCGCACGCCCAATTGGTAAATTCGTGGATTGTAAAGATCGTACTTATTCCCTCCGACCGGCAACAGTGAGCCAAAATTCACCGCGGTGGATGATGCATTGGGGAACACGGGTGAATAATAATCGCTTGCCAAGAGATTAAACGCTTCGACGCGGAGCTGGGCCTGCAGCTGCTCGTGAATCCGCACGTTTTTGAAAAGCGAAAAATCGGTTGCTCGCTGTCCAGTCGATGTCAGGATGTTGCGTCCAGCATTGCCGAGTGTTCCCAACGGCGGCGTAGCGAATTTGGATGTATCAAACCATCTTGTGAGTGTCTGGTGAAATCCCGACGTTGGGCCGCCAATTACGTTCATGCGCAGAGAGTTGCGAGTGTCGCCGGTCTGACTACGATCGCCGCAGCCACAGATTACGTTCGTTGGGGTACCATCCGCCAGGGTTAGAATGCCGTTGGCCTGCCAGCCGCCGAGGATCGCGTTCACGTAACCTCCCCGGTTCAGAAATGCTTTGCCTTGGCCGAATGGCAGTTCGTAAACCCAGCTCACTACCAGGCGCCGGGACTGATTGAATCCCGCAGGACCTTTTTCCGCCCTAAGGTCGTGGGAATATTGTGCACGATCAGAGGAACCGCTAATACCGCCGCCCAATTCCGAAGACTGGTCGAGTGTTTTGCCCCAGGTAAAGGATCCCAGCAAGCTAAGTCCGTTCGCGAAACGCCTGTCCACCTTGAAGGTCATAGCATGGTGCATTGACTGAGCGATATTCGCCAAAGCCGTGGCCGTAGCGGCAAAATTCTTATATGGCACGCGCTCCTCAATGGGAGAGCATGTCTCGGGATATGCACCGGGCGGGCATTGCGAGCGATAGCTCACGCTGTTGTTCGTATTACCCACCTGTGACGGGAGATAGGCCTGATTGAAACTCCACGCTAAAGGCTCGCGTAAGCCGTGCGAGCCCTCGTAGCCAAGCTCGAGCATGAGGCTCGGCAGCAATTGATACTGGAGATCGAGGCCCCACTGCTGCGTGTAGGGAGTTTTGTTATCAGGTAATTGAACACGGGCGTCCGAGCACTGATTGAGCACTTCTGTAACTACGCCAGTAGCAGGATTCACGACTTGGCGCGACGGAGCCTGACAATACGGGGGCGGGAAGCTTCGTTGCGCCACAGAATATGGGGCCGGGAATAAGTTTCGAATGTCTAGAGGTGGCGGATTCTCAAAACCGTTTGGCGTCGGCAGTACTGGCGAAAGGTAGGGGATATTTTCAGTGATCGATTGTGCAGGGTAGAAGTTATGCAATACATCGTAGAAGATTCCATATCCTGCGCGGACAACGAAACTATTGCTCGCCGCAAACGGGCGCCAGGCTAGTCCGATTCGCGGCGCCCAATCCTTCCAGTCGGTATTGATCAACGTATCTTGCGCACAGCAGGCTGCCAGGATGGCATTGTTTACCAGGTCTGCATAGTTTTTATCAATATAAAGCAGTCGTCCGCCAGGATACTTGAAATCAAAAATGTTACCGCCGCGGAACTTGTCATGCATGGGCGTGTGAAGCTCCCACCGCAAACCCATGTTCAGCGTCAATTGTGATGTGACACGGAAATCATCCTGGAAGAAGGGCATGATGTCGGTATTGCGCAGGCGAGATAAACTCTGATCAAAAGCGCTATACCGCGCAGCAGGCGATCCGCTCAGATACCCAAGCAGCATATCGGCAAAACCGTTGCCAGTGCCGGGTTGGCCTGCTTTTTGCGGAACCGATGGATCTTGGGCTGTGTATTGACCGGTAAACGAAAGAAACCCATTCCCTCCGAAACCGTTTTCATTCATGTTTTGGTTACGGCGAATATCAATGCCTACCTTGACAGTGTTTCGCCCACGCGTCGTGGTTAGGTTGTCAACCCAATGGAAGATGTTGGAGATGTTAAAGAATGGCACGGAACCGCCAAAACCGAGCGCTGTGTATCCGGTACCGAGTGAGACCGTCGGAAGCGCATAGTATGCAGCATTCACATCCAGATTGTTCAATCCGATTTGTTGCCAATAATTCGTGCTGCCGAAGGCTGTCTCAAAATCCTGTAAGAAATAGAAATGATTGAAGCCGAAACGAGCTTCGTTGATGGTGCGAGGGCTCAGAATATGCGTCCATTGTAGTCCGGCCAGTCGGCTGTTCTGCATGACAGTATTTCCGGACAGGGGGACGATCGAAGGATTGGGCGCGTTTTCGTTCTGGAAGAGGAAATCACCAGACAGATGGTCCTGCATGCTCAAATTGTGGTCCACGCGAACACTGACGTTGTCCACGGTTATGCTAGAAACCACGCTTCCCCTGTAATTGTTGCAAGGCAGAGCGCAGCTCACATTGGGGGCGGGAAAGTATTTCAATAAATTAACACTCTGCGAAACGAACATTTGCACCGGGATTTGATTGCTTGCAAAAGGCTGCCGGATGACGGCTGGACTGCCGGACGGATTGGGAACTCCAGACAGAGGGTTATAGAGCTGGACCGGCCAGTCCGAGAAGTCCCCGTTCCGTTCCTGCGCGGTGGGCACTTGCGCCTGCCCGACGGAGCCCGTACGCCGGCGTCCCCCTTGATAGCTTACAAAGAAAAAAGTTCGATCTGTGCCACTATAGACTCTCGGTATCAACAGAGGTCCGCCAAATGTTCCTCCAAACTGATTCTGCTTAAGCGGATTTTTGATATGGAAACGGGGATTCATCTTCTCTAATGCATCGTTCCGGAGAAATTCCCAGAGTGATCCGTGCGCTGAATTTGTGCCCGCTCTCATGGCGATGTTCACTTGTGCAGCGCCCATGCCGAACTCTGCCGAATAAAGCCCGTTTTGGAGCTGGAACTCCTGGATCGCATCGATGGGAGGAATGGACGTCGGTGTCTGGAATAGTCCTTCATTGGCCGTGACGCCGTCGATCAAGAAGCTGATCGACGCCGGACGGGATCCGTTTATGCTCACCATGCGGAACGAATCATTCAAGCCGTGGCGCCGAATCGTGCTCGCCGTAGTGATACCGCCCTGCGCTTCGGTTGTATCCGTATTCAACCGTATCAGACTTGTAAAATCCCGCCCATTGAGCGGTAACTCCGTTAATTGTTGGCTCGTGATGACTTGCCCCAGAGTACTGGTATCCGTCTGTACCATCTGCGCATTTGCGTTTACCTGGACTTGCTGGGTTACCGGTCCCAGCCTCATCGGTAAATCGATCCGGAGCGTCTGATTCACCTGCAGGGTCACGCTTTCCACTGCGCTCTTAGCAAAGCCCTGCTTCTCGGCTTCGACCCGGTAATGTCCGGGAATGAGAGATGTCACGTAATAGTCGCCTGTACTGTCTGTTTCATACACCGACGATATATGGGTCTCACTATTCGTGACGGTGATGCGCGTGCCGGGAATGGCTCCACCGTTTGGATCACGCACGTTGCCTACAATCGACCCGCGAGAGGACTGCGCAAATAAATCTGCTGTGCACCAAATAAGAGCGATACAAAGAGTGCAAAAAACGCGAACCGATTTAAGCATGCAACCCTCCGTTTCGAACAAAATTAGAGTCGTATGTTGATAAAAAGGAAGCCGGTTTGCAAGGGAATTGTTTCATCAGAATAGTGTGTGTTCTACTGTACAGAACAAGCGGAAAGTTCAGTAAATATCCCAAATGAACTTGATATTCGCGACCGAAAACAGACTGCCGAATGGTTGGATTTGAAATACATGTTCTACGGTGTAGAACAGCCAGGAACTTCGCGGCAGCTGGTCAGGTCATAAAACTGATTGGTTTATACATCCGGCAGCTAAACTTTCGGGAAATTGCTTTCAGCGTCCCGAATCGTAAAGCAGGGGAAAGAACTGCCCTTCGACCTTCTCGCCGGCTGGGATTACGGGTATTCCTTGTAGCAGGGGTTCGTTACTTGCAGAGCGCACACCATCCTTCATGACATTAATCACCGTTGCGCGGCGCGAACGATCAGAATGATTGGCAAACGATCCATGTACCAGCCGAGGATGATGAAATGACGCTTCGCCTTTCGTTAACTCAACAGCCACGGGCCGGTGAAGCTCACCTCGCTGTTCTTCGTTCAGGACGGCATGGATGGCGGTCATATCGCCGGCCAGTCCGGTTTTTGGCAGATCGGGCCAGCGATGGCTGCCTGCAATGTAGTGCAAGCATCCGTTTTCGCGCGTCGAGTCATCGAGACCAATCCAGCAAGTGAGATGGGCGAGCGGTTGAGTTCGTGTCCAGTACGAATAGTCCTGATGCCAGGCCACTACGCCGCCGTGATGGGCAGGCTTGCAGAACAGCTGATCGTGCCAGAAGCGAACTGCTCCCCCCAGGAGTTGCGCCGCGGGAATCGTAAAGGCGGGGTGCCAGAGCAAGTCGTGAAAACCGGGTGTTACACGCCATGCGCCCAGCGCATGGAACAGGACGTGATTCGGGTCGTCCGATTCGTTTGAGTTGTATTCGTAAAATAATTCTTGGTCTTCGCCGGTTGCATCCAACAGCCGCGCAAGCTCCTCTCGGAGCGCCTCCACCTGTTCCTCCGACAGAATCCGGATTCCGGTCAAGTATCCGTGCTCGTGGAAGAATTCGATTTGCTCTGTGCGGAGCTCGTACTGAGTAGTCGTGCAAGGAGTCGCCTCAGGGAAAAGCGAGCTGATTAAATGATGATGAATTGAAAGATCCTGTGCCATGGGTCCCATTAACCTCCACTCGCTCCTCATTTGCGGCGGAGCGGCTAGGATTCCGCGATTCTCGTCCTTCAAATACAGCGTCTTTGTACGTGTGCCAATGGCGATTAAGAAATTATTTTTAATTCGCCAGCATTCCCGGAGACTGCCCACACCTTCCCGCCAATGGCGCCGAGCTGCCGGGCGAGAACCTCTTTGTGATTTCTAATAAAGGATCCGATGGCGCAAGCGAAATATTCCAAATCATCGTGCCGTCGGCATGTTCGCAAGTACTTTCTAGCGTCTGCTGAAATACATGGGGCACAGGATTTCCTTGTTCGTGCCAGGAGGTCGAGTGCGCGTATACGCCGCCATAAATGGGAAAGCGGCCAGCCGCGGCCAGCTTGCTATTTTCCAGAAACGAAGGCAGGCCGGTCGCCTTTTCGAGATTCACCCACCAGAGCCAGACGCCATCCACACAGCCGGCCAGCCTATCGGCCACTTTGCGGTCGAGATCATAGATCGTGGGCACAAACAACAGCTTGGGATTGATCTTCCGCTTCGTGCTGTAAATCTGGCACACGTACTCGCGGGTGAAAGTCTCACGACTTTCGCCTTGGTCTAGGTCATCAATATTCAGCCCGCGCACATGAGGGTATTCAAGAGAGAGCTTGGCAAAGGCTTCTGCCCACCCTACGTAATCGTGACCATAGGGCTGCGAGGAGCCTTCGCTGGGCGGAAGGATCACCGGCCAGAGGTCGATGTTGGCGGAGTTTGCGGCTGCGGCGAATCGCTTGAAGTCCTTCCAACTCTCCGGGTTACCGCCGACAACGGCGATCTCGCAACGAAATCCAGCCTGCTTAAGCAGGTCAATTGTCTGGTCTACGTCCAGTGAGTGATCGGGTTTCAGCAATGGCACTGACCAGGCGCAGGGCGACAAGCCCATGGCGTGCCAATCCCCTATGTGCGACGCGTCGGAATGAAGAGCGCGGTGGGATGATTGCGCGTAAGTAGCCACGGCAAAAAACAGCAAAATACAAACAACAGCGATAACGATTTTGCAAATCACAATTTCCTCCAACACATACCGAGCACACCCGACGGCTAATCGGCTTTCCCGCCCGGGCGGTAATATCGAATGCGGTTCTGATAGCGAGCGAGTAATTGTTTCAAATCATCGAGCATTAGACTCCCCATGTTTACCGTGACGAATACATCCGGCGACCGTCCTTCTCGAGCGAGAACCTCTACCGCCCTAAGAAATGTGGAATGCAAAAGCGCCGCTCCGGCGATGGTCGACAGTGGGCCAAGGGCCGCCGGAACTCCTTCTATGGTTATGGCCGCATCTCCGCACGGACAGTGATTGTCCAGAATCACGTGTGCAATTTCGAACAGCCGTTTACCGGAAGGATGGTGAGACTTCGACTGCCGTGACTGCGTGAGATTCGTCAGCGCGATCACCTTCATCCCGGAGGCGTTCATTCGAACCGCGATCTCGATCGGCAACGGGTTGCGGCCAGAATTGGAGATCACCACGCCAGCATCGTTCGTGCGAAAACTTTCGCGGTGAATCAGAAGATCGGCTGAGTCGACACGGCGTTCGAATTCGGTACTCTCGACCGCGCCGCGCTCGAAGCCAAGCCGCGCATCGAGAATTGCATTTACGGCCACAAGGCCGCCGGCACGAAAGAAAACTTCCTGAGCTAGCAGCGACGAGTGTCCAGAGCCGAACACGTGGATGATTCCATCGTTTCTTAGGGCTTCCGCGATCACACCAGCGGCCTGTTCAACTTGCTCGAAGCAAATGTCGTCAAGCGCTCGACGAACCGATGCGAGATAGCGCTCTGCGGAGTCCATCTATCTTGTCTCACGACAGCAGAGTGATCGTCTGAGGATTGCGTCCGCTGCTCTGCTGAAGGGTGAACTCAGGGCTTCGTAGTCATTGCGCGCTGCACTGGCAGCCGTCAAATATCCCCAATATCCGTTTGCATAGCAAACCGGTATTGTGTGAGCGTGTCTCCACAGGAACATTCCAGTTTCCGAATAAATCTCCAGTGGCAGCGCTGCCAGGCGGATTGGTCCCCAGCGCCACTCGGTGATAGAAAGGGCTAAAGTTGGTCGCATAAACTCAGCCGCTCGGGAGATGTGCGCGCGGACGTGAATAGCTTCTTCGGCAACCGCCGCTTTCCTCCCGGATCGTGGATGCTCGAGACGTACCGCCATACTGAGATCACCCAAGGGGAGTACCGCAGTTCGCAGTTGAGCCTTAAAGGGAGATAGAGTGATCGGCTGGAACCGCGCGGTAGCCGCTTGCCTCGTGATTTTGTTGGCAAGCCGTTTAAGCTCCTTCGGAGTCTGCTCTTTTCGAATGAAGCGAGTGCTGATGTTCGCGGCGGCACCGTTCGCGACCAAGGCTATTGCTGCCTTGCCTTCCCAAATGGTGCTGAGCGACCCGTGCAGATCTCCGGAAAGGGCGTGATTGTCGGGTCCCAGCACAGTAGGGTGGCAACCATAGACGGCCAATAAGGCAATGTCTTTCACGGCTTTGAACTTGAACAAAAACAGGCTTTGCCGACGGGCCCGCTGCGGCGAATTCCGATCGGTAGCCACTCCCGCTATTTCGACCCTCGCGAAGCTCGCGCTTACACTGCAAAGCCGGCTCGAAGCGGTGAGGCTGGTTTCGATCATCGCTTGTTCCAGCTTTTCAGAATATTGACGAAGGTGTGGCTCCGATACGTCTCCAGAAAAGTTAAAAGGATGTGTGTCCAGGATGGGACCAGAATGCGTGTGCGTAGCGGCAATAATGATGAATGCCGGCCGCGTGCCAAGCGCCCGAGCAATTTCTCGGCGCAAATGTTCAGCCCAACGCGAAGAGATGAGCAGCACGTCGGCCAATACCATTAACAGCCGAGTTGTGCCCTGCTCAAGGAGCAGCACGCGAATGTACAAAGGATCGAATGCGCCGACCGCTGGCGCACTTCGAGCGATATACCCCCCCATGGCATATCCCGGGGCGGGCGTGATCTCTCGTTTTGCCCATCCGGCACGTAGCTCACGCATGGCAGCCTCTTTGAAACAGATCGAGAGATTCCAAGTGGTTTATCCCCTTCGCTCGTAAAGCCAGTAAAAAAGCTCCTGCAAGTGGCGAGAACGCGGGGGCTATCAATCGTGCTTGAGGCGCTAGGCTATGCAGTCTCGAGCGGAGCGGTTTCAATAACAGCGTCCCAGTATGGAACATCGAGCCTTGATAGGAGACCTTTACTGGCTCAAGTTCCAGACGAGCAGCGGCTTGCGCCGCCTGCGAGGCGAGCGCCTCGGCTCCCACACGAAAAATATCTCGTGCTACTTCGTCACCTTGTTCGGCAGCCGAGCTGACCATGGGAGCCAGAGCTCCCAGCTCGGCCGGAGTCATCGGATGCTTGTAAACGGCGTCGATGATCCGGTCGAAACAGTGCAGCTTGTATCGATTCAGCAGGCATCGCACTAACGAAGTAGCGGGTCCAGTCCCATCTGCAGCCAGCGCCGCCCGGCGAAGGGCTTCGCGACTGACCCACTGTGCACTTGCCTCGTCACCCATCAACGGGCCCCAGCCGCCCACTTTCGCAAGCTTTCCGCTGGAATCCTTTCCCAGAACGATGGATCCCGTTCCGCAGACAATCACCACCCCTGGGTCGCCTGAGAGTGCGCCTTCGAGTGCAATCAGCGCGTCCGCTTTGACTAATATCTGCGTTTTAGGAAGCTCGCATCTTAGGCTGTGAGTGATTCGAGCGGCACCGCTGCCATCGTAGTCCACACCTGCAGTTCCGATTACCGCAACCGAGATTTGCGAAGCTCTGACGCCTGCTCTCCGCAAGGCCTGCCAAATTCCGTCTTCAAGATTTTCAAGCGCTCGAAGCTCACCCACAGCGTACGAATTCGCTGGACCCACAAGACTCTTGCCGAAAACTCGTCCACCTATATTTGCGACGGCTGTTCGTGTGTGCGTTGCGCCCGCATCAACGGCAAGAACGAGGCCGTCGATGTTGCGCGACCGGGTATCGTGCTGCTTATGTACCACGGTGGTGCAGAACCTCGGATTGAACTGGCAGTTGGCCTTGCCTAGTTTGTTTTCTCGTCAGGTGTGAACAGGCGATCATCACCATCCCAATCGTCGCGAAAACTCCCCCCATGATGAGGCTCTCGAGATTGATTGCGTGGTTCGTCAGCACCGGTACGACGCCAATCAATACGAGAACCGCTCCCATAATGGCAATCACTACTCCCGCAATCGCGCCCAGACTGATTGACGATTCGACGGCAGCACCAGAAGCTACAGTTAGATCCTTCGAAAAGAGATTGGCGCGATCGGCTTCGGCTCCGCGGGCAGGGAAGAACACGGCGGCGATGACCAGCACTGTCACGGTAAGCACAGCCGGAATTACGATGCTGAGAGCCTGAAAACCGGCCCCGTTTCGTGGCTGCGCGAACCAGCGGTATAACAAGAAGGCAAGTCCAATTCCAATTCCGGCAATAAATCCTGCAAGAGCTCCCGCCGCGGAGAGACTCCGGCTTAACAAGCCCGCCAACATTGGCAGCACGGTGGGAGGCAGAAAGAATCCAAAGGCAGCAACCATAGTGTCGAAAATGGTCCAACGGAAATGAGTTACTGCCAAAGCAAGAACAAGAACGATCAGCGCGAGCCCAGCCGTGATTATTCGGCCAACCAGGACCAGTTCGCGTTGGTCCGCGGCCGGTCGTAGCAAACGGCGATACACATCCAAGGTCAGCACCGCTGACATCACGTTGTAGCCGGAAGAAAGAACCGACATGGTCGCGGCGAACAGGGCGGCCACGATTAATCCCAACATTCCGGCAGGCAGCAGCGCAGAACTTAGGCGAGCATAGATCGCTTGCGGGTTAGCCATGGAAGGGATGTATCCGCGTGCCAGCATTCCCGTAGCTATCCAAATCGGCGGCAAGACGAGAAAAATGAGCGTAGCCAACCACCCGACTCGCACCGCTTCTTCATCGCTGCGCGCAGAGTAGAACTTCTGAATCAATGACCAGTTGCCTGCCAGGGACAGCGTGCTGAGCACCAGGAAAGCTCCTACATAGGTCCACCCGTAGGGTGCGTGCGCAGGTGTGAAGAACTGCTTGGGAACCCGCATCGACACTTGGTGCCATCCGCCGGCAGCATGAAATGTAAGCGGGAGCAGCAGCAAGATCGCTCCTGTGACCAGCACAAACTGAACGAAGTCTGTAACCACAACCGCCCACAGGCCTCCTAAAACCGCATAAACTAGAATCGTCAGGCCGACCGCGAGCATCGCTTTCTCCGCCGTCAGCCCCAATCCTGCCGAAACGAAGATTCCAATGGCAACAATCTTTAGACTTTCATCGATAATCTTGAGGGGCACACCCGACCACACGAAGAGTTGTCTGACGAAAGGCGAGAAACGCCGCTCGAGGAACTCTGTCGGCGTGAGAATGCCCGCGCGCCTCCAACGCCGGGCTAAAAGCCATGTTGTGAGAATGGACGCGGGCACCGTAGTCCAATAGAGTGTTAGCGAAACGACTCCAAATTCGTACCCAAGTCCGGCATATACCACGATGGAGAGAGCGCTGACGTACGACATCACAAAAGAAACGCCGCCAATCCACCATGGCAGTTGCTTGCCGCCAGCGAAATATATCTCCGTCGACTTCATGTGCCGCGAGTATCGCGCGCCCACGGCGATCATGGTCGCAAAGTAGGCGACTAGAACAACTGCATCAGCTCCGCGCATAGGTCTCGCGCCCTACCGGCTTGGTAGCTATCTTTTCATCGGCGCCGCTCTCCAGGGACCGGTGTATGGCTTCCAAAGTCGCCGTCACCTGCCGACCGTCCCATGCTGTTACTTTGGGCTCCGTGTCGTCGAGAATCGCATATAGGAAGTCCTCCAGACAGGAAGGGAAGGCGCCGCGCATACGGCCGAAGATTTCTAAATTCAGAAAGCCTTTGGGATAGGAAAACTTCTTCTCAGTGCTGAGTTCCACCGACTCGCATTTGCGATCCAGGTGAATGTGTCCGGCACTGCCGAGCACTTCAATAAATGAATCCACTATGCTGGGAAATGTGTTGGGATAGATCCATGCGGATTCGAAAGTTACGATAGCTCCGGATGCGAATCGCACTTGCGCCTGGATGATATCGTAAGTATCGATTCCTCGTGCTCGAAGAACTTCTTTCCTGCCCCAAGCGCGCACTTCTACTGGGTCAGACGCCACAAACCAGCGCATCAGGTCGATGTCATGTGAGGACAGAAACCATGCGGGAGTGGTAGCGGCCGCCCAGCTGATGTATTCCGTAGGCACATAGATGGTATCGTTTTTGCGGGCGTAACCGGCCAGGGGAGTTCCGATTTCCCCCGCGGCAATGCTGGTCTTTGCCTGATGGTAAGCAGAAAGCCAGCGGTGGTTGAAGGCTACCTGGACTTTTTTCTTGACCTTGCCAGCAATTCGAATCAGCTCATCTGCCTCAGCTACGCTGGTTGTAAACGGTTTTTCCACGAAAGCGTGGCGTCCCGATTCAAGCACTGCTTGCGCAGGGGCAAAGTGGTGGTGATCGGGAGTCGCTATTACCACCGCATCAAGGTCCGATCCTTCCAGCATTGTTCGGTAATCCGTGTAGCCATTCGTGCCCTGATGCCGGCTGAGAAACGCATCGACTTTGGCCTGAGTGCGGGAGCAGACAGCCACAACTTGCGACAGGGGATGGGCCGAATAAATCTTGGCGTACAAATCCGCCATGATCCCGGTGCCGATAATGCCTATTCGAATCCTATCCATCAGGTTTCTCCAAACCTATTGCAGCCCGCGCCCGACCTAGGTCATGGTCAACAAACGAAGAAAATTATGGCGCAGGATCGCTTCTTTGTTGCCATCGGAAACGCGAGCCGTCAGCACGCGCCCTAATACCATCGCGGCTTCCAAGTAAGGCATGTCAGAGCCAAACAATATTCGTTCTTCACCGAGTTGGTTTAGGCAATGTTCGATGATGGTGCGGTGGCTGTGGGATCCTGAAATGTCCAAAAAGACGTTGGGAGAGCCACGCGCGACCTCAATCGATTGCTCATATCCCCGCCAAGTTACTCCGGAGTGTCCGAGCAGAATGTGCGCTCCGGGAAACTCGCGTGCGATCGGCCCAAGCAGCAATGGGCCGCAGTTCGGGTCAGAATCCCATGTATGCACCAGCACGATGGCGTGAGTCTGGTTAGCGTAATCCCACGCCGGGAGGTACTTCCGGCCGTTTACCGGGTATTTGTGCAGGTCAGGATGAAATTTGATGAGAGGAGGCTGGTGAAAATGGGCGAAGCGCTCCAATTGTTGCAGCGCTTCTCCCTCTGGATTTGGATTGACCGTGACATATCCGCGGAAGCGGCCGGGATACTGGCGAAGCACGCTATCGACTTCCTCGTTTCCCCGTGGGCAATCGTTGTAACAGGCGCGAGTCGAAGTGATGGCCAGCGATTCGATATTCAGCAGATCCATCACGCAAACCATTTCTTGCGGACAAATTTTGTAGGCAGGGAAGTCGGGGTGCGTGCCGATGTGGCCATGGCAGTCCACGACTGGAATGGGAGATCTCATGAGGGAAGTTCTCCTAGTAGCCGTCGCAGATTGCCGCCTGCTATTGCCAATTTCGAGTCGTCGGAGATTCGCGCCGTCGCCAGCACAGCCAAAGCTGCGCCTGGTGTGTATAAGGGCAGGCGACTGCCAAATAGAACCCGTTCCGGCCCGTGCGTCTCGACAAAGGACTCGAGCTGCCGGTGAGCTACATACGTAGTGGAATCGAAATAAAGCTGAGGGAAAGTTTGGAGCAGCGGCAACAGATAGCGGTCACTGCGGTATCCGACGTCCAGCAATAAAATCCGGAGCTTAGGAAACTCCGTCAGAATAATCGCGAGAGCATTCCAATCTAGCTCCTCGCGAGAAACAACCATGAGAGCCGATCGTTGCTGCAGGTAGTCGTAGAGCTTTCCAGTGGACCAAGGCAAGCTGGAGAAATTGTGGTGCAATGGACTGAACCAGAGACGCACAGCCTTCGGCTGTAGCCGTTCTAGCTCGTTCACAATCGAAGGTTCGGGAGAGGCTGACCAAGCTGGGACGAACCGAGCGTCCATATCTCTCGCCAACGCGGCATTGCCTTCAGAAATGTCGTACTCCTCGGCGGCAAAGTGAGAGACCAACGCGCGGCGGGTCTGGAAGCGATCCATTTCCGCCAATAAAGCGGACTTCTCCAAGGCGAGCTGTCCATGAATGCCCGAGCGTCCTAAATGGACATTGGCGTCCATCAGGTTCCAGCTCGCGACTTCGCTCAACAGCTCAACGTTTGAGGGTGACAACGTGCTCTCCTTCGGTGAGGTTGATAACGATCATTCCCTTTGCGTAGTGTGCTGACGCCGGCTTCCCGTCCAGCACGAGCTCCGACGGAGCATTGGACACGGGAAAGGTAACGGTTGTGGGGGCAGAACTGGCGATATGATATTCGCGCGTAGCACCACTCTCGTGGAGCAGCAAATCCACAGGAGCTGTTGACGAAACAATTTGTCCTTGATTTTCGCTGAGCTTTCGAGCGTGAGAGGCGAACACTTCTCGACCCGTGGCGCCCCTCGCAAGGAGCAGTGCGTTCCCATCCGTAACTGTCTTCCCTAAGGACAGCTCCCCAGAAGAAGTGCGGAACTTTCCGTGTATTTCGCTGTTTGCAGCCTCCACGTCGAAGCCGACGCCGTTATTTGTTTCCTTCCAAATCAGCGGAGACTCGGTTCCCGGCAGCTTCGCGAATCGCATGCCCACTAGGAATGTGCGGCGTGCTTGGGGCGGCGAGTCGAGCTCCAACGCTGACCGGGGAAAAATGTGTCCTCGCTCAAAGTCACTATAGGCGATGACGGGCATCGGCTGGGGTATCACGCTCCAGCTTCCTTCCGAGGTGGAGATAAGTGCAGTTCCTTTGCTACCGGCTATCGTGGCCTGCGCACCATGGATACTTGTTTTTGTCCCTGGGGGCGGATGCAGGAGCCAACTGTAACTGTGGGTGCCCGCTGACGATATCTGGTCACGAATGATCAAGAGCCCTGGCTTAAAGAAAAGGTACTCACGCGTCAGCTGTTTGAGCGTCCCCTTGTAAGCAGGAGCGAGATCCGCAGTGAGATAGTCAAACCGCTCAGAGAACAGATGACGGGTGATCGAAGGGTGCAACTGAAGAGCTTTCCAGTAGCGCCCATCATAGTCCCCCTGGCTGAATGGATTGTGATCAACGACGATGGTGTTGTGTCCGGGAGCCTGCGTGAAGTAATCAAGATATCGCGGGTCCTTGTAATAGTCGCTGTAGCCAGCCTCGCCAATCAGTTTTTCGCCAAAAGCCGCGACTTGGAACGTTCCTTGGTCATGGTGTTCGTGGTTGAACCAGGGGCCGGCGCGCAGTGAGATGACCGCATCCTCTTCTCCCCAGCCGCTACGCAGGACGGCGCTCCCCCGCAAGGGGAAGACGCGTGAAGGCGGTGCCGTGGGAGGATCCGGGGAGGGCCCGGTGCAGCAGACCAGGTCAAGCAAACCAGGCGCTGATTCCAACGCACGCCCAGTGTCCTGCAAACGAGAGACCGCGGTCAAAGTTCTCTTGTTTCCGCTTTCATAAAAGGCGCGAACGGAGGGATCACGAGAGTGTTCTGCACTCCACGCAAAGCCGGTGAGGGCACTTAAGTCGCCGTCAAAATCACCGGTGTCGAGCATCAGGTCAGCTCGAATGCGAATGTACCGCTCCCACCAGAAGGACTGCAGCATTTTTTCCAAACCGGCGGAACGGATCCCGATCGACGCGAGCGCTGACGCCCCCCAGGACATTCCTTCCATAGCAAAGTTCTCGTAGCCTGCAGGTTCGGCCTCGCTGCCATCGCCCGGGAAAAGGCCATTCATAAGGTGCTCAAAGCTGGCCATAAGCTCCGCGAGTCTGGGCGCAAAGCGCTCCTCCCAATCCGGAATATCACCTTCGAGAGCCACACAATCGGCTATCGCGCCTCCCACGGCATGCGCCATGTGGTTGCTGGCGGCTATCGGCATGCGATCATTCAGGAAATATTCGCGGATTGCGGGTTCGATTGAGTTGCGAAGAAATCCCTCCGCAATCTGCCCCTTTTCTTGCGCGCTGAGCTGATCCGCGATCAAGTCATATGCAAGTGCGAGCCGCTGACTGAAGATTCCGGTTTCGTAATAGGTGTGGAGTCCCTGGGCGCGGAACCAGGGCGGAGTCCAAGCAGGCCAAGCGGAAGTCTCGGCCAGAATCTTCTTGGCGATTGCGAGCCCTTGTGCGCTGCTGTTGAGAACATAGTCCAGCGCGCCCAGCGAAGCAGCATGGCTATAGCTCTCCATTAAAGCGAAGTACTGCGGTAGGCCAACCAGGACCGAGACTGGGGAGAGGCTCTCGATGTTTTCTCCGGCCCAGGGGTTAAGCGTGATACCTGCAGCCGTTTGTTCGAATTGCCGATGAAGGAGGTCACGTAGCGAGGAATCGCTCCTCAATTGCTCCAATCGTGCAGCACTCAACAGAACGCGTGGATGCCCGGCTTCTGTGCCGAGGACCAAAAAACGGAATTCGGTTCGGGCGCTGGCCGACTGGACGATACCTGTCCATAGGCCAGGCAACGCTCGCGATAAGTCGGGAGACATGGCACCTGTGAAGGTCGACCGCGAGTTTTCTTTCCCATCACCGTCGAGAAGGACTAATGTGAGAGGTTGCTTTGGCGCCTCAACTTCAATCCGCAGAGGCCTACCGGGAGCCGAAACTCGATCGGCTACAGAAACCTGCATGCCTTCTGAATGCGTTAAGCGGGGCGCGCGCAGACCCACGGCAGGCACGCGCTGGGCCTCAACCTGAAAAGCAAAGATCGTAAGCTGATTGTGAGAGCCCCAAACCGGCTGCTCGACGACGGCCTCGATCACGGCGGTTTCAATGTTATCTCCCGCGGACGCGATCCCGAGCTGGCGTCCTGAAATCCGGACTTGCTGGCGGCCGCTCTCGAGTGGCAACTCGGCAGCATACGGTCGTCCCGAAACAGAACTCACGCTGAAGCTTGCTCTGGCGAGCCGGCCGGCCGGTTCGAAGCTGTATTCCAATAGGAACACTGACATCGCTGTCGCGTGAAACGATAATGGCCGTATCAAGCCTATCCGCAACCGGCGTTCACCTTTTTGGGCAACGACATCCCTGACCAGGACCGCCCGTCCTCGGCGCTGGGCGGTGTAGATGGACGGATCATAGCCAACATCTTGCGAAAGAGGAAAGCTCATCCAGCCGGGAATGCCGTGGCTGAAATCCTCGTGAAAGCTCCACTTCCCAAACTGTGTTGCTCCGGACGGAACGTTGACAGGGACGGCAGCTTCGCTTGCGGATGGCGGGCAAACGGCCGTGGTAATGATCAGGATGGCGGCCAAGCCGATTTGTAAACCATCAAATCGCAATGGCGCAGGCCTAGTGAGATGTCGGAGATGGCGATTCTGCATTTTCGAATGCAACCAGATGCGAACGATTCCGGTGTACCTTGCAGCATGCCCCTATGATCGCATCCACATCCTCGCGTGTACCAAGAAACAAGTTGTGCTCCAGCCAGAGGCCCTCACGGCAGAACCGCTCACTTTCGGGCAAAGATAATGAGGAGTACTCCTGGGCTGGGTGCCAACGGCCACACCGGCAAGGTGGCAACCCATTACTTTGAAACAGCGGGTTGCGATAAAGCGGGTAGGGATAGACAGGCTGTACGGGAATGCCTTCCGCTCGTAGAGCCTGAATTACTGTCTCTCGTCGAGCGCCTCCGAATTGCGAAGATAAGTATCGAATCGTCACGAGGTAATTTGGATGACGCTTCACGCGTGAATCTACCCTCGAAATCTTGAAGCCAGGGACCGATTCTAATTGCTGGCGGAAGTAATGTACGTTCTCTTCGCGCTTCCTAGTTTGCTCGGGGAGACGGCGCAACTGCTGCGATAGAATCGCGGCTTGAAAGCCGGTAATGCGATAGTTTGTGCCCAGCGTGAAATGCTCGAACCAGCCTCCTCCGTCGCGCCGGCCTTGATTGCAATAACTCCAAACCTTGTCGGCGACGTCGGAAGAATTGGTGAGCACGATCCCTCCTTCTCCAGAGGTCACGAGCTTGAAACTCTGGAAGCTGAAGGTAGCAGCAATTCCGAAATTCCCCACCGGCATCCCCCGCCATACCGCGCCGTGTGCGTGTGCTGCGTCTTCGATCAATGCCAGGTCATACTGTTCAGCCAGCAGACAGAAGGCGTCCATGTCTGCTGGTTGCCCGCCGAAATGGACGACGATGATGGCGCGGGTGCGCGGGGTTATGGCGCGCTGTGCCGCCGAAGGGGAGAGGTTGAGGGTTTCCGGATCGATGTCAGCAAATACCGGAACCCCATGACAGAGCAAAACGGAAGTGGCAGTGGCAGCAAACGTCACCGGGGGCACGATGACTTCATCGCCGCAACTGATGCCACTGGCGCGAAGGGCAAGCTCCAGTGCTACGGTGCCATTGGCGCAGGAGACCCCATAGCGGGTCCCATGCATGGCGGCAAAGGCCGATTCGAACTCCGCGACCTTTTCGTTGTAGCCACCCCAACTGCCGTTACGCAGCACCTGTAACAGCGAGCTCTCCTCCTCTTCTCCGAACGAAGGCCAGGAAGGGAAAGGATCTGTGCGGATGGGGTTGCCGCCAAACAATGCCAGTTCCATATCGGGGATCATGCTCCTGAGCGGGCAACGCTCGTGCGCTCTGTGCTGTAGCCCAACAGTTGAGAAATACGTTTGCATGCTGCCATCAGCGATTCGGCGATCTCGGGATCACGCGCGCGATGCACCCGTGAGACGGGGCCCGAAATACTTATGGCGGCAACGCCCCGGCCATCGCCATCGAATATCGGAGCTGCCAGGCAGCGAGCTCCCTCTGAATCCTCCATATTGTCCACTGAGTACCCGCGTCGGCGGACGCGCACCAGTTCGCGCATGAAGGGTGCAACTTCGCAAATCGTACTCCGCGTGAAGCGCCGGAAATCACAGCGCCTCACCGTCTTTTGCAGTTCCGAGTCGGGAAGCGTGCCCAGCAGTGCTTTTCCCAGGGCCGTCGAATGCAGAGGGCTCCGGATGCCAGCGTGAGCGGCAAGACGGAATGTGTGTGGGCTCTCGAGAACTCGGATGTAAAGTACTTCGTCGCCGTCCAGTACACCGAGATTGACCGTTTCCTGAAATTTTCGCAGCAGTTCCAACATGAAAGGCTGAGCCAAGGTCGGCAGATCGGACGGTATGCTTGCCGGTCCAACCAGGCGGCTGAACCGAGAAGTGATGGAATAACGTCCATCCCTGTTCTTTTCGATATAGCCCAGCCGCTCCAGTGTGAACAGGATGCGGTAGACGGAGCTTTTGACCATCTTGGAACGAGCGGCCAGGGTTGCGAGCGTCAGCTCGCGTTCCCCTCGAAAATTCTCCAGAACGTGCATCGTACGTTCGATCACCGCGATGCGATTATTCGCCGGCATAGCTCGACAGCTGCCCTCAGTTTGCAAAATTGACGACCGGGTGTAAAGCACAAACTTCACAAACCCGCTCCACCGCGTTCTGCTGTATAGAACAAGATTGTACAAATACGCCGGTAACGGCTTGACAATACTCATCCTAGTTCAAAGAATGTTCCGGGTGGAAAATAGTGTTCTATTGTGTAGAACGTGCGGTTCTGGCGCGCCAACCGAAGGAGAAAAAAGTCATGCGCGACACGGCAATTTGGTTTGGATTGCTGTTCTTCTTTCTGATATCTCTGCCGATCGCTGCACAAAACGAACGAGGAAGTATTCTCGGACACGTGATGGACAGTTCGGGAGCAGCGATTGCCGGAGCGAAGGTCACGGTTCGAAATGAAAATACCGGCATTGGTACCACCTTCCTGACGACTTCGACCGGGGACTACGTTGTCGTGAATTTGATTCCCGGTATCTATGACGTTTCGGTTGAGAATGAGGGCTTCCAAATCGGAACAGCTAAAGGACTGGTGCTTCAAGTAGACCAGACTCTGCGTCAGAATTTCACGATGCAGGTAGGTACCGTGCAGCAGCAAATCGAGGTCTCTGCAAACGCCCAAATGCTGCAATCGGACAATGCGACCATCGGGGGAGTTATCACTGATAGGCAAATTCATTCGCTACCGATCAGCGGACGTGACTTTACGAACTTGCTGGCGACCAGTGCGGGTGTCACTCAGGCATCCGGGGGCATCCAGGCGACTCTCTTCGATCCCCACGGGTTGAACACTCAGTTCACCTCGGTCAGTGTAGATGGGGCACGTCCCGCCTCGATCAGCTACATCATCGATGGGGTAACCGATACGGATCTCTTTTTTAGCCGTCCCACTAACGTCCCGCCTGCCGACACGATCCAGGAGTTCAAGCTGCAGAACGGCTTGTACTCCGCCCAGTACGGTTTTGGTTCCAGCCAAGTCAATGTCGCCATCAAGTCGGGTACGAATCAACTGCACGGTGGTTTGTACGATTTCCTGGCAAATTCCGCCTTTCAACCACAGAACCCAGTGAATACTTTCCTGAAGTCGCAAATGAAAAATTCTCCCATACTCACCAAGCCCCCCAGCAAGCAAAATCAATTTGGGTTGCAATTAGGCGGACCAGTATGGATCCCCAAGATCTACGAGGGGAAAAATCGGACTTTCTGGTTTGGCAGCTATGAGGGAGGGCGCATCCGGCAAACGATTGCCGCCCAGCAGTTCCAAGTCCCCAGCGCGCAAGAACGTCAAGGCGATTTTTCCGATTGGCCGTTTCCGATTTACGATCCTGGAACGACGGGCCAACTGACGTCGACGGCAGAGGATCCGACCGGGCGAATTGCATTTGCAGGCAATAAGATTCAAACCAGCAGGATTAGTTCTCAGGGTCTGAATCTTCTCAACCTCATCTATCCGCTCCCCAACCTCAACTGTGCTCTGCCATGTGCAAATTTCGCCGGCAGCGCCACAAATCCTCTGAGCACGGATGTGGTCACGGCTCGAATTGACCATCACCTCACGGATCGGGATCAACTCTCCTTCACGGGTAATGCGGGACGCTATCACCAAACGACACTTTCTCCATTGCCGCTTCTCAGTACGGCCGTCGTGGTCCATTCCTATCTTTACGGGCTGCAATACCAACGAAACTTCACCAATAGTCTGGTGGGCGTATTCACGACGGGATACAACCGCGAAAACTACAACAACGGCGCTCCCGCATCCTTTGATTCCGGCGTGCGCTCGAAACTCGGACTCAGCAATGAGCCGAACCCTGCCGGTTTTTTCGGGATTCCGATCGTAGCCATAGCGTCGTCCTATAACGGTCCGGTCCAGGGAAACAATGCCAATCACGAGACCGACAACATCTTTCAATATTCGAGCACCATCAGTTGGGTTCGCGGCCCCCACACCTTCAACACGGGAGCAGACATCCGGCGAATTCAACTCCAGAACTTCTCCGGATTCGGCACGTATGGCACGTTGAACTTCAACGGAGCCTACACGTCCGCGGATCCCACGAAGGCGGGTGGTGCGCCCAGCGTGGTGAACGGCAACGCGGTTGCCGACCTACTACTGGGTTATCCGCGATCGGTATCGGCTCCCCGGCCATTGTCGGCCCCGATAAACCTGCGGGGAACTGAGATGGGATTTTTCTTCCAGGACGACTGGCGGTTGACCCCACGTCTCACCCTAAATCTGGGTATGCGCTACGAAATCCCCGTTTCTTTCCATGCGCTGGACAGCAGCGGTTCGGTGATAACGTTCGGCAGTGGAGGCGGTGTCAGGTGGGCGGATAAAAACTTCATTGACGCTTACGGCACCAAGGATCCAACCGCTCGGGCTATTTACTTTCAGTGTTGTGTCAGCAACAAGTTGGTATCCGGACGAATCAATAACTTGCTGCCGCGCGTCGGCTTTGCCTGGAGGCCATTCAGCTCAGATCGGTTCGTACTGCGTGCTGGCTACGGCATGTATGACGACCTCTACATGCGGTTCTACGACGCCTCAAATTATGCCAGCAATCTGCTATACGTATTCAAGCGAAACCCCTTCTACACGACCACACCAATTTCGGGCGCAGAATCGGCTTCACCATTCGCTTTGAACACGCTGTTCTTGTCTCCGGTCACCATCGCGCAGAACTCTCTCGACTTCAGTCCGGGATGGCAGAATGGTGGATTTCAATCGGAATGGCCCAGCAACAAGCCGCCTTACATTCAGCAGTGGAGCCTGGACATGCAGTATGAGTTTACGCCGGATCTGCTACTAGATATCGGTTATGTAGGCTCCCGCTCGTTGCATGAACCCATTCAGTACTTCTTCAACGACGGAATTCTTCCCAGCACGCCAGATAAGCTTGCAAACGGCGCAGTCTGCAATAGCCTGGTCGATGCCTCCCAAGCCCAACCCACCGGCAAATTCGCCGGTTGCACCGCAACCGGATCCGCATTCCAGCCCATCGATACAAGAATTCCCTTCCCGAACCTCGGGCCAAGCAGTCTGGGCACCTACGCTAACGCCAATGTTCTCTATTCGACTTACAATTCGCTGCAGGTTCGGGTGGAGCAGCGCCTCAGGTATGGACTCAACTTGCGGGCGAACTACACCTGGTCTAAGGCGTTAGACATAAATTCGGAAATCGCTACATTTTCGAATGGTAGCGGCGGAAGCAACGAGATTCAAAACACGCACAATGTTCGCGGCGACTACGGCCCCGCGGATTTCGATCAGACCCATCGAGCCGTACTTTCCTATGTGTACGAATTTCCTATTGGGAAGGGGAAACCCTTTTCCATCGGGCCAGCCAACTGGATTTTGGGCAACTGGCAAACTAGCGGAATTGTCACCCTCGCGAGTGGTGTCCCGTTCTCGATCTTCTGCTGCAGCCGGGGCCAAAACACCGATCTAACCGGAGATCCTTTTGGCGACCGCCTGCGTGCCAACTTGGTGCCGGGCCAGGACCCACACGGAAGTTCACAGACCCTTACCAACTGGTTCAATGCAGCTGCATTTGCTCCGCCCCCGCTGGGAAGCTTTGGCAACACAGGGCGCAATATGTTGCGGGCGCCGATGTACCGTCGTGGGGATGTCTCCTTTCTGAAGGATTTCCCTTTTGGCGAGCATCGCAATCTGCAGTATCGGTTGGACATTTTCAACGTACTCTCGAGCTGGCATTCCGTACAACGGGTGCCTCAGCATGTGATTGCTTTTCCAAACTTCGGTGCCTTGGTGCCACGGACTGGAACCAGCGTTACCGCTCCATTGGGCGAACGAAACCTTTGGACACCGCGCATCATCCAGATGGCACTGCGCTATACATTCTGACACTCTTCTGCGCTCACTGGCCGAAGGGCAGGCCGTAGCCCTAAAGGAGTTTCCAGCTTGTTGCTAGAGGCCGACCGGAGGAAACATGTCCAGGCAAGCAAGGATGACCTTCTGTATAGGTTTGTCAATCTTGGTGAGTGTTGCAGCATTAGGCCAACGTGCGCTCCGCTACGCCGGCACAGAGAGCAGTCGTGAATGGCATGCGATGGGGAATGTGCCCTGTCCTTGGTCGGAACCCGTGCAGAAGGCCGATCAGAATCTCGACGTCGAAAAGACGGTCGAACTTATAAAGCAGGGCGGCTTCACCTGTCACGTCATGCCGATCACCGCAGCGCCGCCCTATAGTTGGGGCGAATTCCAGCAACTTGTGGGTGCGGCTGATGGGGCCGGCATCGATGAATGGCCCGTGCTGATTCCGCCCACCGAGGGCTCGTCCGCTCCCTACAAGCATGATTTTGTCGCCTGGATGGAGGCATTGGCGAAGCTTTCAGTGCGCTACCCACATCTGCGCGGAGCCAACATCGACGATCTCGATCAGGGACAGAACGCTAAGCTCTTTTCCCGCGATTACATTTGCCGCATCTTCAATGCCAAGCAGGTGATCAACCCGAGATTTTTGTTCGTGCCTACGATTTACAGCTTGGATCGAACTTTAGCGGACCGCATGAGCGGATGCGTGGATGGCGTGTGGCTATGGTGGAGCAAGTTGGATACAGTCACCGATCTGGCATCCTCGCTCGAGCAAGCCAAAGCCGCCGCTGCGGGTCGCTTTCCGGTATATGGGGGCGTCTATGCTCACTGGACCTCCTGGCATAAGCAAGGTCCTCCAGCAGCATCGATTTTCGAACAGACACTGCGCCAGACATGTGAGCTGGCTGACGGGGCCATCATGTGGAAGATCTCACTTCACGAGCCAGATCCCCTACTTCAGATCGCGCGGAGCTTCACCCGCAACGGGACTTCTTCTCGGGAGGGGCGATGCGGGAGCAGGTCTGCTACACCGCATGAGAGATCACGATGACGCGTCGCAAGTGGCTCCAGTATGCAACTTCCAACTTTGCCGCCTTACCGCTTCTGGGAAAAATCGACCACCGTCCCGGCCAACAAGAACATCGACGCAAAGTTGGAGAGGACAATGTCATGGTGCCGAAGCCGGCAGCAAGGTCGCTGCTTTCGACACGCGGCAGATTCCTTCCGTGGTCAGCCGAGGAAGAACGGTGTTGGTTCTTTACAGCGAGGGACGGACTCGACCGCTTCCGCAGGCTTGCCGACAGTCATCGAGACCTTTGCGACTTCATGGAGTTGACGCGCTCTGCCAGTGGCCTGCCTGTTTGTGCATACCGTGTGGGTAAAGGTCCGAAGCAGGTTGCGGTGATGGCAGGCATGCATGGGGACGAACCTAGCGGACCGCGAGGCTTGCTGGCTTACCTCGATGCGTTACTAAACGGCACCAGATCGTTCGAGACTCAGATCGATAGCCGCCGCGTCTTCGAAGCCGTTACCTTGCATGTCTTTCCCCTCGTGAACCCTGGAGGCGCTCAGCGTTTTTCCGAGCACTTCCCGGATTCGTGGCACGGCACCTGGATTCCGGAATGGACTTCGGAGAACAAAGAAAAGTTTTTCGCGGAAGCAAACGAGCCTAACCATTTCTTCTATGGAACTTATGTAAAGAAGCCTCCGATGCGGTTTACTCCGGAGCAAATAGCACAGTGGGAAGCAACGGGAAATGTTCTTGGTTCCAGCGTCACCGACGACGGTCTCGATATGTGGTTCGACTGGGATGACACCCATGGCCGGCAAACACGGGCGTTGAAGGAGGTACTCGAACATATGCGCCCCGCGGTTTTTGCCGACTTCCACAATTTCATGTATCCCACAGAGGTGTTTGCGCCAACTGTGTACTCCAGTGGGGCGGTCGCGCAACAAGAGAGCGCCCTCGCGCTCGCCCTGCAGCGGGTATGGAAGACACAGAACCTGCAGTTTCACGATCGACCCCCGCGTCCTTATCCCAAGCCTGCCGAAAAATACTATGAAGACCATTGGGTACACCAGATTGGCACGCGAGTTCTGATCGTGGAGTTCAACGGTGGCATGCTTGCGACGGAAGGTGCTGAGTATGAACCGATTCCCGGGCAGCGCGCCCTTACCCGTCGGGAATCGCTGGCGTCGGCCTTCTTTGCAGCTCATGCCCTGGTGAATCGAGCGATGGAGCTGCCGCTATGAGGGAAGCACGGCCTCTCGAGAACATCACTGAAGCGCGAGGGCTTGAACTGTCTCTTGTTTTGTGTGCACGAAGGAACACCGCATGAAGACCCTCGATTGGGCCGTAGTCGCCTTGTACGCGGTCTGCGCGCTGCTCATCGGGGTATATTTCACCAAGAAAGCCAGCCGGGGAATTGAAGGCTACTTTATGGCGGGCCGCTCCCTGCCCTGGTGGGCGATTGGCTTCTCCGCGGTCGCGACCTTCACATCGGCAGGCTCGGCCTCCGCCTTTACCATGCTGATCTTTTCTGACGGTCTATTGGGTAATTGGTGGTGGTGGATTCCCTGGGTGATCTGGATGCCACTGGTGGCGGTGATCTGGTCGAAGTTCTGGCGGCGCCTGAAGATCGTCTCCACGGCGGAGTTTGTTCAGATCCGCTACGGAGGTCGCGCAGCCAGCATCTTCCGTTCGGTGGCGGCGATTTATTTCAGCTTCGGATGGGCGGTCCTGCTCATGGCTTACGTTACCGGCTGGCTGACTCACTCAGTGGGTCCCATCCTCGGGTGGAGCAATGGCGCGGTCATCGTTTTCGCTGCAACTCTGACGCTGATCTACACCGTTCTGGGCGGATTGCTGGGCGCCGTGTATTCCGAGATCTTCCAGTTTGTACTCTTCATGGTTGCCAATCTCATTTTTATCCCGGTCCTCATTCATCGCATCGGTGGACTTGGCGGCATTTACTCGGCGGTTGCACACAATGCCGGCACATCGTTTTTTAGGTCCACGCCCCCGGGAGGAGACTTCACCGGGCTAACGATTCTGGCTTTGGCCCTTCAGGGCCTATTTTTTGCCGCTTCCCCTGCTGGTGGGGAGGGCTTCACCGCACAGAAGTTCATGGCCGCTCGCAATGAGTTTCACGCCCAGGTAGGTCAGCTGTTCAATGCCTTCCTCTCCCTGGTTGTGCGCGTGATTCCGTTCTTTTTTCTGGGGCTGATCGCAACCGCCGCATTTCCGCGCAACACTATCGCGGGAGAGCAGGTATGGGGAGAGTTGGTGCGCAGATTCAGCCTTCCCGGTTTGACGGGACTTTTAGTTGCCGGCGAACTGGCGTCTTACCAATCAGCCATCAGCACCGAGATGAATTGGGGCGCTTCCTATCTGATCAACGATTTGTACAAGCGGTTAATCAGAAAGGACGGAACGGACCGTCACTATGCCTGGGCGGGCCGGATTGCGACCTTCCTGCTTCTTGCCATCGCCGTATGCCTCGGCTACGCGCTGGTGCACGAAATGATGTCGTGGTTTCTGTTTATCAACAATGTGATGATCGCTTTCATTCTTCCGCTTGCCTGGCTGCGGTTCTTCTGGTGGCGTCTTAACATCTGGGGAGAAATCGCTGCCTTAGTCATCGGGCTTCCCCTGAGCTATGTCCTCTGGTTTCCGCTGGGCTACTCTCATCACCCTTTTTGGCAGGGGTTCTTGGCCATCTTTGGCGCAGGATGGATTGTGATTGTCGCAGTCACCCTCCTGACGCCACCCGAGAAGAAAGAGGTGCTCGAGAATTTCTATCGACTTTGCCGGCCGCCCGGGATTTGGGGGGAGATTACCCGAACCCTGCCTCGCGTAGAGCGGCAAGCAACCCGCGCCGAACTTTACCGAGACATCTATGAGTGCGCGCTTGGAATCGCCTTTTGCGCGGCGAGCACAGCGGCCACTGCGGATTTCTTCGGCAAGCATTGGCCGGCTGGGTTCGTGTGTGTGGCCGTAGGGGCGGGTAGTTTCTTCATTTTCCTTCGGCGGTGGATGCGGCGCGGCGTTTTTGTCGCCCTCGGTAGCTCCTCGGACAGTTCGCCACAGGAGGAGGCGGCTAAGCTGGCGCCATAGAGAAGAATGAAATTGTTGAATTATTATCCGCGACAGCAAATGATCTCGCATTTGGCGGCCATTGTGGATGGAAAAATCTGTGACCTTACAAATGCCTTTTTCGCAGATCCGCGGTTCAGCTCGGTTTCTGCTCTATTGCGCGCCGGCAAGGATTCCATAAATCGAGCTCAACGACTCATTGCTGAAGAAGCCGATTCGGCTCGGGCTTGGATTGCGGTCGATGAGGTTCGATATGCGCCTGTCGTTGACGAACGGTGTCGAATCTTCTGTGTGGGCCTGAATTATGCCGATCACGCCGCCGAAAACAAGTTGCCACCACCCGAATCGCCCATCTTTTTTGCGAAACTAGCCTCAGTCGCGATTGGCAATAACGACGGTATTCCCTTGCCGGCAATCAGCCAGCAGGTGGATTACGAAGCGGAGTTCGCGTTCGTGCTCGGAGCTCGGGCCAAGACAGTGTCCGTACGGGATGCTGGGGGGTACATCGCGGGCTTCACCATTATGAATGACGTCACGGCGCGCGATTTGCAGTTTCAAGACAAACAGTGGTTTCGCGGCAAGAACTGCGATGGCTTTGCTCCCCTGGGCCCCTGGTTGGTCACGGCCGACCAAGTCTCTAATCCCGATGACCTCGCGATTACTCTTCGTCTTAATGGACAAGTGCGGCAGAGATCCAGCACCAGCCAGCTCTTTTTCAAACCAGCCGAGTTGCTCTCCTTTCTGTCGCAGACGCTGACGCTAGAGCCCGGCGATGTCATCAGTACGGGGACTCCCGGCGGCATTGGCTACTACGCCGATCCGAGAGTTTTCCTGAAAGACGGCGATGTTGTGGAAGTCGAAGTCGAGGGAATTGGCGTGCTACGAAACACGGTGGTCAAAGCACTCTGATCTGCAACCGTGATTGGGATTGACACCTCGAACCGATGGTGTCGTCCGCAATAGGCTTCGCGGTTTTACCTGTTCCTATGGTCGAATCTCAGCTTTCAGGCCAAGCTCTTTGGAACATCGTGTCTCGTCATTGCCCTAGCGTATGGTGTCCCACGGATTTTGAAGCGGCCCGTTGTGCTTTGAAGTTCCATCACCGGAGTGAACTAGGAATACGAGTTTGGCGGCGCGAATACAAACGGTTGCAGTAGTCGGAGCTGGCACCATGGGCGCCGGGATTGCCCAGGTATTCGCCGTTGGCGGCTGCCAGGTCCGCATCACCGACAACGATGCAGACACTCTCAAGGCTCTGAATCGCAAAATTCAGCAGAGCCTCGAAGCCATGTCTCAGGCTTCTTTCATCAGCGCTACAGAAGCCAAGGAAGCTTGCAATCGCATCATCCCGATGCCGGAGTTGCCCGGCACGCTTCACGATGTCCAACTCGTAACCGAGTGTATCGTGGAAAAACTGCCAGCGAAACAGGAGATGTTTGCGCAGTTGGAGCGCTTTGCGCCAGTGCACGCAGTGCTCGCGTCGAACACGTCCTCACTCTCGTTGTCGGAAATTGGCCGGCACGTTAAAGACAAGTCGCGGCTCATTATCACGCATTACTTCAATCCCGCCCAAATTCTGCCCACCGTGGAAGTGGTGGCTTCTCCGGCCACAAGCGCCGTCGTAGTGGATCGGGTGTGCCGCCTGCTGGTATCGGTTGGCAAGGTCCCGATCGTGTTGCACAAGGAGATTGCTGGATTCATTGTCAACAGAATCCAGGCTGCTATGGTTCGGGAAGCTTTGTTTCTGCTGGAACAGGGAATCACGACCGCCGATGAACTGGATCGTGCGGTTCGCGGAAGCATGGGAGCGCGCCTGGCTGTGCTCGGACCTTTTCAGGTCATGGATTGGGGCGGTCTGGACATTTGGGCGGAGGTGATACGCAATCTTTTCCCCAAGCTGAGTGCTCAGCGTGAGGTCCCATCCATTGTGGACGAGAAGGTGAGCCAGGGTCATCTGGGAGCCAAATCCGGACGAGGGTTTTATGAATGGTCTCAAACAGCGGTTGCAGACAGCGCAAAGCTGCTGCAACAGCAATTGATGCACGTTGCAAGCGCAATCGGGAGCGACAAGTGTCTTGGCCCAGCGACCTTAGGCGGAGAATGCGAAGAATGAGACGACGTGATTTCTTGGTCGGAGGAATTGCCGCCAGCAGTCTTCTGGCTTGTGAGCCAAAGGCTCTGGGCTTTCAAGAATCTACCCAATCCGAGGACAGGCTAACGCATGAAATTGGGAATCTCGCCGGCTATTCCTTAGAACAGCTGCGAGAACAGTTGCGTAAGGATCTGTTCGATGACTTTCTGCCATTCATGGATAAGTACGTCATCGACCATCAATACGGCGGCTTCATGTGTGACACCGGGTTCGACGGCACGCCAGGTGACGACAAGAAATCTGACTGGTTCGAAGGACGTGGGATCTGGGTGTATTCCTTTTTGTACAAACACCTTGCTCCTGAACCTAAGCATCTGGAGGTCGCTCGCCGCTCGCTGGCTTTCATTCTGAAGAATGAACCTGCTGATGGCTCGCTTTGGGCGAAGCAGTTCACTCGCGACGGAAAGCCCCTCACTGGTCCGGACAGCGAGATCTACGGAGATTTATTCATTGCCGAGGGTGTGACCGCTTATGCTGACGCAACTGGAGAATCGTCACATCTTGCTCACGCCAAGCGTCTCCTGGAGAAATGCTTAGGCATCTACGATCAGCCGGAGTACTACCCTTCGATTGGACGCACATATTTGGGCCTCGACGCGCCATTATTTCCCGGGGCGCGCATTCAGGGCGCTTGGATGGTATTGCTTCGCCTCGCCACTCAGATGCTTGCACAGCGTCCCGATTCGGAAATCGAGGGTGTTGCCCATCGCTGTGTCGAAGCCGTTATTCGTGATCACTACAACCCGGAGTTTGGGCTGAACAATGAACTGCTGAATCACGATCTCTCTCGTCCTCGGAACCTCTACGCGCAGCTCGTCTACCCAGGTCACACGGTGGAAATATCGTGGATGCTGCTGGAAGAGGCGGTCCGTCGCAAGGACAAGCTCTTATTCCAAACTGCGGCCGAACGTTTCCGACGCCACTTCCAAGTTGCGAAGGATAGCGTATACGGTGGCATCTTCCATAACTTGAAGGATGTTGATCAGAACCTCTTCACAATGGGCAAAGTGCTATGGGCACAGGAAGAAGTGCTTACCGCGGCGCTGCTGGTAATCGAGCATACCGGCGCTCAATGGGCCAAAAATCTGTTCGACGAAATGTATCCGTATGTTCGTTCGAAATATCCGCTGACGGCGCATGGTTCCCCTCTATGGATGTATCAGTCGGATCGCAAGGTAACCTTTGAGGAGTTCGCCAAATTGCCCAAGCGGGTTGAGAACTATCACCACCCCCGACATCTAATGCTGAGCCTTCTTGCTGTCGAAAGGATGATCCGGCGTGGCGGCCGCATATCCAATGTCTTTACATGAGCCGATTTGATGACGGTTCGGATCGCAAATGCAGTCTGTTTACTCGTGATCGCCAGTTGCATTCCGGCAGCCGGTTCGGGAGCGAAATACCGCTTAGTGGTTTCGGTAAGCCAATCCAGGGCGGAACCCGGTCAAACTGTTTCTGTCGGCATCAGCAGGGTGCAGACCTCCCGGGATCCGGTTCATGCGGTAATGCTAAAACCCTCCGCAGGAACAGAATCGTTGTTGCTGCACGCGATCCCAAACAGGCGGGGCTCGTACTCAACCAGCATTGTGTTACCGAGAGAGGCGGCTCAGGGTCTTTATGTGATCCGTGCCTGGGCAGGAAATGAGGAGCATCCTTCCGCGATTGGAAAGGCAACTTTTTTGTTGGGCAGACTGGTCGGCGATTTTCTTATTGTTTCCGCGCTCGACAGAACTGATCCCGCCGGGGACCTTAACTCCTACCTCGAGGATTTTCGCTCCGTAGGCGGCAATTTTCTGATTGCACACAATCTAATCACTCCCGATCGGGCATATTTCCATTGCAGTGTCTGCAAACATGGTCTTGAGCCAAATCAAGAAGACGTTGTCGAGCTGCTTCTTAGCCAAGCCGACAAACTTGGCTATGCCGTTTTGCTTTCCGTGAGTTGGGATCTGACTCAGGAGGTCCCCTATGACAAGCGCATGAGAGAAACGAAGGAGGTCATGGACGACCTCTTTCGGCAATACTCCAACCATCCATCAATGGCCGGGTTCTACTCGTTTCAGGAGGGCAGCGGCACGTATTACGTTCCTTACATACGCGAGTTCAGCCAATATGCAAAAGCCCTGGACAGAAATTTACTCGTTGCCTGCGCTCCCTATGTAGATGATCCGCTGCTTGCTGGCTACCTGAGCACGCTCGACAGCCTGGACATCATTATTTGGCAATCGGGAGTCATGGGAAGTTATCGTCCTGACAACCGCAAGCAATATCCACTGCGCCGGGTGAAAGACTTCTGTTCTCTTGCAGGTGGTGCGAAGCTACTGCAAAAGAAAATTGCATTGACGCACGTCGAACTTTTTGGATATCTCGAGCAGCGCCTTGCCCCAGAAATCCCGACCACAACCTACCAAAACATCTACCAGCAGATTCTCAGCGCTGCGACCGTTAGCGATAGCGACGGGATTATGCTATTCACGTACCAATACCATATCTACAACGTCCTGAAGCAACATCCCCAAGTAGTGAGAAGTCGGCACGCGGTATGGGATGGCCTAGCAGCCTTTCGCCTCATTAGCTCAAACATTTCTCTCGCGCAGAATCCATTGGCGTTTTATTTTCCCTATTCGGATTGGGTGGTCGAACGTTGGTCGCATTCCTTTCTTCCTGCCCTTGACGCCTTCCGAGTCCTTGGCATTCCTGTAGATGTGCTGCCTTACGCTCCGCCATTGCCCGAGTCGATACTTCCATATTATCCGGTTCACATGAACCAGAAGGTGCTCAATCGTCTTTTGGAACAGCGCACTGTGCTTGTGTTGCCTGATGTATCCGGATTTCAACAAACCGACAGCGACTTAATCCGTGCTGTTGTTCAACAAGGAGGAGTTCTCATTGCCTTTGGTCCGGAGATTCCGATGGGCCGGAGTTATGAGCGTCGTGAACTTTTCGGAGGACAACCCCTGGAGATCAAGCTGCATAACTCGATGACAGTTGAACAAGCGGCCGGCAGCCGAGTGAAATCGGGTAGCAGATTCGACTTGCCAAGCACCCGGTTTTCCTCCTGGGTCGCTGGGACCGGCACAGTAATTGCTAAGTTCGAGGACGGATCGGCGGCGGTTCTGGTCAATTCATATGGAAAAGGGAAGGTTGTGACAATTCTGTCCAGTGCAGCCGTTGCGGTCCAGCAATTTCCGGAACTCGTTCGCGATGTCGTCGATTATGCCCTGTCAAGGGCTGGCTTGGAGCGTGCAATTGATATCTTGGGAGCAAATGAGAATGTCGATACCGCGACAGCGAAAACATCTGATAACGTTGCGGCCGCAATTGTTAATCACAACACAGAAGATATGGAAGTGACCCTTCGGACTATCCGAGATTGTCCAAAAAGCGAGTGTCGGTGGATTGACATGGTCGACAAGGAAGTTCTTTTTCCGGAACGACAATCACTGACTCTTCGAGTGCCCGCTGGAGGGTTTCGCGCAATTGAACTGAAGGTCTCACATTGATGAGCCAAGATCCGGGACCAATGGGCGGTCGTGATTTCATAAAATTGGCCAAAGGATGCGGCAATTCAAAACCTTGTTCGGGCAAATTAGGGAAGGATACGCCGGTCTTACGTTAGGGCGCGTTGGGTATTCTACGTAGCAGAACGAGAGATAAGCGAAGTCGGCCATTTTTCTTGACGGGCCCCAAGATAAGGTGTACGGAATCGTTCTATGCAGATATTCGGTGTTCTGCACAATAGAACGTCGATTGCAAGTTGCCAGGCAGCGCGTAAGGTAACACGTTCTTCGACCAGCACCAGATTACCCTTTCGAACATCCTGGATCGTCGCACTGTGCGTGGCCACCAGCATGACTGGCTATGGCCAGAACATTCAGGGTTCCATTGTCGGAGAAATAACAGATACAAGCGGGGCCGCCGTTGCAGGCACTCAAATCACCGTGACGAACCAGGATACAGGCATCTCGGTGCAGGCGACCACTGGGAGCGGAGGAACCTACTGGGTTCCCGACTTATATGCTGGCAATTATGAGATCGAGGTGACAAAGGAGGGTTTCGAATCGGCGAGGATTACGGGAATCAAGGTCCTGGCTGGACAGATTGTCCGCCAGAACCTAGTGCTGCACGTCAGCTCGATTCGGCAATCGATCACAGTAAGCGGGCAGGCTCCCTTGGTGAATACAGAAGGTGGCCAGATTTCAGGAGACATCACGACTCGGCAACTCAAGGACTTGCCGGTCTCGCTTCAATCGATCGACACCTACCTGACTCTGGTCCCAGGCGCGCAAACCATCCGAACGCCCTCAAACCCCAAAACGGGAGGGGCCATGTACTGGGGTGGAACGAACTTCAATGTGAATGGTGTCTCTGCGAACGACACCGTTAATGGAAGAGGAGCGTACGGTCTCAGTACGGGTATGGTGGCTCTGCCCCCAATAAGTTCCATGCAGGAGTTTAAAGTCAATGTCACGGATGCGAATGCGGAATACCGCATGCAGGCAACCGTGGATATGGTTACGAAGCAGGGAACAAACAAGTTCCACGGCGGAGCCTATGAATATAATCAGAATTCCGCACTAGCAGCGAACACGTTCTTGCTGAATGCCGCGGGGAAGCCGAAAAGCCGGTTTAACCTGAACCAGTTTGGCGGAAACCTCGGCGGTCCGATCTGGCGAAACAAAGCTTTCTTCTTTTTCAGCTATGCTGGATTTCGGCAGCGTCAGTTTTCTACTGTCCGACAGACGTTCCCGTCCGTCGAGATGAGACAGGGAGACTTTTCCGCTCTTTGCGCAAGCTTTGAAGCAAGCGGAGTGTGCCAAGACCCCAAAGGGACTCAGCTCTATGATCCTTGGACTGGCGAGCCGTTACCCAACAATCAGATTCCTGGGAACATGATCACCTCCCAGGCGAAAACTTTGCTGACCTTCCTCCCGGCACCCACGACCCCAGGGTCGCCGGGGCTGCCCAATCGATCACCGAACTATTTCGGAGTGGTGTCTTCACCCAGGGACTTCAACGCCTATGATCTGCGTGTCGACTGGCAATTGTCGCCCAAAGACAGCCTTACAGGCTTCTACAGCCGAAATGTTGCATCCCAGTGGTTTGTGCCATTGGGCACGCCGCCCAATTACGGGAACATTGCTAACGCCGGTTATAAGACCTTCATCTACCAGATAAGCGAAACGCACGCATTCAACTCGAATACCATTAACGACTTCCGAGTGGGCTGGTTTAATTTCCCCCAGATTCGGACCGGCCAGAACCTCAATTTCGACCCGGTTCAATTGTTCGCCCAGCAGCCGGAGAGCGAGCAGCGAGGTATTCCCAAAGTGACCTTGCTGGGGTACAACGGCCTGGGCGATTATGGTCGGGGCTTTTACTTCCACGCCCCTGACGTGGAGATGGTGGAAAATTTGACCGGCGTGCGTGGGCGGCACACCCTGAAAGCCGGGGTCGATTTCACCTTCTACCAACTACTAACCCCTAATCCAGTCGCCTCTCTGCCCGGCTTTAGCTTTTCCGGAAAATGGACCGGCAATCAGGGATGGCCGGGGCAGCCGCACTCGCAGGGTAACGCCTTCGCGGATTTCCTCCTAGGCGCCGCCGACAGTAGCTCTACTTCGCTGCCGGGTCACGATACGAAATACTACGACCGGGATTGGGAATTTTACGTCCAGGATACTTGGCAGGCTACCCCCCGGCTTACTGTTTATTACGGAATCCGGTATACGTTCCAAGAGCCCTGGAGAGTTCGAGACAACTTGCGCAGCTATTATAATCGTTCCACCAACCAGCTTGCCTTGCCCGAGAACTCTGACACGCCCAAATTCCCGCCGTTCGGAGCATCTGCTGGCGCCTTCAATGCGTTTCTGCCGTTTCTGACCACCACAAAGGCTTTAGGCTTGCCTGTCAATTTCGACCAGCCGGACAAAAACAATTGGGGACCGCGGATCGGTCTTGCGCTCAGACCCTTCTCGAATGTCAAGACCGTGCTGCGCACCGGCTACGGCGTCTACCACGCTTTCATACCAAACGCCCTGTCGGTACAGAGCGAAGCCAGCAACGTGCCTTGGACAGGACGCGCGGGATCTCCGCTGAATTTCATCAGCAAGCTTCCGGGAAATCCCACCTCTCCTTTCTTGCCCGACGTCACATTTGCAGACCCATTTCCATCCGCGGCGGGAGGAGAGGTTGTTTCTGCGCACCCGACGCTCTTCCCTGTGCAACGAGATCTTGCGAATCCTCTCACGCAGTCTTGGAACTTGACGCTAGAACGCCAGGTCGGCAACGATCAGATGCTCCGCATGTCTTACGTGGGCGCTCAGTCGCGCCACATGTTGTGGTACCTTGCTGATATCAACCGACCAACCCAGCAGACACCCAACGTGACCATTCAGAATCAACGGCCAATCCAGCCTTGGTCTGCAATGCTCGCCACGGAATCTGGTGCCAAGCAAAACTTCCATCAGCTCCAGTTGGAATTTACCAGGCGTTTTTCGAATGGCCTAGGTGCCCAAGCGGAGTACCAGTGGACCCGCAGCTTGACCAATGCGGACGAAGTTGGAGGACCGCAGATTCCGGCATTCCCGAACCTCGATTACGGAAACACATCGTATGTGGCACGCCATCAATTGGTGTTCAACTACATTTATGAATTGCCGTTTGGCCGTGGAAGACACTGGTGGGCCAATTTGAACAGTGTGGCCGAGCGCTTCCTGGGAGGTTGGCAGCTGGCGGGCATTACAACCTATCGAACAGGCACTCCTTTTACGGTTAACTTCCAGGTCCCGTCCTCTTTTGTCGGCTGGTGGGGAGGCCGGGCGGACAGAGTGCCTGGCTCAAAACTCTACGCGGGCCGGCAAACTGGTCACAATGTCATAAGCGGCGTCCAGTGGTTCAATCCGGGTGCCTTTGCTCCGCCGCCACCGTGGAATTGGGGCAACTCATCGCCCTTCTCTGTTTGGGGCCCAGGTATGTGGGATTGGGATATGAGCGTCGGGAAAAGCTTCCACCTACCAATACGGGGATTAGAAGCTTCCCAGCTGCAATTTCGAGCGGATTTCTTCGATGCCTTTAATCATTTCAATCTAGCCAATCCCTCCAACACCATTGGGGATACTCGGGATGGAGGTCCCACTGTTCCGACCGCGGGTAAGATCTTCGACGGAACCGGCAACCGGATTATCCAGATCGGTCTCTCATTGTACTTCTGAACCAAAAGCTCGCAAATGAGTGTCACAAAAAGGTTCCTCCCGTCCGAAGCGCACTCTTCGGAGAGTGCCGAACTTCCCGCGCTCTCATCGGACGTCCGCATCAGTGGTTCTCCTCCCTTTTCCTTGCGCACGTGGACAAGACGTCAGTTCGCGCGCACTAGCCTTGCCTTTCTCGGCTCCCAGGCAGTTTCGCGGTTGGAGTGCGCGCTGGCGGCGGACTCTTCCCTTGTCTCTCAGACCATCCCTCCCGACTTGCCTCTCCCCCGTTCCGAGCCATCGGAGGCTCGGTGGCTTCGGCAGGCTGTAATTCTGCAACCCTGGGCCAAGACTCAATACGCTGCGCTCGTGGGTGTTGATCGGCCCCGCCGCTTGCGCGAAGAGTTTGGCTTCAATGCCATCATTGTACTGCCAACAGAAGCCCACAATGCTCTTTTGGATTTTCTTGCGGCCCCCGATTTCCATCTGACGGACGCTCAATTCCGAAACGGCATCGATGCTTACCGAAAAGAGGGATATCGACTGATTCTTTACTCGAGTGTAATGCACTGCGGTCACGCTCCGGACTGGCAAAACGGGGAACTCGGACGAGACCATCCCGAATGGTCACAGCGGGACGCATTGGGAAACGCCATAACCTCGTTCGGCCATGCGGCATGGCTGTGCGGGTCAACTCCAGCCCGAGAGTACACATTGAACTACACACTGCGCTTGGTCCAGGAATACTCCCCAGACGGCATCATGCTCGACAACAACGGCTTTGGGCACACCGCAAACGGGTGGACGTGCTACTGCGAATTCTGCCAGCAAGGGTTTCGAAAATATGTTCTCACGCGCTGCGGTGAAGACTGGATCAAGAGCGAGCTTCATATCCAGCCGCATGAGCTCAAGATCCCAACCACTCCGGGGCCCCTCTTTGCGCTGTGGACACAATGGCGCAACCGGGTCTGGGCGGAGATTAACGAGTTGTTCCGGCTCCGGCTGCGCACGATCAATCCAGAGATTCTCCTCTTCGCGAATACGCAATACGATCTGCCGGTCAACACTCAGGCGAATAGTCTGGAGCTTCAGCATGAAGATGTTGTCTTCTCCGAAACTCACGAAACGGATTCGTGGTACATCTCCCAGAAAATGGTGTTCGGACAAGCTCTCGCGCCCGGACTTCCTTTGTGGGATTACATGGGGACGTTCGCTGAGACTCCTGAGGGTGTCGCGCTAGACCGCTTGCGTCCTCCAGAGTTGTTGCGGCGAATCATTCCGGCGAGCCTTGCTCACGGTGCCCGGCCTTGGATCGTATACTTTGGCTTCGAGGACTCTGAGAGCCGAATCGGGTTGCGGGAAATCGCGCGCCATCTTTCCTGGCTTCTCTCCCACCGAGGTCTGTTCGCCGGCACGCCGAACACGCCGGTGGCGACGATAGTATCGCTACGGGCGCGGGATCTATTGGCCCGTGTAGGGAAGTGCATCGGACAAGGTGTGACAGGTTGTTATCCTGAATCTCCCACTCCGCTGGCTCTTATCCCGCCCCACATGGTTTCGCTTCTGAAGGCGGGGGTACCGGTTGTGGCACTGCGCGAGACTCATCTCTCACCCGCCACCCTGAATCCCTTCCAGATCGTCACCTTGGAAACCGACGCTATCATGACGGGTAAGGAAGTACTCGCGCTTGTGAATTGGGTCCGCACGGGCGGTTTTTTGATCACTCGTCCGAACGCTTGCGAATATGATGAACTCGGTCGCAAACCTGTCCGGCCGCTGCTCCCTGAAACACTGCGCTTGAATCGCGATTTACGGGAACTCCAGAAATGTGGGAAAGGAAAAGTCCTGATCGTCGAGCCTGAGCGATTCGCCGATGCGACCCTAGCTGCAGTGAGATCCTGCGATGTTCCGTTCACTCTTCCATCGGGGATCGAAGTCGTCTGTTATCGATCGCCGAGTTGTCATATCATTCACCTCCTCCGCCACGATGCCGGGAGCGGCCCATTCTCGCTTCGATTCCCCCGTTGGCTCGGCGCACGAGCCGGCCAAGCTGCGTGGTGCTCGCCGAGTTGGGCTGATTCCAAAATGCTAGAGATTAAACAAGACGGTAGCTCGCTGGGCCTCAGGTTTCCCGAATTGCCAGAGTACAGCGTGATTACCACGAGCCGAGATCACAGCGCGCGCACCAAAGGCTTTGCTATTTCATAGGTCTGTTGCGCCGGGCGAATTTCAAAGAATACCTCAATCGGTACCCGCCAACTACCCTCTACCACTACACAACTCAAAGCGGACCTCTTGGGATCAGGATGTTGAGTAAGCTGGGTAGCTGAGGCGATTTTCCGGCTGCTCATGAGCCAGTCGCTGTGGCCGTGGCCCGCCGAAGTGCAGGTGGAGCGGCTGCTCGCAAAGGCCGACCACATTGTCTTAACGCTGCGTTGCTTTGACCGCCGTTGTTGCCGGACCCTTGGGCTGGTTGCATCAAATTTTTTCAAGGATGCGTACCTCGGTTTGATTCTTCGCAGTTTCTTATGGAGAGGAACCGGGTTTCCCGATGACCGGGGATATCTCTGGAAAGGAGGGCCTATGCTGGATAGACAGTCTGGGGTTGGTCCATTAGTCGGGCACGAAGATCGGTGGTCAACGGCGCTCGCCTCGCTGGCAGTAGGCATGGCATTTTTCACTCTGTGGTTCTGGCTGCTACCTCGATGGCTCGATTGCAATGTGGAAATGGCGGGTGCGGCACGTTGGCGATGGCTGGCAGCGGTTCCGTCCGTGCTGGGATTTGCTGTTGCTCTGCGCTGTGTTTGGGACTTTGGGTGGACAGGACACGGTACACCTGCTCCGGTAGTCCCGCCGAAGCGGTTGGTGGTGGTAGGTTTCTACCGCCATCTCCGAAACCCGATGTACGTCGGCTTCGCAGTGGGGTGGGTCGGCCTGTGGGTTGTGTTCGGACACGCCAACTCAGTGGCGATCGCTGCCGTAGCAGGAGTTGCACTCGGTGTGCATCTGTTTGTGGTTTTTTATGAGGAGCCAACATTGCGCAAGAAGTTCGGCGTAGAGTACGAGGAATATTGCCGGAACGTAGGTCGCTGGCGGCCGCATGTGAACGGAGGAACGTGCTTTCCATTTCCAGCTGAGGCGGAACAAGAATGCAGGGAAGCACCTGGCTCACAAAGCTCACGACTCTCAACGTCGAGGATTGTGAGTGAGTTATGTTATTTCGCTGCTGAAATCAGACGGTCCGACGGGCGCCTCACTGCGTTGCAACAATCGAGATGATATTTGCCAGAATGGAACCGAGCCCGCCCCGGCGGGAATGCCGTCCATCTAGTCGCTATCTTCTTTTGTCCGGCGAAACAGACCTGAGCTCCAACCACTTCGCACGACGGGGCCCGCTGAGTAGGCCCGCTGTGTCGATGTAAAACCGCTTGATTGTAGGTTCCGCCTCGTCGAGCCCGTCTGACTCTAACAAAGCCGGGTGCGTCACCTTACCCGGATTCGAATCCCACTCTCCCGTGCCGGGACCGTTCGGGTATTGCTCCAACGACAAATCCGCTTTCCTCGCAAACCGGGTGATTTTTTGGTGCCAAAAACGCTCATAACGCCGGTTGTGAGACGCCTGATCATCAGTTATGGTCAAGAACGTGGTTGCATCTCGACATCATGAAGACGACACTCGTCTTCGTTGGCTTCCTATTGCTGGCCGCTGCCTCAGCGCAGTGACATGAAGAACCCCGTACCAACGGGCGTGATTTACCGAGAAGCGCCGTAAAGCCCCGCCCTTTAGGGCTGGGGATATAAGGCGTGATTTTTCCTTGTCTTAGATTGTTTCATTAGGTATAAGCAATCAGTATGGCCCTGGAAGGGTACAAATCAAACCACAACGTGGTCTTCAAGCAAGTACCATTGCGGGTGGACGCCTAAGTATCGGCGAGCTGTGCTGGTCGGACCAATTGCTAAACGATGCGAACAGGTGCTTAGACAAGTGGCAAACAAATATCGTGCCGAAATCATGGCTTTGGAAATCATGCCCGACCACGTACACGTGCTGGTAGAAGTGGACCCGCAGTTGGGTATCCATCGGTTGGTTAAGCACCTCAAGGGCGTTTCCTCGCACAGCTTGCGGCAGGAATTTCGCACATGGTCAGGCTTCATCCGAAAGCTATCGTACAAGGCTGAAAGCGCTGGTCGATGGCTGGTGAAAGTGAATGCCCGTGGCACATCGCAACAATGCCCGTGTGGTGCACCTGTGCCAAAGAAGTTGTGGGACAGGAAGCACCATTGTTCGGCTTGCGGTTTCAAGACCATCCGCGACCACGCCTCGGCATTGGAGATTTTAAGGCGCGGACTGCGCCTAAGGACCGAAACGCCTGC
>Ga0209804_1000293_pt1 | contig 43303 bp, 43 predicted proteins | sample GraSoiAngelo_139_FD_185896 | JGI IMG/M metagenome (GOLD analysis project Ga0209804, IMG submission 185896) | Grasslands soil microbial communities from the Angelo Coastal Reserve, California, USA - 14_0929_12_20cm (SPAdes) (version 2) | ecosystem: Environmental > Terrestrial > Soil > Grasslands ... | reverse complement strand
CGAGCCGCATCGCTTCGGCGAGCGCCGCGCGAAAGCGCGCCGCCTCGAGGTGCTCGCCGACCGATCCGAAGCCCGCCTCCACGCTCGCGACGACCGCGCGATCCTCTGACGTGAGATCGCCCGCGGTAGGCACCGCGCCGAACTGGCGGTGCGCGTTGACGAGGGTCCGGTTTGCGAGATTTCCCCACGTCGCGACGAGCTCGTCGTTGTTCCGCCGAACGAAGTCCTCCCACGTGAAATCAGTGTCGGCAGTCTCTGGTCCATTCAGGACGAGGTAAAAGCGGAGCGGATCGGCGTCGTAACGCGACAGGAAGTCCCGCACGTAGATGCCATGTCCGCGGCTCGTCGACTGCTTCGATCCGCTCATGGTCAGCATGGCGGTGGAGACGACGTTGTATGGCAGCTGTAGGTTCGGGCCGCGAGCGCCGGCCACTTTTCCGCCGTTGCCGTAGCCGAGCAGCATGCTCGGCCAGATCGTCGTGTGGAAGACGATGTTGTCCGCACCCATGAAGTAGAAGTGGCGCGACGCCGGGTCCTGCCACCAGTCGCGCCAGGCATCGGGCCGGCCGACCATCGCGGCCCACTCGACGCTGGCGGAGAAGTATCCGATGACCGCGTCGAACCAGACGTAGAGCCGCTTGTCGGGGCGGTCGACCCATCCCGGGAGCGGCACCGGCACGCCCCAGTCGATGTCGCGGGTGATCGGACGCGGTTTGAGATCGGCAATGAAGTTGAGCGAGAAGTTGCGCACGTTGGGTCGCCAGTGGCTCTGCCGCGCCACCCACGTCGTGAGCTGCTCTCTGAACGCAGGCAAGTCGAGATAGAAATGCTCGGTCTCCTTGAAGACCGGCGTCGAGCCGTCGATCTTGGATCGTGGGTTGATCAACTGATCGGGGTCCAGCTGGTTGCCGCAGTTCTCGCACTGGTCGCCCCTGGCGTCGGGGAACCCGCAGATCGGGCACGTGCCTTCGATGTACCGGTCTGGTAGGGTCCGGCCGGTAGCGGCCTGGAGCGCCCCCATCGCCGTCTTCTTGATGAGATAGCCCTTGTCGTAGAGCGTCTTGAAGACGTCCTGCACGACGACGGTGTGGTTGCGCGTGGTCGTCCGCGTGAACAGGTCGTACGAGAAGGCGAGCGCACGGAAGTCGTCCGTGATCACGCGGTTGTACTTGTCGACGGTTTGCTTCGGCGTGAGTCCTTCGCGATCGGCCTGGATGAGATTGGGCGTCCCGTTCTCATCGGTTCCGCTCACCATGAGGACGTCGTTGTTCCGCAGACGGTGATAGCGCGCGAAGACATCGGAGGTCCCCATCCCCGCAACGTGACCCAGGTGTCGCGGACCGTTCGCGTACGGCCATGCGACTGCAACGAAAATCCGCTCGGCCATGGAACGAAGGTTAGCCTCGCGTGATGATCGACGCCCACGCACACCTGACGGACGGACGCTTCGCCAACGACCTTTCGGACACGCTCGCCCGCGCGCGAAAAGCGGGCGTCATCCGCGTCCTGAGCGCCGCGGAGGACCTCGCCTCGAGCGAAGCTGCGGTGACCCTCGCCCGAGCGCATGCCGAGGTCCGCGTCGCCGTCGGAGTGCATCCGCACCGAGCCGAATCGTGGAATGGCGATGCTCTGGTCAGGCTGACGCAGCTTGCCCGCGACGAGCACGTGGTCGCCATCGGTGAGATCGGCATGGACCTCTCGGGGCGGAGCGCCCCGCTCGAGGCGCAGGAACAAGCCTTGCGCGGTCAGCTCGCGGTCGCCTCGCTCCTCGACCTACCGGTCGTGCTTCACGTTCGCGACGCCGGCGACCGGATCCGCGCGATCCTTCGCGAGGGGCCGGAGGTGCGCGGCATGGTGCACTGCTACAGCGAAGGGCCGGACGAGATCGCCTCATGGCTCGAACTTGGTTTCTCGATCTCCTTCGCGGGCACGATCACCTATCCCGCAAACGAGCCGCTCCGCGCGGCCGCGGGCCGGACTCCTCTCGAGAGCCTCCTCGCTGAGACCGATTCGCCATATCTCGCCCCGCAGAACGTCCGCGGGCAACGGAACGAGCCGCGCTACGTCGCCGCCACGTACGCGGCCCTTTCCCACGAGCGGCGGGTCGACCTCGGCGAGCTCGCCGCCCGCGTCGCGGAAAACGCCAAACGGCTCTTCGGAGAGCGCTGGCGGGAACCTAGCTCGGCTGCCTGACGTCTAGACGCTGGAGATCCTTGAAAAAAGAGGTGAGCGTCATGCGCCGCGTGGTCCTTCTGCTCCTCGCGCCCATCTTCATCGCCGCCTGTGCCGGTGCCACCACCCAGAGCGCTGGGTCGGGTTCCCGGACCGATCTCGGGGCGCCCGCTCCGGCGGTCGACGCAGTCAAATCCGGTAGCGCAGCCGCAGGAAACGCGGTTCAGCAAGGCATCCCGAACCCGATCGTCGTAAACCCCGACCGCAGCGTGATCCTCACCGCGAACATCGCGCTGCGCGCGAAGGATCCTTGGGCCACGAGCGACCGCGCGCAAGCGATCGCGACCGGACTGGGCGGCGACGTCCTCATGCTCAACCAGTCGGGGACCCCTGACAGCCGCAGCGCGAGCGTGACGATGCGTGTCCCCTCGGCCCGCTTCGGCGATGCGATCAACCAGCTCAAGCAGCTCGATGGCGAGGTCGTGAGCTCCACCGTGAGCGGTCAGGACGTGACGGATCAGTTCGTCGATCTGCAGGCGCGACTCACCGCGAAGCAATCGGAAGAGCAGCGCTACCTCGCGCTCATCGCGCGCGCGAGCACGATCGACGAAATCCTCAAGATCGACGCCTCCCTTTCGAACGTTCGCACGCAGATCGAGCAGCTCACGGGACAGATCAACTCGATCAAGTCGCGCACCGATTTCTCGACGATCGTGCTGACGGTCTCGCCCGCGGCGGTGCTTCCCGGTGAGCAGCCGAGTTCCGGGTGGGACCCTGCGAAGACCTTCACCCGCGCGCTCGCCGCACTCGGCACGATGCTCCGCGTCTTCGCCGACTTCGGCATCTGGCTGCTGGTATTCGGCTGGATCCCGCTTCTGGCCCTCGCGCTCGTGCTCGTCGCCACCCGCGTGCGGAGCCGACCGGCGACCCCAGTCGCGTGACGCTCAGTCCCTAGCCCGACGGCCCGCCGACGATGGCGGGCCGTCGTTTGTTCGGGCCATCGTTTGCGTTCGTCGCTTCCACCCGTACGCTCCGAATACGTGAGACCGCCGGCCGAGGCGATCGCTTCGCTGGGGCTCGTCGTCGGCGCGATCGCGCTCCTTATCTTCGTCGGCGTCGAGGGCGCGCTCGTGTACGCGGTGTGGCGCTACCGCTCGTCGCGCGTGGAGGTCGCGAGGCGCTTCGATCGCAACACTCGCCTCGAGATCGCGTGGACCGCGGCGCCGGCCATCATCCTCGCGGTGGTCTTCGCGTTGACGCTCGGGACGCTCTCGGAGATCTCTTTCGCCAGCGCGGCACCCGGCCTGCGCATCGAGGCGACGGCGCATCAGTGGTGGTGGGAGTTCAGCTACTCGGGGGTGACGACCGCGAACGAGATGCATGTGCCGGTCGGCACGGTCGTCGAGCTCGAGCTGCGGTCCGAGGACGTCATCCATAGCTTCTGGGTGCCCGAGCTCGGCGGCAAGACTGACATGATCCCCGGCACGATCAACACCCTTCGCCTCGTTGCGCGCCGCGCCGGTACGTACCAGGGCCAGTGCGCGGAGTTCTGCGGCGTCGAGCATGCCTGGATGCGCATCCGCGTCGTCGCCGAGAGCCCCGACGACTTCGCTCGATGGCTCGCCACGCAGGGCCAGCCCGCTGCCTCCGCGGGCGGAGACGGCGAGCGCGTTTTCCTCTCGGAGGTGTGCGTAAGCTGCCACGTGATCCGCGGGACGACGGCGCATGGCACCGCCGGTCCGGACCTCACACACGTCGGCGGCCGCGCGACGATCGGCGCCGGTGTCCTGGCGAGCGACGTCGCGAGCATGCGCGCGTGGCTCGCCGACCCGCAGCGCTACAAGCCGGGCTCCTTGATGCCGCGCGTTCCGCTCTCCGAGAGCGAGCTCGACACGCTCACCTCATATCTGGTGGGGCTCAAATGAGCGCGCTCGCGACGCCCCGAGCGACCTGGCGGGTGGGACGGGGGAGTCCGTCGCGTACGAGCCGTCATGCCGGCCGCGTCGCCGGCGAACGATCCGCACTGCGGCGAAGCGGGCCGGTAGGCGAGGGCGCGACGGCGACCCCGGCACAGGACCCGCCAGGCCGCCACGTCGCGGAGCTCACGTGAGCGCAGCTTCACTTTGGGTCAACCGTCCGGCAGGGACACGCGCGGCCGGATGGCTGCGCACGGTCGATCACAAGGAGATCGGCGTCCTCTATATCGGTATGGGGATCGCCTTCTTCGCTCTCGGCGGCATCGAGGCGCTGCTCCTGCGCGCGCAGCTCGCGACCCCGCAGGAGCACCTTCTGGATCCCGAGACCTACGACCAGATCTTCACTGTGCACGGCGTGACGATGATCCTGCTCGCGGTCGTACCTCTCATCGTCGGCTTCGCGAACTACCTGGTCCCGCTGATGATCGGCGCGGCCGACGTGGCCTACCCGCGGCTCAATGCGCTCTCGTTCTGGCTCTCGCTGCTTGGCGGGATCGTCCTTTATTTCAGCTTCGTCGCGGGTGGCGCGCCGGACGCCGGTTGGTTCTCGTATACGCCGCTCGCGGAGCGGCCCTTCGCGCCCGGCGCGGGTGTCGACTACTACATCCTCGGGCTCGCCGTGAACGGTGCGGGAACGATCATCGGCGCGATCAACCTCACGGTGACGATCCTGCTGATGCGCGCGCCGGGCCTCGCGATCTCGCGATTGCCGCTCTTCGTCTGGATGACGCTCGTGACGAGCGTCCTCATCCTCGGCGCGTATCCCGCGCTGTCGGGCGCGCTGGTGATGTTGTTCGTGGACCGGCAGCTCGGTGGCCACTTCTTCGATCCGCTCGCGAGCGGTCAGCCGCTGCTCTGGCAGCACCTCTTCTGGTTCTTCGGCCACCCCGAGGTCTACATCATGATCCTGCCGGCGATGGGGATGATCTCGGAGATCATCCCCGTCTTCAGCGGCAAGCCGATCTTCGGCTATCGCTTCGTCGCCGGTTCGAGCGTGGCGATCGCCTTCCTCTCGTTCGGTGTGTGGGCGCATCACATGTTCGCGGTCGGCCTCGGAACGGCGGAGACGCTCTTCTTCTCGGTCACCAGCATGGCGATCGCCGTGCCCACCGGCGTCAAGATCTTCAACTGGATCGCGACGATGATCGGCGGCAGGCTGCGCCTCGCCACGCCCATGCTCTTCGCGATCGGGTTCATCGCCATGTTCGTCATCGGCGGCCTCTCCGGCGTCTCGCTGGCGGTAGTGCCGATCGACCTCGAGGTCACGGACAGCTACTACGTCGTCGCGCATCTGCACTACGTCCTGTTCGGCGGCACGATGCTCGGTCTCTTCGCGGGCGCCTACTACTGGTTCCCGAAGATGACCGGGCGCCTGCTGCACGAGGGTCTTGGTAAGTGGCATTTCTGGCTGACCTTCGCTGGCTTCAATCTCACGTTCCTTCCACAGCACTGGCTCGGTGTGTCGGGCATGCCACGGCGGGTCTTTACCTATGCCGCCGACACCGGCTGGGGACCGTGGAATCTCGTTTCGACGTTCGGGGCGGCGATGCTGGCGATCGCGATGCTCGTCTTCGCCGTGAACATCGTGCGCAGTCTCCGGGGCGGCGCCATCGCCGGAGACGATCCCTGGGACGGCTTCACGCTCGAGTGGGCGACGACTTCGCCGCCGCCGCCGGAGAATTTCGCACGCCTCCCCGAGATCCGCGGACGGCGGCCGCTCTGGGATCAAAAGCATCCCGATCAACGGGACGTCGCGTGATCGCGCAGGCGACGCGGAGAGCCGGATGGCTGGGCGATCGCACCCTACTCGGCGTCGCGATCTTCGTGGGATCGGAGTCGATCTTCTTCCTTTCGATCGTCGTCGCCTACGTCGCGAACCGCGACGCGGGTCTCGGCGACGCTCGCGCGACCCTCGACCTTCCACGGACCACGGTCTTTTCGCTCGCGCTCTTCGCGAGCAGCGCGACCATGGCTCGCGCGACGACGACCCTGAACGCGCGATGGCTGCTTGCGACGATCGCGCTCGGCGGGATCTTCATCGTCGGGCAGGGGACCGAGTACGCGCGTCTGCTGGCAGCCGGGACCGCACCGAGCAGCGCCATGTTCGGGACGACCTTCTTCACGCTCACCGGTCTGCACGGCATCCACGTACTCGTCGGCCTCGCGGCGCTCGCGGCACTCGGCGGATCGACCGCGGCTCGCGCCGTCGCGGTTCGTCCGGTCGCGTGGGAGGCCGTCGCTCTCTACTGGCACTTCGTCGATGCGGTCTGGGTCGTGGTGTTCAGCGTCGTCTATCTGGGGACGAAGCTATGAAGCATCACGCGGCTGCGCCGTCGATCTGGCCGGTGACCCTCGCGGTCGGCGTGGCCATCGTCGCGATCGGGGTCCTCAGTAGCTGGATCCTCATCGTTGCGGGCGCCGTCCTCGTTTTCGTCGCCCTCTTCGGATGGATCGGCCAGACGCTTCGCGAGGCCCCGCCGTGAAGAACTCGACCAGGCGGGCCTTCCTCTCGCGGGTCACCGTCGGCCTCACCGGCGCTATCGCGGCGATCGTCGGGCTTCCGATCCTCGGATACCTGCTCGCTCCCCTCTTCCAGGCGCCGTCCGACGACCTCGTGAAGGTCGGCCTCGTCACCGACTTCCCTCTTGGCAAAACGAAGCTCGTCTCGATCCGCGATCCGAGCCCGCTTCCCTGGGCGGGTCAGACCGCCGAGACCGCGCTCTGGGTGCGGCGGCGCCAGGCCGACGGTCCGCAGATGTTCCAGGTGTTCAACGTGAACTGCACGCATCTGGGCTGTCCGATCAACTGGCAAGCCGAGGCGAAGATCTTCCTCTGCCCCTGCCACGGCGGGGTCTTCTACGAGGACGGCACCGTCGCGGCCGGTCCGCCGCCGCGTCCGCTCTACGAGCGCGAGTGGGCGGTGCGCGCCGGCGATCTGCTCGTGCGGCAGGCCGCGCTGCCGAACCCGAAGCAGGGATGAGCCCGGTCTGGCGCTCGGTGCGCTGGTGGTTGTCGTCGGTCGCCGCATGGCTTGGTGAGCGGTTCGAGCTCGAGGACTCGGTCCTTGCGGTGCTCCGGCATCCGGTACCGCGCGCGCTCGAGCGGCCCGTGGGCTGGTTCTACGTCTTCGGCGCCGCAACGCTCGCCATTTTCATCGTGCAGATCGCGACCGGTGTCGCGCTCGCGATGACGTATGTGCCTGCGCCGAACAGCGCCTACGACTCGCTCCAGTTCATCAGCCACGAGGCGACCCTCGGCTCGTTGATCCGTGGGATCCACTACTTCGGAGCGGGCGCAATGGTCGTGCTCGTTCTGGTTCACATGACGCAGGTCTATCTGTTCGGCGCTTTCAAGTTCCCGCGCGAGGTCAACTGGCTGTCAGGATCGCTGCTCCTCCTCGGCACGCTCGCGATGGCATTCACCGGGCAGCTCCTGCGGTGGGATCAGGACGCGTTCTGGGCCATCGTCGTCGCAGCCGAACAGGCAGCGCAGGCGCCCGTGATCGGCGGTTGGCTTGTGACGCTGGTCGTTGCAGGAGCGAACGTCGGCGGCGCGACGCTCACGCGCTTCTACGCGACGCACGTTTTCTTGATCCCGGCGGCGATCTTCGGGCTCCTCGGCATACACCTGTACCTCGTCGTCAAGCGCGGCATCTCGGAGCCGCCGGTCGCGGGGGAGCGCGTGGACCGCGCCGGCTATCGCGCGCGTTACCGCGAGCTGCTCGCACGAGGCATCCCGTTCTGGCCCGATGCCGCCTGGCGCGACGCCGTCGTGTCGGCGATCGCGGTCGCCTGCGTCGTGCTGCTCGCGGCGATCCTCGGTGCTCCCGCGCTCGGCAAGCCGGCGGACCCAACGGTGGTGGTCGCCGATCCCCGCCCCGATTGGTATTTCCTCGGCTACTTTGCCTTGCTCGCGCTGATCCCGCCCGCCACAGAGGCCGTGGTCATCATCGGGCTTCCGCTCTTTGCGTTCGTGTTCCTGTTCCTCGTCCCGATCCTGTGGCCCGACGGCGAACGGCACTGGTCGCGACGGCCGGTCGCGATCGCCGCGGTGGCGCTGCCGTTCATCGCATATGCGGCGCTGACGACCGCGGGGCTCGAATCTCCGTGGGTACCGCGGCTCCAGGGCGCCGGTCTCTCGTCGACGGTGACGGCCGGGCTCGACGCTCCGGCGACGCACGGTTCGGAGCTCTTCGTCACCAAGAGCTGCTGGGCCTGCCACCAGATCGAAGGCAGCGGGGGCCGCAAGGGCCCCGATCTTTCGCACGTGGCGGCACGACTCACGCGCGACCAGATCACCGCGCGCGTCGCGGGCGGTGGCGGTGGCATGCCAGCGTTCGCCGGGAGCCTGAGCTCGCAGGAGCTCGACGATCTCGCGACGTTCCTCGCGACGCGCAAGTGACCCTCGAACGTAGGGCTGGACCTCCGCGGGATCGAGCGTATACGTGTGATCTCAGGTGGGTGCGGTGGGGGAGACGAGGCCGCGGATACGTGTCGTCGTGGGCGACGCACACCCGGAATTCCGACGCGCATTCCGCTCGACCATCTCGACGACTTCGGACGTCGAGATCATCGGTGAGACCGATGATGGCCTGCGCGCTCTGGAGCTTCTCCGGATCTTGAGGCCGCACGTCGCACTCCTGGACGCGGACCTTCCCTCGCTCGGCGGGAACGCGGTCGCGCGCGTGCTCGCGGACGAGCTTCCCGACGTGCACGTGGTCGTCCTCACAGGTCCCGAGTAGGGGGAACGTACACTCGGCCGCGATGGCGGACGTGCGCATTCGGCCGATGAATGAACTCGACATCGAGGGCATCTGCCGCGTCGACGAGAAGATCACCGGCCGCTATCGCCCCGAGGTCTGGGAGCGGCGCATCGCGTACTACATCCGGCGCGACCCGGACTCGTCGCAGGTCGCGGAGTCGGATGGTCGCGTCGTGGGCTTCATGCTCGGCGAGGTCCGCGGCGGAGAATTCGGGCTCGAGGAGCCGACGGGGTGGGTCGAGTTCTTCGGCGTCGACCCCGGCGCACGCGAGAAGGGGATCGGCCGCCGTCTCATCGAAGCGCTCCTCGGCCACTTCCGCGCGAAGGGCGCGCACGTCGCCCGGACGATGGTCGCCGCTCAGGACAAGGACATCGCTGCATTCATCGCGGCGATGGGATTCGCCCCCGCTCCGGTGACCGCGCTCGAAAAGAGGCTCTGACCGGGACGAGAGCCCTTACCCGCCTGGCGCGAAGGCCTCGTACACGGCAGCGGCGAAGTCGCGGAAATGAGCGGGCGGCTCCGCGCTGATCCACGAGGCCTGCGTCATGAGAATGGTCGTGAGGTCGTTCAGCGGGTCCGACGAATAGCCCGTGCCCATCCCGCCGTCCCAGCCGAACGTTCCCACCTCGCGCGCCGTTCCGTCGTCCCCGGTTTTCACCGACATGCAGAAGCTCCAGCTGTGATGATCGAAGAAGCCTCCCGGGAAACCGGAAGCCGCCTTCTGCTCGGCCGTGAGCTGGTCGTGCGTCATTAGCTCGACAGCCCGCTCGGAGAGGATGCGCGTGCCGCGACGCTCACCTTTATGCATAAGCATCTCGGCAAAAGCGGCGTAGTCGTCCGCGGTCGACACGAGGCCGCCGGCGCCGGAAGGAAACGCGGGCGGACGACTCCACTGCCCCGTCGTCGGGTCGTCGTAGAGGTTGAGCGCCCCGGTCCGCCAATCGGTGAGATAGCTCGGCACGAACCGGCTCTGCTTGTCGGCCGGCACGCTGAAGGAAGTGTCCTTCATGCCGAGCGGCTCGAAGATGCGGTCGCGCAGGAAGATATCGAACGGACTTGCGGACGCGCGTGCGATGAGCACACCGAGTACGTCCGCGCCGGTGTTGTACATCCAGCGTTCTCCAGGCTGATGCATGAGAGGAAGCGTGCCGAGCCGGCGCATCCACTCGTCTGGCGCGGGAGGCGTCGCCGGACTGGGCAGACCCTGCCCGAGCTCGAGGTCGTTCATCGCGCCGACGATCGGGTAGGCGTCGGGTGGGCCGAAAACGAGGCCGAAGCCCATCGTGAACGTGAGCAGATCGCGCACCGCGATCCGGCGCTTCGCCGGCACGGTGTCGTCGAGCGGACCATCAAGACGACGCAGGACCTGACGATCGGCCAGCTCGGGAAGAAGGCGATCGACCGCCTCATCAAGCCGGATGCGGCCTTCATCGACGAGGATCATCGTCGCCGCGGCGGTGATCGGCTTGGTCATCGACGAGATGCGGAAGATCGCGTCGCGCCGAATCGGTTCGGCGCTCCCGACGGCGCGAGCGCCGATGACGTCGGCATGCACGTCGCCCGCGTGCTCGATCAACATGACGAGCCCCGGGATGATGCCGCGCGCGACGCGATCGGCCATGACGTCATCGACACGTCGGAGGGCGGCCTCTACCGGGGAGCCGTCCGTGATCCGCATAAGCGGAGACGATTATCGGGCGCGCGACGCGCGCGAGCGCTCCACCGCCGGTCGGAGCTCGCGCTGCCAGAACTCGAGGAACCCCCTCTGGTCCGGGCCGACCTGATGGAGCGCAACGTGATCGAACCCGGCGTCCACGCATTCGCGGATCGCCTTGAGGTACGGCTCGGGATCGCGGCCGACCGGGACGTCGCTCGCGGTGTCGGTCTCCTTCAGCGGCTCGACCGCGGCCTCGAAGTCGGCGGGTCGCCGGAGCTCCTGTGCGAGCTGTCCGCCCAAACCGGAAGTCGGCCAGATCTCGTGGACCAGCCTTCGCCCGGCTTTCGGATCGGGCCCCCAGCACAACCGGAGCTCGATGAACTTCGGCTTGCCCTTGCCGCCTGCGCGCTCGTAGCGGCCGACGAGCTCGCGATCGGGTGAGGTCGAGATGAGGCCGTCGCCGCTGCCCGCCGCAAGCTCGGCTGATTGCGGCCCGCTCGCGGCGACGTAGATCGGCGGCGCTTCCTTGGGCAGCGTGTAGAGGCGAGCGTCCTCGGCGGTGAAGAAGCGGCCGCGGAACGTGCGCTCGGCGCCGCGGAAGAGCAGGCGCATCAGGTCGATGGCTTCCTCGAGCATCTCGCGGCGCACCTCGAGCGGCGGCCAACCGCGCCCGACGACGTGCTCGTTGAGGTTCTCACCCGTGCCGACGCCCAGGAAGAAGCGTCCCTCGAGCATCACCGCCGACGTCGCGGCGGCGTGCGCGACGATCGCCGGATGAATGCGCAGGATCGGACAGGTCACACCGGTGCCGACACGGATGCGCGACGTCCGCGCCGCGATGCCCCCGATGACCGACCAGACGAACGGGCTCTGTCCCTGCCGATCGATCCACGGGTGGAAGTGATCAGAGATGTGGACGTAGGCGAGTCCGGCCGCTTCCGCGCGCTCGGCCATGTCGACGAGCTTCAGTGGATCGTGCTCCTCGCTTGCGAGCCAAAGGCCGAATTGCACGAGCCTCGCGGTGCAACGTGCGTGCCGCAAATGCGTCGTTTGCGTTCGGCATGGCGAACGGTATGACCATTCAGCGATGAAACTCGGTACGCTAGACGCGTGAACGACGACGTCCGGACGCTGCCAAAGCCTTACCACGACGCGATCGAGCACTGGCAGCGACACAACTTCCCCGACTATCCGAAGCTCGCCGAGGAGTGGGACCGATTCTTCCCCAAGGACGAGCCGTTCTGCCTCTGCGCGAAGATCGCCTCGGACATTCCTGACGAGGTGGAGGTCGGCGACCGCAAGGGCGAGCCCAAGGCGCTCGCGCCGAAGGAGCTTCCCGAGGAGGCCGCGCAGCATCTTTTGACGGCGATCCGCGCGCAAGCCTCGACGGAGTTCGGCTCCATCCAGCAGCATCAGGGCACGCTCGCTCGGGCCCAGGAGCCGCAAGATCACGCATGGGCGCTCCGTGTGATGGCCGAGGAGCTTCGCCACGGCTATCAGATGGTCCACCTGCTTACGAGCGCGGACTGGTCGCCGGTCACGCAAACGTCCGCTGCTGACATGGTCGAGGAGATCCTGTCGATGCAAACCGGGTCCCATGTCCTCGCGGCGTTCAACCTCGAGTACGACAGCTTCCTCGACAACGTCGTCTTTGCCGCGTTCATCGACCGGGTGGGGAAGTACCAGCTCACGATGCAGAAGATCTCGGCGTACAAGCCCTACGCGGCGAGCATGCCGCCGATGCTCCGCGAGGAGGCGTTCCACCTCGCGGCCGGAGTGATCCCGCTGCGCCGTTGGGTCGAGGCCGCGGCGCGTGGTGACGGCTACATCACAATGGCCGCCATCCGGAAGGCGATCCACAAGTGGTTCGGCCGAGGCTTAGAGATGTTTGGCGATGAGCGTGGCGGGCAGACGAACGTGAAGTACGGCCTCAAGGATCTCGCCAACCGCGAAGCGCAGGACATGTACGTCGCGGAGCTCGAGCGGATGCTCGACGACCTCAACGAGCGCTACGTGCGTTCGCGCTTCCCGCAGGTCTCGCGCGAGGAGGCAGACCGGCGCTTCGCGCGCGTGAAAGAAGGCGAGACCGTGGACGGCGTCCGGCCCGACGACCTGCTGCAGCTTCCGGATCGACGCTTCTTCCGCCGGCGCGGCGAGCCGGCCTACCAGATGGTCGGCGCTCACGGCGAGACGTTCACCGACGTCGAGCCATACATCGCGCACGTGCTCGCGAACCTGCCAGAGGCCTATCGTGCGTCGATCGACGTCAAGCACTGGGCCGACCTGCAGCGCAAGGTCGCGCGTGGCGAGATGCCGCTCAAGGAAGCGATCAATTCGATGCCGCGGCTCGCGCGCGTGGGCGGTTCATGTCCTTGCGCGAAGTCCGTACGCTGGGTCATGGAGTCGGCCGCGAAGTAATTCGGAGGTCTGGGTGGCGCAGTTCAGCGATCGGATCGAGCCAAAGGACTTCACGAAGATGCCAAAGGAGTACCAGGAGCTCCTCACGCGGCTTCTCGCGATCCAGGCCGACTGCGAGATCGGCGGACCTCACATCTACGTCGACCACTGGACGCTGCGGGCCCCGACCGTCGACGACCAGTGGCGCGTCGCGAAGATCGCCAGCGAAGAGATCGATCATTGCCGCAAGTTCTTGCGGATGCTCGGGCTTCTCGACATCGACCGATCGGACATCCTCTCGCGGCCGCGCAGCAAGCGAGAGGTCGACGCGTTCAAGGAAGACATGCCCGAGTGGGCCGATTTCGCGGCATTCGGGATGCTCATCGACAAGGTGGGTGAGTACCAGCTCGACGAGATGGTCGAATCGTCCTTCCGGCCGATCGAGGACTACCTTCCGCAGATCCTGCGCGAGGAAAAGGGTCACATCAGCTACGGCTATCAGCAGCTCGAGAAGCTCACCAAATCGGGAGACGAAGGTCGGGCCAAGGCGCAGGCCGCGGTCGACAAGTGGTACATCGTCGGTCTGGACATGTTCGGCAAATCGGGCTCCTCGCGGACCGAACGCTATCTCGAGTGGGGCCTCAAGCGACGCACCAACGAAGAGGCCCGCCGCCAGTACACCGCCGAGGTCGAGCCGCAGATCCAGGCCTTGGGGCTCGTCGTCCCTGATCGGATGGCGGGCCGGAAGTACCTCTAGCGACGTCCCAGCGTTTCAACCTCGCGGTCGCGCTCGTTGACGCGCGCTGCGATGAAGGTCAGGGCGGACGGGCCGCGATCCGCTTCGCCGGACAGACCCAGACGTACGCGGACGTCGCGCGGATGGTCGATCGGACCGGCAATGCGCTGCGCGCGCTGGGCATCGAGCCCGAGCAGCGGGTCGCACTGGTGCTTCCGGATTCGCCCGAGTTCGTCGCGGCGTTCCTCGGAGCGATCAAGATCGGCGCCATTCCGGTCACGCTCTCGACGCTGCTCACCGAGGGCGACTACGCGTATCTGCTTGCCGACTGCCGCGCTCGTGCGGTCGTCGTCGCGGACGGGCTTCTGTCTCGCATCGGACCCGCTCGCGGGGAGCTGCGCGACCTGCGGCACGTGATCGTGGCCGGGCAGACCTCGCCGGGGACGATCGCATTGTCCGAGATCACGGCCGGCGCGTCCGACAAGTGCGAAGCCGAGTCGACTGGTCCGGACGACATGTGCTTCTGGCAGTACTCGAGCGGGACGACGGGTGCGCCGAAGGCTGTGGTGCATCTGCAGCGCAGCGCGATGGCCCCGGCAGAGCTCCACGGCCGTCACGTTGTCGCAATGCGACCGGACGACCGGGTCTTCAGCGTCGCGAAGCTTTTCTTCTCGTACGGACTCAACAACTCGCTCGTCATCCCGTTCCGCCATGGCGCCACATCCGTCCTTTTCCCGGGACGTCCCGAACCCGGCGCGGTCTTCGCGACCATCGCGCAGGAGCGGCCGACGGTGTTCTATGGCGTGCCAAGCGCGTACGCGGCGATGCTCGCGACAGATGGCGAGCACGATGTTTCGTCCGTACGCCTCTTCGTCTCGGCGGGCGAAGCCCTGCCGCGACCGATCTTCGAGCGCTGGAAGGCGCGCTTCGGCGCGGAGATCCTCGACGGCATCGGATCGACGGAGATCGGCTATATCGCGATCTCGAATTTCGCGGGCCGCGCCCGTGCGGGCACGTCGGGAGAGGTGATCCCCGGATACGAGGCGAAGGTGGCCGGCGCCGACGGCGCGCCGGTCGAGTCGGGTGAGGTCGGCGACCTCATGGTGCGGGGACCATCGACGGCGCTCTGTTACTGGCACAAACGTGAGGCGACCAAGCAGACCTTTCGTGGACAGTGGGTCTTCACCGGCGATCGGTACTCGGTCGATGCCGCCGGCTATCACACGTACCAGGGACGGAGCGACGACCTGCTCAAGGTCGGCGGCATCTGGGTCTCGCCGCTCGAGGTCGAGACGGCACTGCTCGAGCACGGCGCGGTCCGCGAGTGCGCGGTCGTGGGGCGCGAGGACGCCGACGGCCTTGTGAAGCCTGCGGCCTATGTCGTGCTGCGCAACGGCGACCCGAGCGAAGGACTCGCCTGGGAGCTGCGAGCATTCGTCAAGGACCGCCTCGCGCCGTACAAGTACCCTCGGTGGATCGAGTTCGTCCCGGAGCTACCAAAGACGTCCACAGGCAAGGTCCAGCGATACAAGCTGAGGCAGCCGTGAGCACGCATCGCCTGCGGTTCACGCTGAACGGGACGCCGCGCGAGCTCGAGATCGCCGCCGATCGCCTCCTCATCGACGTCATCCGAGACGACTGCGGCGCGACGGGCACAAAGCTCGGTTGCGGCGTCGGCATCTGCGGGACCTGCAGCGTGCTCGTCGACGGCGAGCTCGTGTCGGCATGCCTGGTCCCCGCGGTCTTCGTGGATGGCCGCTCGCTTACGACGGTCGAGGGCCTCGCCCAGGACGGAGAACTGACGCCGCTCCAGGATGCGTTCATCCGCGACGGCGGGTTCCAGTGCGGTATTTGCACGCCCGGCCAGCTGATCGCCGCGACCGCGCTGCTGCGCGAGCACCCGCGACCCGACGGACGCGAGATCCGCGACTGGATGATGGGCAACCTGTGTCGCTGCACGGGCTATTACGGGATCGAGCGGGCGATCATGCGTGCCTCGGGGGCTGGGGGGCAGAGCGATGGTCGGGGGCTTGGGGGGCAGCGCCCCCCAAGTTTGTCGTGAGCTACGACTATCACGAGCCGCACTCGCTGGACGACGCGCTCGCTCTTCTCACGCGGTTCGGTGACGACGGCCATCTCATGGCAGGCGGGACCGCGACGGTGCTTCTCATGCGCCAGGGATTGCTGCGACCAGCTCACGTGGTGTCGCTTCGCACGATCGACGGCTTGTCTGGGATCGCGCGCACCCCTCAGGGCGGGTTGCGCATCGGCGCGATGGCTACCCACCGCGCGGTCGAGCGGTCCGACGCCGCTCGCGGCTACAGCCCTGCGCTCGTCGACGCATTTGCGAGCGTGGCCACGGTCAGGATCCGCAACCAGGCCACGGTCGGCGGCAACCTCGCACACGCCGATCCTGCGCAGGATCCGCCTCCGATGCTGGCCGCGCTGAACGCGACGATCACCGTCCGCTCTCCGCGTGGCGAACGCACCGAGGCGGTCGAGACGCTCGCGGTCGACCACTTCACGACTTCGCTTTCACACGACGAGGTCATCACGTCCGTCCTGCTCCCCCCGATCCTGCCGGGGACGCGCGAGGTGTATCTGAAGTTCCTGCCGCAGACCGCCGACGACTACGCGACCGTGTCGGTCGCCGCAACACTGCGGTTCGCTGACGACGCCACGGTCGCCGACGTGCGGATCGTCCTCGGCGCGGTGGGTCCGACGACGATCCGTGCCAAGCGCGTCGAAGATGCGCTGCGGGGCGCGCGGCCGACGCCCGAGCGGATCAGGGACGCGGCAGCGCTCGTGCGTGACGAGGTCGATCCGCTCGACGATCTCCGCGGCTCCGCCGATTACAAGCGCGAGATGGCGAGGGTCTGGACCGAGCGCGCGCTCGCGGCGCTCACGCGATGAAGTTCACACACACCGCCACGGTCGCCGCCTCGCGCGACCGCGTGTGGGCCAAGCTCATGGACATCCCTGCCGCCGCCCGGTGCGTTCCGGGCGTGGCATCGGTCCGCGCGGCTGGGTCCGACAAATACCTCGGGACGCTCGCCGTCCAGGTGGGTCCCGTCCGCCTCGTGCTCGACGGCGATCTGGTGGTGACCGCGCGCGACGAGAAGGCCGGGACGGCGTCGGTGAAGGCCGACGCGAAAGACTCCCGCGTCGGCGGGGCGATCCGCGCGACGATGGCGCTCCACCTCTCGGAGAAGGAGGACGAGACCGAGCTTCGGATCGCGACCGACCTCGCGGTCATGGGTCGCATCGGCGAGTTCGGCCAGGCGGTCATCAAACGCAAGGCGGACCAGCTCATGCAGGACTTCGCGGACTGTCTTGCACGTCAGGTGATGCGATGACCGGCGTCGCCGAGGCGACGACGTCGATCCTCCGGGAGCCCGAGTACCGGATCGAGGGGCGCGACAAGGTCACCGGCGCGGCCCGTTTTGCGGCGGACATCGTTCGCCCGGGCATGCTCCACGCCGCGTATGTCACGAGTCCGTTTCCGCACGCGCGGGTCGTATCGGTCGACCTGACGCGGGCCCGCGCGATGCCCGGAGTTCGCGCGGTCCTGACGGGCGCGGAGACGAAGCCGCAGCGGCTTGGGCGCCGCCTTCAGGATTGGCCGCTCCTCGCGTGGGACCGAGTCCTCTTCATCGGCGATCGTGTCGCCGTCGTCGCCGCGGACACCGTAGAGATCGCGGCAGCCGCAGCGGCGGCCGTGGACGTCGAGTACGAGGAGCTTCCCGCGATCCTGGACCCCGAGGCGGCGCTCGCGCCGGAGGCACCTGTGCTCCATCCAGATGCGGCCGGCTACGCGTACCTCGGCGGCGGCACGCGCCCGACCGTGCCGCACCCGAACGTGCAGGGCCATGGCATTCGGGAGCACGGCGATGTCGACGCGGGATTCGCCGCGTCGCACCGGGTCTACGAGCACACCTTCACGGTCGCGCGAACGCATCAGTCGTATCTCGAGCCCCGCGCATCGCTGGTCTGGCTCGAGGGCGACAGGATCCGCGTCGTGACAACGAATAAGGCGCCGTTCGCGCTGCGCCAGCATCTTTCGGTGAGCCTTGGGATCCCGGAATCGCGAATCGTCGTCGATGCCGGCCATATCGGCGGTGACTTCGGCGGTAAGGGTCTGTCGATCGACGAGTTCGTCTTGTACCACCTCGCGCGTGTGACCGGGCGGCCGGTCCGAGCGGTCACCCGATACGCTGACGAGCTGCAGGCGACCAACACGCGACACGCCGCGCGGATCATCCTGCGGACCGGCGTTGACCCCGACGGGCGGATCCTCGCGCACACCTCGCGTGTGATCTTCGATGGCGGCGCGTACGCCGCGGGAAAGCCGGTCGCGACGCTCATGCCGGGCGATGCGATGCTCACGCTCGCCGGCTACCGCGTTCCCGCCGCGCGCGTCGAGGCCATGGCCGTGTATACGAACCAGGTGCCCGCGGGTCATTCGCGCGCACCGGGTCAGCCGCAAAACGCGTTCGCCGCGGAGTCGCACATGGATCTCATCGCGCGGGATATCGGGATCGACGCGTTCGCGCTGCGCGAGCGCAACGTCGTCCGGCCGGGCGATGTCGACGTAACGGGCCAGCCCTGGCACGGGACCGATGGCGCGGCGCTGCTCGCGAAGCTGCGGTCGGCATCGCGATATGACGATCGCACCGCGAACATCCGCTCCGTCGGCGCGAAAGGCATAGGTGTCGGTATCGCGCTCGGCGTGCGACACGTGGGTCGAGGGCGAGCGAGCATGGTCCTTCGCGTCACGGCAAGCGGACATGTCGAGCTGCACACCGGGGTATCGGACCAGGGCGGCGGCGCTCACACCGTGTTCCAGCGGATCGTCGCGAGCGAGCTTGGCGTCCCGCTCGAGCAGGTAGCCGTTATCCGCGGGACGACCGACGCGGTCCCGAATGATCCAGGAGTGGGTGGAAGCCGCGTGACGCCGGTCCAAGGAAGCGCCGCGCTCGCGGCCGCGCGCGCGCTCAAGAAGCGGCTTGGCGATCGCGAGCTCGAGGAGGTAGGAGCGCTCGAGGTGATCGGCGAGGCTGCGCAGGAGACCCACGAAGCGTCGATGTACGCGTACGCGCTTGTCGCGGAGGTCGATCCGGACACGTGCAAAGTGCGGATCCGGCAGGCGACGCTCGTCGCCGACGTTGGAACGGTGATCAACCCGGTAGCCCTCCGCGGCCAGCTGGAGGGCGGCTTCGTGTTCGGGCTCGGCCAGGCGGTGATGGAGGACCTTCGCGTCGAAGATGGGCGCGTGGTCACCGCGAACCTCGGCGACTACAAGATCCCGACCATCGCGGACGTGCCGCCGCTGAAGGTCGAGCTGGTGACCGAGGATCCCGGACCGGGCCCGTTCGGCGCGAAATCCGCCGGCGAGCTCGCGAACCCAGCGGTCGGCGCGGCCGTCGCGAACGCGGTGCACGCGGCGTGCGGCGTCCGCGTCATGAGCCTTCCGGTCACCGCGGAGAAGATCTGGCGGGAGTCGCGCCGCTCGGGCTCGTGAGCATCTCGCTCGATCGCGTGAGCGTCGCCTTCCGTTCCGCGGTCGAGGCCGTGCACGAGGTGTCCCTGGAGGTGGCGCGGGGCGAGTTCGTCGCCGTCGTCGGGCCGAGCGGCTGCGGAAAGTCGACGCTGCTCAACGCCATCGCCGGGCTTCTCGATCCCGCGACGGCCGAAGTGACCGGGCGCATCCTCATCGACGGAGTCGGGCAGCGCGAGCGCTCGCGCCGCGACGCGAACCTCGGGTATGTCTTCCAGCGTGACGCCCTTCTTCCCTGGCAGACGCTCCTCGACAACACCCAGCTCGGCCTCGCGATCCGCGGCGTTCCGCGCGAGCGAAGGCTCGCGCGAGCGAACGAGCTCATGGCCATGGCCGGTCTCGCAGGCTTCGAGCACTACTACCCGCATCAGGTATCCGGCGGGATGCGGCAGCGCGCGTCGCTGCTGCGCACGCTCGCGTACGACCCGCAGACGATCCTCATGGACGAGCCCTTCGGCGCGCTCGACGCGCAGAACCGCATGGTCCTGCAGGCCGAGCTGCTCCGCATCTGGCAGCAAACGCCGCGCACGATCCTCTTCGTCACGCACGACCTCGCCGAGGCGATCGTCCTTGCCCAGCGGGTCGTGGTGATGTCGCGCCGGCCGGGTCAGCTGAAGGCCGTGCACGCGATCGACCTGCCTTACCCCCGGGATGCTTTCGCGCTCCGTGGCTCGCCGGATTTCGCCCGCCTCGAGACGACGATCTGGCAGATGCTCCGTGACGAGTTCCGTGCGAGTGCAGGCGCGACGGCGTGAGCCGGACGTGGTCGCTCGCGCTGCGGCGAGCCGCGTTGATTCTCGCGATCTTCGCCGTATGGGAGCTCGTGACCGGTGGGTACGGCCTCGGCATCGTCCTGGTCAGCCCAGCGATCCTCGCGCGGCCCTCGACCGCCTTCGCCGAGCTTGGACCGTACGCGCAATCGGGACTTCTCTGGCGTGATCTTTCGACGACGCTCAGCGAGGCGATGGTCGGCCTCGTGCTGGGCATCGTCGGCGGTGCGGCGCTGGGGCTCGGTCTCGCCTACGCGCGCGGGCTCTCGGAAACGGTCGAGCCGGTGCTCGTCTCCCTTAATTCGCTCCCGCGCATCGCCATCGCCCCGATCCTCCTGCCGCTCTTCGGGCTCGGGATCGCGTCAAAGATCGCGCTCAGCTTCGTCACGGTGTTCTTCGTCGTGTTCTTCAATACCTACCTCGGCATCCGTTCCGTCGATCCGGAGCTCGTGAAGGCCGTGCAGGTGATGGGCGGGACCCGAGAGCATCTCGCGCGCTTCGTCGTGCTGCCTTCCGTCTTCAGCTGGATCTTCGCCGCGCTTCGGACCAGCGTGAGCTTCGCGCTCACAGGGGCCGTCGTAGGCGAGTTCGTCGGCGCATCATCGGGTCTCGGCTACCGCCTCAACATCGCCGCCGGCCTGCTCGACACCAAGCGCGTCTATCTCATACTCCTGATCCTCATGGTCTTCGCGGTGACGCTTGTGGAGATCGCGAAACGCGTGGAAACGCGGCTCCTGCGCTGGCGTCCCGCGACCACGCTCGGGGCATAGGGGGCAAGATGCGACGCTCGCCCGCTGTTCTGTTTGTCGTCGCGCTGATCCTGGCGGCCTGTCAATCCGCACCCGCCGCGACGCAGGCGCCATCGTCGTCCGCTCAGGTCGCGGCGACGCCCAAGCCGCCTGCGGACAAAGTCACGCTCGCGGGGATCAATTCGACGGAGCTCAACCTTCCGACACTCGTCGCCATCGCGAAGGGATATTTCGGCGACGAGAACATCGAGCTCGCCGAGTTCGTCATCGGCGCCAGCGGGACGCTGCGTCAAGCGATTATCGCGAAGCAGTACGACTTCGGACTGCTCGCCTTCGTTCATGTGCCGATCGCGCGTCTCGCCGGTTCGCCGTTCAAGATGGTCGTGCAGGTCCATGACCAGGAGATCTTCGGGCTCATCGCACGGACGCAGCTCAAAGATCAGGTGAAGACCGTCAAGGACTTAAAGGGCAAGAAGATCGGGTTCACGACCCCCGGTTCCGGCACATGGGCTCTCGCGAACGTCTACTTGAAGAAGGCTGGTCTCGACCCCGACAAGGACGTCGAGCTGGTCTCCCTGGGTGGCGACAACTCGGTCTTCTACACGGCGATGCAGACCGGTCGCGTCGACGCCATCGCGTCGTTCGAGCCGATCGGGACGAAGGTGATCGCGGACAACGTCGGCTACTACGTCCTGGACGCGTACGCGCCGGGGACGGCCAAGGAACAGCTCGGCGCCGATAAGGAAGATGCGCTCGGTTTGGTCACGCGCGAGGACGTCATCGCGGCGAAGCCTGACCTCGTCAAGCGCATGGTCAACGTCCAGAAGAAGGGCCTCGACTTCATCCGCGCTAACAGCGCGAGCGCAATCGCGTCCCTCATCCTGGGCAGCCCGCAGGCCGCACAGCAGTTCCAGGGCTATGACAGCGCGCTCGTGACGAAGGTGATCGACCACATCAAGAGCGGCTTCGGAACCGGCTGCCTCAGCAAGGCGGGATTCGACGCAGAGATGAAGATCGCGCTCGATTACAAGCTCGTAAGCGGGCCAATCACATTCGAACAGTTCGCGGACCCGGCTTTCGCCGGGAGCTGTCCTTAGCAGCACAGCCGCGCTAATCCCCGAATTTAGCCCTACTTGACGGCCGGGCGAGACTTTTTCCCGCCAGGCGCGACGCCTGGCTGAGCGAAAGGGGAGGGTCACATGTTCAGATTGTTCGCGTTCGTTGCTGTCCTGCTCCTCGCGATGCAGTCCATAGCCTCAGCCGATCAGCCGCTTCAGGAGCGGAAGGCTATTTCCTTCGACGGGCCAGCCGTCGGCGCCAGTGCTGTCTGCGGATTCCCGATCCGAGTGCATGCCGAGGGTGACCAGATCTTCACTGTCTTCTACGACAACACCGGGAACATCATTCGAGAAGTCGATGTATTTCCGAATCTCAAGGTCACCGTCTATCGCCCAGGTACGACGCAGTCCTACACGACAGCGAGTCCTGCGGTCCTCACGCAGTACTACACGGACAACGCCGCCATCGGAAGTCCCGTGACCGGCGTTCTCACCGGACTCGTCGAAAAGATCCCTGGCGTCGGGCTCGATTCCGGCAGAGCCGTGCTCCAAGGGGTCGTGACGGGATATGACTCAGCTGGCGTTCCTCTAAACCACTTTTCGAACACGACAGTCTCATCCGCGGGTCCGGACTTCCCGGCAGCGATCCGCTTCGAGCGGTGCGCCTTCTTCCAGCAGTAGCCGCCGAAGGTGGGGGCTAGACGCGTCGAGCTCCCACCTTCTTCGCCCGCCTCCGGGCACTCGCGCCCCTTGACCGGGGGCGCTGCTCTTGTCGGCATGGCACGCCGACCCCGAACATGAGCGTTACGTGCTTCGCGCTCGTCTGGCCGAAGTCGGCCATGTCGCGCTCGAACGCGAACGGCACCGTCCCGCACTTGACGTACTCGCGCATGCGCGGGTCCGTCTGTTTTCACCTGGCGCTCAGCGCCAGACGGTGACGATCGCCCCGAGAACCACCTGCACGATCAGATGGTGGACGTTGTTCACCACCCAGGCTCCCCACGGCCGTCGCAGGAAAGCAAATTCGGCCGCGGTCACGGTCGCGATAAAGCCGACCCAGACGAGGATCCCAAGCACGACGCCGTCGCCGATCGTTGCACCGCCCAGGTTGAGCGATAGCAGCGCGATCACCCACGAATTGAGCAGCGCGGAGATCACGCCGACCGCGACGGCGCTGCCCCCCGGCCGCGCTGGCGCCGCCGGCACGCCGTAGGCGGTCCACCGGCCGCCCAACGCCTGTGGCGAGAACCAAACGAATCCGATGACGATCGCGACGATCGCCGCCACGACGACCGCCACGTAATTCACTCCGAAGTCCACGGACATCGAAGGCACCTCCCGACTAGCGCTTGTCTACACCTCGATCCGCCGCGCTCTTCACGAACGAGTCGTCGACGATCGTCTTCGGATCGACGTTCTTTACGGCGGCGTTCGTCGCGCTGAGCGTCTCCTGCGCCGCCGCGAAGAGCTCCGGCTTCGGGTAAGGAAGCGCCGCGAGCGCTTCGCCGGTGTAGAAGTCGATGGCCTCCTCGTACCCCTTCGCGTCAGGCTTTGCCTGGAAGTATTTCTTCATGATCGTGACGGTCTGCGACTTGTTCTTCTTCATCCACGCGTTCGCCTCGACGATCGAATCGATGAATCGCTGCATCGCCTCCTTCTTGGACGTGACGAAGGAGCTCTGGACCACGACCGCGGTCTGCGCCGTCGCGAGCTTTTGACCGGCGAGGTCGTAGATCGAGTGGAACCCCCTGTCGACGAGCTCGGCGGTGTTGGGTGGATCGTCGACGGCCGCCGAGATGGCACCGGCGAACAGGGCTGCGGTCCGCTGCGCGTGGGAGCTGAGCGGAACGAGCGTTACATCCTTGTCGGGATCGAGGCCGAGAGCCTTCAGAGCGCGCCGGGTGGCGATGTCGGACGATCCTCCGGGGTTCGAGATCCCGATCTTCTTGCCCTTGAGATCCTGAGGGGTCTTGATGTCCGGCGCTGCCATGAGGAAGTACGGGAAGACCGGCGTGAGCACCGCGGTCACCGTCACCTTCGCGCCGCTCGCGGTCGCCGAGAGCGCCTCGGCTCCCCCGACGCCGGCGATCTCGACGCCGCTCGAGAGGACCGCCGCCATTCCCTGCGCGCCGCCGTTTATGTTCTGGAGGTCGACGGTGAGGCCGTTCTTGGTGAAGATGCCCGCGTCCATCGCCGACCAGATGGGCAGGCTGTCGCCGCTGAGGTTGGTGTAGGCGACCTTGACGGCGATCGGCGTGAGCGGCGTCGCGCTGGCCGCGGTCGTCGGTGCGACGCTTTGCGACGATCCACCGGGTGTGGCGCCGCCGCACGCTGCGACCAAGATCGCGGAGAGTGCGATGAGCGTGACGATCTTGCGCATGTTGTCCCCCCTTACCGAAATCGCTTGTCTTGACGGTGACGGACGATCGTGTCGACGAGCGCGGGACGCTTTTCGTGCCGGACCACCTCGAGCGCGCGCTCGAGCGCCGGCCGCACCTTGGCTGGCTCGGCGATAGGGCCTTCGGCATGCCAGCCGAACGAGCGCGCGAGCATCGCGAAGTCCGGCGCTGGATCGTCGAGCTCCTGACCGACACGCGCGTTCTCGCTCGGCGTCCCGCGATGCTTGGCGACGCGGAGCTGATGCTCCCAGTCGTTGTAGTAGGCGCGGTTGTTGTACATGACTACGAGCAGCGGAATGCGGTGGTGCGCAGCCGTCCAGAGCGCACCCGGGTCGTAGAGGAGATCGCCGTCGGGCTGGATGTCGACGACGAGCCGCTCGGTCCCGCGGTACGCGAGACCGATCCCGACCGAGGTGCCGATCTGTGTCGCCGTGCCGAACGAGCGGCCCGGATGACGATCGGGGCCGTCGACCTCCCAGAGCCGCAGGGCCCAGTCCTCGAGCGTGTTCGATGTGAGGATCCAGTCCTCGCGCTTGATCACCGACCAGATCTCGCTTGCGAGGCGAGGAGCGGTGAGCGGCGACGCGTCCCAGTCTTCGTGCGCTTCCTTTTCCCAGCGCGCCTTGATCTCCGCGTGCTTGCGGCGGAGCTCGGCACATCGCGCGCTCCGGTCGCGCGGCGCGGTCTGGCGGACCGCGGCGCGGAGCGCGGGGATCGCGAGCTGCGTGTCGGCGACGATCGAAAGCGTCACCGGCTGGAACTGCCCAAGGTCTTCGGCCCACTTGCTTTGCCGCAGCTCCGCAAGGCCGATGTCGACGATCGGCGTGCCGGCGCGGTAGCGAGTCCGCTTCTCATTGGTGAGACGGTCGAGCTCGTTCAGGGCTCGCGAGGAGTCCCCTACGTCGAACAGCACGACGAGGTCGGCTTCCGCGAGCGCGTCACCGCCGGTGAGGTTCTGCTCGTGCCGGTTCGGGAAATTGACGCGGCCGTTGAGATCGATCACCGCTGCGGCCGTCTCTTCGGCCAGACCCACGAGCTCGCCCACCGCCGCAGGATGCCGACCGGTGAACTCGGTCACGAAGACCGCACGCTCGGCGCCGGCGAGAAGCTCAGCGGCACTGCGGATCGCGGCGGGGTCGGCCTGGACGGGGCTCGGACGCGCGCCCGCGGCGACGTCGGCGATCTCGATCGGCCGCTCGATCTCGCTCTCCTGAAGTCCAGCGTCGTAGCAGACGTACACGGGCCCGGACGGCTCGGTGGTCGCGATCCGATACGCGCGCGCGAACGAGGCGGGGAAGTCGGCGACGGTGGCGGGCTGGTCGTCCCACTTCGTGTAATCGCGCACGGCGTTTCCATTGACGAGCGCCGTGTGGATCCAGTCGATGTACGGCCGGCGCCTCGCGCGGTCGACGGGACCGGTCGCGCCGAGAACGAGCACGGGCGCGCGGTCGAGCTGAGCGTAGTAAATGGTCATCGTCGCGTGCAGGAGGCCGACGACGTCGTGCACGGCCGCGGCCATCGGCCGCCCAGTCACCTTCGCGTAGCCGTGCGCGATGGAGACCGCGATCTCTTCGTGCGTGCAGAGGATGATCTCCGGCTTCGTGTTGCCGCCGTAGTTCACCAGCGAGTCGTGCAAGCCGCGATACGACGCTCCGGGGTTCAGGGCGACGTATTCGATCCCGAACGTCCGGAGCAAGTCGACGATGACGTCGGACCCGTACCGCTGCCGCGCCGCTACTTGCCGATCCCTCGCTTCTCCGCATCGGCGACGAACGAGTCGTCAATCGCCTTGGTCACGTCCAGCGTCTTCACTGCCGCGTTCGTCGCCGCGAGCGTGTCCTTTGTGTAGTTGAACGTTTCGGTCGTCACGTGCGGGTAGACAGGCATGATCTGCGTGACGTAGAAGTCGTACGCCTGGCCCAACGCGTCCTGATCGTCGAGCTGAAGAAGCTTGCCGAGGACCTTGACGGCACCGGCCTTGTCCTTCTTCGCGGCCGCGATGGCTTCGATCTCCGAGTCGATATACGCCTGCACCGTCTGACGGTTCGCCTGCATGTACGAGCGACGCACGATGGTGCAGTTGTCCGTCGCGGGGATCTTCTCGGATGCGAGGTCGACGATCACCTTGAAGCCGCTCTTGAGAAGGAGGACGGTGTCCGGCGGGTGACCCGGCCCGGCGTACGCCGCTCCGCCGAGCATCCCCTTCGTGAGATTGGCGACGGAGCCGAAGGCCTGCTTCGTGACATCTTTGTTCGGATCGAGCTTGAGACGCTGAAGCGAAAGATCGGCCGCGACCTCGCTCGAACCACCTTTTGACGCGACGCCGATGACCTTGCCCTTGAGGTCATCCGGCGACTTGTAGTCGCTTTTGGCGAGGAGCTGCCAGGGCGTCACCGGGACGAAGAGCGCGATCGCGAGGATGTCGGATCCCGCGGCGACGCCGCTCATCGTCTCGGTGCCGCCGAAGTTGGCGAACTGGACCTGACCGGCTATCAGCGCGGCCGCCGACGGCGATCCGCCATCGATGAGCGAGAGGTCCACGTCGAGGCCGTGCTTCGCGAAGATGCCCATCTCCTTGGCGAAGAAGGGCGCGATGTTCGCCGGGGTCACGTTGCCGTACGACGCCTTGATCTTGACCAGCTCCGGCGCTTGCGTCGCTCCGCCACCCGAGGCTGCCGGCGAGGGCGCCGCGGTCCCGCCGCAGGCGCCGACGATGAGCGAGACGAGGACCGTCGTGAGGACGATGCGCTTCACGAGCCCACCTCCACGCCGCCAATCGACGCCGGCGACGGCGGCCAAAGGTTATACCATTCGAAGACTCGCGCAGATCACTCTTATCTCGACGACGTGGCCGAGTCGGAACGCCGGCCCGCGATGGCCCGCTCGAGCGCACCCTCGAGATAGACCGGCTCCAATCCGCTGGCCCAGTAGCGCAGCGCTTCGAGGTTTGGCTGCGTCGTCTCGACGGCGGTGCGACGAGGCAGGCCGCCGCCACTGCGTGGTCGAAACTCGAGCCAGCCCTCCCACGTGCCGCTCTTGCGCGCACGTCCCAGCGCGCGCGCGAGGTAGACGTGCCCGTCGGGGTCAGCGACCTCCGCGGTGAACTCGTGGATCACGGTGGTCATACCAGCGAAGAATGGCTCAGGGCGTGCCAGTTACGCCCGCGTTACCAGAAGGATCGCGGGCTTCATGGCAAGTCCTTTGGCTTTTCTCCTTTGCCGACGAGCCAGCCCCACCGCTCGAGCGCGCGCCGCTTTGTTTCGGGGGTCGGCAGCTGTGAGACCGGGAAGCGGTCGCGCCACTCCCACGGTCGCGTCGCGTCGATGATCGCGCGCGAGCTGAAGCCTTTGCGATCAGGATGTACCCGCGGATCGAGCGGCCCACTCCACGCCCGCGGAATGATGTCGATCGACTCAGCCGGCTCGCTGCGGGTGCACATGGCCCAGAGCACCTGCTCGAGATCCATCACGTCGATATCGTCGTCGACCACGACGGTGTAGCGCCCGAGATAGGCGCCGGTGTGAACGCTCGCGGCCGCGTGCCCGACCTGGCGCGCATGGCCCGCGTAGCGCTGCTGGATCGAGATCGCGTTGAAGAGACGTGAACCGCCGACTTCGTGGCACCACACGCCGACGATGCCGGGAATCGAGGCGGCCTCGATATCGCCGCGCAGCCGAGCGCTCCGCATGAACGCGCGGTAGAAGGACTGCTCGTCCGGCGGTACGTTCGGTGGCGACGCGAGCACGATGGGATCGTTGCGGTGATAGATCGCCTGGACGCGGAATACGGGCTCGGCGCGCTCCCCCGACGCGTAGTACCCCGTCCATTCGCCGAACGGCCCCTCGACCTCACGCTCCTCGGGATCCACCCAGCCTTCCATGACGATCTCGGCGTCGGCCGGGATCGGTAGCCCGGTGACTGGACCCTTCACCACGCGGTAGGGCGTACCGCGCACGCCGCCCGCCCAGTCGTATTCGGTCGTGCCGTACGGGATCTCGGTGCAGGCCGCCAGGAAGAGCAGCGGATCGCCACCCGGACAGAACGCGAGCGGCATGCGCTCCTTGCGCGCGAACCACTTGTCGCGGTGCTGCCGGCCGTGCTTGCCGGGCGAGATGTAGAAACCGAGGCGTGTCTTGTCGTGGACCATCACCCGATAGGTGCCGAGGTTGACCCAGCCCTCTTCGGGGTCCTTGGTGATGTCGAAGCTGCCGGTCCCGAGGTAGCGGCCGCCGTCGAACTCATGCCACTTCGGCGCCGGGAAGATCGTGCAATCGACCTGGTCGCCGCGCAGCACGTTCTCGAAGACGGGCCCGTCCTTCACGACCTCGGCGGCGATCGTCGGGATGCCTTTGCGCACGCGTTCCTGCCACTGGCGCACGAGCTCGTGCGGCGATGCGCTCGGATCGAGCCCCAGCGTGACGGCGACGCGCCCGAAGGAGCCGAGGCCATTCGAGAGCACGCGGAAGCCTTTTGGATGTCCTTTGATCTCGTCGAACAGCGTTGCCTTCGACGGCCGTGTGCGGCCGAGCAGCTCGGTCGCCATGCCGATGTCCTCTTCAGTGTTCGCGCCGCGCACCGTCTGCAGCTCGCCGAGCACATCGACGCGGCGCAGCCAATCGCGAAGATCGGTCGGGACACTTACCTTCGTGGGAATCGTGGTGGCCATCGTTCCGTCTCCCCGGCGTCTTTGTCCATCAAACGGTACGCGGGCCATGCGACCGACCGGTCGCTGGCGCATCACACCACCAGCGCGAGGGCGTCGTGACGGCGAATGATCATACCATTGGACCACCCGTGCAATGCTGCGTCACAGTGGGGGCGACATGCGAGCGACGGCAGTAAAGCTCGAAGCACGGCGCGTAGCGATCCACTACCGGCGGCAACGCAGCGGCCTCAACTTGATCGCCGTCGACGGTGTCGACCTCCGCGTCGACGAGGGCGAGTTCCTCTCGATCGTCGGCCCTTCGGGCTGTGGCAAGACCACGTTCCTCAATGCGGTCGACGGACTCATTCCGATCGCGTCCGGCTCGCTCCTCCTCGACGGAAACGAGATCAGCTCGCCTGGTCCGGACCGCGCGATGGTCTTCCAGCAGCCGAGTCTCCTGCCGTGGCGCACGGTGACGCGCAATGTGGTCTACGGGCTCGAGATGCAACACCGCGCTGGCCGGGAATCCCGCGAGACCGCCGCGCGCCTCATCGACCTCGTCGGCCTGCAGGGCTTCGCGGACGCGTGGCCATCCGAGCTCTCGGGCGGCATGCAGCAGCGCGTGAACCTCGCGCGCGCGCTCGCGACGGACCCCGAGGTGCTGCTCCTCGACGAGCCGTTCGCCGCGCTGGACGCGCAGACGCGCGAGACGATGCAGCAGGAGCTCCTTCGCATCTGGGGAGCGACCCGCAAGACGGCGATCTTCATCACACACGACATCACCGAGGCCGTGTATCTCGCGGACCGGGTGATCGTCTTCACCGCACGGCCCGGACGGATCAAGCTGGACGTGAAGATCGAGCTGCCCCGTCCGCGCGATCTCCGGCTCAAGCGAGACGCTCGGTTCATCGACTACGAGCGGATGATCTGGGAGACGATCCGCGAAGAAGTAATCCGTTCCGAATCGCGCGGCCAGGCGATTGCGTGATGGCGACCCAGGGTCCCTTCGATACGGTCGCGCAGCCCGCCGAATCGGAGTGGCTCGTGCAGCCGCCCCCCGAGAGCCGGACCCGCGAGCGCCGCGGCCTGAGCGAGTCGACGGTGATCGGATTCGCTGCGGTCGTGATCTTCTTCATCCTGTGGCAGGGCGTCGGCTTCGTGCGAACGACCTGGCCCGATGGCGTCTCACTCGGCCCGATCACGTTCATCGCGCCTTCGCAGCTCTTCCTGCCGGCGCCGCTCGACGTCTTCAAGGCGTTCCAGGCCTACGTGCAGGACGGTCGCATCTGGAAGGACATGGCCGTGAGCGGACAGGAGCTCATGACCGGCTACCTCGCCGCGGTCGTACTCGGCATCGTCCTTGGACTCCTCGTCGGCTGGTACAAGCGGCTCCGCTATGCGCTCGACCCGTTCATCACGTTCCTCTACGCGACGCCACGCATCGTGCTGCTGCCGCTCTTCATCATCTGGTTCGGGATCGGCGTCGAGTCCAAGATCGCGGTCGTCTTCCTGGGCGCGATCTTCGCGATCCTCATCAACACCGCGGCCGGAGTGCGCAACCTCGATGCGAACCTCATCAAGGTCGCGCGGTCCTTTGGCGCCTCCGACCTCCAGCTCTTCCGCACGATCGCGCTCCCCGGGTCGGTGCCCTTCATCCTCACCGGCCTTCGGCTCGGAATAGGGCACGCACTTACCGGCGTCATCGTCGGCGAGCTCGTCGCCGCGCAGTTCGGCGTAGGTCAGATGATGGCCGTGGCCGGCGCGACCTTCCAGAGTGCCAAAGTCTTCGCGGGCCTCTTCATCATCGCCGGCACCGGCATGCTGATGACCTTCACCCTTCAGAAGCTCGAGCAACGCTTCGAGGCGTGGCGACCGCGACCCAATTAGGGTCCGCTCGACCGCAGGCCACCCTCCCCGGCATTCTCTGACGAGATCGTTGCCGTCGACTAGGCTCTACCCACAACGCAGGGGAGGAACCCATGGCAGGAAGCATCGTTCACTTCGAGATCAACACCAAGGACGCCGCGCGCGCGAAGAGCTTCTACACCTCGCTCTTTGGCTGGAAGTACAAGGACTCCGAGATCCCGGGCATCGAGTACTACGTCATCGACGGCGTCGAGCCGGGTGGGGCGATCAACCCCATGCAGTCCGACCAGAAAAGTCCCGTCGTGTACTTCGGCACGGACGACATCGACGCGACGCTCCGCAAGGTCAAGGAGAGCGGCGGCAAGGCTGGGGAGAAGCAACCGATCCCAACACAGGGTTACTTCGCGGCGTGCGCCGATCCGGACGGCAACGCCTTCTCGCTCTTCCAGAGCGACCCGAGCGTCACGATGGAGATGGAGACCGGGGCGCGCGAGGCTCGCGCCTAGTCGCCAGCGATCAACAGAGGCCGTCGGGACGCGTTTGTCCCGGCGGCCTCAATGGTCATACCATTCGGTCAGCGTGTTCACCCCCATCCACCAGGCGCGCGCCTCCGGCGAGATCGTCTCCCAGATCGAGCGCGCGATCTTCGCCGCGGAGCTCTCGCCCGGCGATCGGCTGCAGTCGGAGCGCGAGCTGGCCGAGCAGTTCGGTGTCTCGCGCATCACCGTGCGCGATGCGCTGCGCGTCCTCGAGGCGCGTGGCCTCATCCGGGTGAAGGTCGGCGCGACCGGCGGCGCTTTCGTCGCCGACGCGAACACCGATCGCGTCGCCGAATCGATCTCGACGATGATCCGCCTCAAGCGCATGACGCTGTCCGAGCTCGCCGAAGCTCGGACGGTCGTCGAGGCCGCGACCGCCGCGCTCGCCGCGCAGCGCGCCGACGCGGCTGCCGTGTCGCGTCTCGCGCAGAACGTGCAGCAGGGGCGCGCCGTGATCCGCGAGAGCGTCACGCACGCCGAGGCGAGCATGGACTTCCACGTCGAGCTCGCCCGCGCCGCGGGCAACGAAGTCCTCTACGCCACGGTCGCGGCATACCGCGAGCTGCTCGTCCCGGCTCTCCGCGACCTGCGGAACCCGAGCACGGTCACGAAGACGCAGAAGGTCCACGAGGAGCTCGTCGAAGCGGTCCGCCGTCATGACGCTGAAGGCGCGCGCGAGCTGATGGTCACGCACCTCGAGGACTTCGAGAAGCGCCTCCGCAAGCGTCTGGCCGAGCGCGAGGAGGAGCGCCTACCGACGGGGAACGTGCACCGCCTCATACGGCGCGAGAGCCGGCGCTGATGGCCGTCGCGACAAAGCCCGGAGCGCGCACCGGCCGCGGCTACCCCGACCTGCGCGAGCATCTCGAAGCGCTCGACCGGTCCGGATTGCTCGTCCGCGTGAGGCGGCCGATGCTCGCGGAGAGCGAGATCCACCCGCTCGTGCGCTGGCAGTACCGCGGTGGGCTCCCCGAGGAGGACTGGCGGGCCTTCCTGTTCGAGAACGTACGCACGGTGAAAGGGGGCGCCTCGCCGTTCCGCGTGGGCGTCGGCGTGCTCGCCGCGTCGAAGTACGTCTACGCGACCGGGCTCGGGTGTGCCCCGGACGAGATCGCGTCGCGCTGGGAGAGCGCGCTCGCCAACCGCATCGCGCCGACGATCGTCGAGACCGGACCGGTGCACGAAGAGGTGCACACCGGCGACGGCCTCCTCGAGCGCGGCGGGACGGCCGAGTTCCCGATCCCGATCTCCACGCCGGGTTTCGACAACGGGCCCTACACGACGTGCACGCACTGGTTCACCAAGGACCCGGAGACGGGCGTCCGCAATCAGGGGAACTACCGCGGGCAGATCAAGAGCCCGACGCGCATCGGCATCTTTCCGTCGGGCCTCGGCCAGGACGTGTACATCCACTGGCAGAAGGCGCGAAGCAAGGGCCAGCACCTTCCCGCCGCGCTTGTTATCGGCGGTCCTCCGGTCGTCGCCTATGCGGCGGTGCAGAAGGTGCCGTACGGCATCGACGAGCTCTCGATCGCGGGTGGCCTCGCCGGGGAGCCGATCCGTCTCGTGCGCTGCAAGACCGTGCCCCTCGAGGTCCCTGCCGAGGCAGAGGTCGTCTTCGAGGGATACATCAACACGCAGGAGCTCGAGGAAGAGGGCCCGTTCGGAGAATCGCACGGGTACATGCATCCTCGCCAGCTGAACCCGTTCTTCGAGATCACCGCGATCACGCATCGAAAGGACGCCATCTGGGTCTCATTCATCAGCCAGGTGACCCCGTCGGAGTCGAGCGTCATCAAGAAGGTCGCGTATGAGCCGATCTTCACGCAGCACCTGCGGCAGACCTGCAACATCCGGAGCGTGAAGCGCGTCGTCATGCACGAGCCGCTGACGAACCTTCGCAAGCTCATCGTGATCCAGATGGCGAAGGGCGCGCGCGAGGCCGAGGTCTGGCGCGCGCTACGCGCGGCCTCGTCGTTCAACCAGGGAGTGGGGAAGATCTGCGTCGCCGTCGATGAGGACATCGACCCCGAGGACGCGACCTCGCTCTGGTGGGCCGTCTGCTATCGCTCGCGGCCTGCGCTCGACGTCGAGATCACCGGCCATCTCGAGAAGGGTCATGCGCCCCCGTTCCGCGGGACCGGCATCGAGCAGGCGGCCGAGGGGCGCGACGTCGTCGGGCACGGGGATCGCGCCGATGACAGCGGGATGCTCATCAATGCCTGTCTCAAGGAACCGTGGCCGCCGATCTCGCTGCCGACGAAGGAGCACATGGAACGGGCGCTCGAGATCTGGAACGAGCTCGGTCTGCCCAAGGTCCGACCCCAGCGACCGTGGTACGGGTACTCGCTCGGTCAGTGGGACGACGACCTCGAAGAGGAAGCGCGCCTCGCGCTGCGCGGGGAGCACTACCAGACCGGTGAGAAGGTGGCGCGGCGTCGCGTGAAGCTGGCCGACACTCGCGCCGCGCGGCCCGATGCGTACATCGGCACGGATCCTGTGCCGGGAACCCCGGTCGACCGCGACGCCGCCGAGCACGGCCCAGGTGGCCCCGGGTACGACGAGGAAACGCCGCGCGATGTGCGCCGCGACGACGGCACGTGATGACCACCGCGACCTCGTCGAAGACCGACCGTTACGCCGCGGCGAAGCTGGTCCTCTCGCGGATCGCTCATCCGGTGGCGATCATCGGTGCGGCGGACGGCGATGAGCGGTCTTGCTCGACAGGCACGGTGATGTACGTGTCGCACAGCCCGGCGATGGTGGCGATCGCCCAGCACCCCGGGTCACGCACGACCCGGCTCATCCAGGCCTCGCGCGAGTTCAGCGTCTCGCTGCTGCACGACGCCCAGCAGGAGCTCGCGATGGCAGCCGGCCGGTCAGCCGACGGTGCGGATAAGTTCGCCGCGCTGAACATCCCGGTCGCGACGCAGCCGTTCACGAAGACGCCAGCGGTCGACGGCAGCATCGCGATGCTCTGGTGCCGCGTCATCGACGAGCGACCTACAGGCGACCACATCCTCTTCGTCGGCGAGCTCATTGGCTCGGTCGTCAACGATCGCAAGTTCGATGCTCTGCTTCGCTATCGGCGTCGGTACATGCGCATGGGCCATTGGACATCCGAAGAAGCGCCCGAAGGCTATCCGACCTGAGCGCGTCGGCTTGAAGGCGACTGCGGCGCAGCGGGTCCTGTCCCGGGGTCGGGGGCAGCACGCTCGCGCACCCTGGCCGCTGGCCGCCGCCCACGCGAGGCGCGGCGTCACGATCTGGGCGGCGGCCGCGGTCCCAGGGGACCCGCGCTCGCGCGCCACCCCGCTCCCCCGTGCCACCCGCTGCGCCGCCGCGACGTGACGCGACGAATTGTCGTCGGGATATCGGGCGCTTCGGGTGCGATCTATGGGATCCGAATGTTGCAAGCGCTCGAGAAGATCAAAGATGTCGAAACGCATCTCATCGTGTCGACTGGTGCAAAGGCTACGATCGCGTACGAGACGTCGTGGAAGGTCGAGGACGTCGTCGCGCTCGCCGACGTCGTACATGACGAGCGTGACCTGGCGGCGACGCTCGCGAGCGGCAGCTTTCAAACGCACGGCATGGTCGTCGCGCCGTGCAGCATCCGGACGATGTCGAGCATCGCGAACTCGCTGAATGACAACTTGATCGTGCGCGCTGCGGATGTGCACCTCAAAGAGCGCCGCACGCTCGTGCTGATGGTGCGCGAGACCCCGCTCCATGCGGGCCATCTGCGGCTCATGCATGAGCTCGCCCTCACCGGCGCGGTGATCCTGCCGCCCGCGCCGGGCTTCTACCACTTGCCGAAGTCGGTCGACGACATCGTCGACCACAGCGTCGGCAAGGCGCTCGACCAGCTGGGCGTCGAGCACGCGCTGTTCCGACGATGGGCCGGAGTCCCGAAGGACGAATGACGGTCAAGACCGGCGCGAGGACTGCGTTGCTCGTCGCGACAGCCACGCGTGCCCTCGCGGTCGCCAAGCTCTTTGACATGCATGGCCACATCAGCGTCCGCGAGGGCGATGTGACGTACGTGAATGGACACAGCGCGAGCCGGGTGGCCGTCACGCCTGAAGCGGTCGCGATCGTGCGGATCGCGGATGGAACGACCTTTGAGGGGACGCCGCCCAGCGAGATTCCGATCCACCTCCTTCTTTATCGAACGCGACCGGACGTTGGCGCGATCGTCCACTTCCATGCCCTGTACGCGACCTCGCTCTCGGTCGCAGGAAAGCCGCTCGTCACCGCCTTCAACGCGGGCGCACCGTTCGGCCGCGAGGTGCCGGTCTTCGACGATCCGCGACTCGTCCGCAGCGAGGACCAGGGCCGGCGGCTTGCCGCCGTGGTGGGACGAGGACCGGCCGCACTGCTCCGCGGACATGGCGCGGTCGTGGTCGCCGCCGATCTGCCCAGCGCCGTCGCGCTCGCCCTGCAGCTCGAGGAGAGCGCGCACCGCCTCTGGCTCACCTACGCGATCGGCGAGCCCCGCCGCTTCACCGACGACGAGCTCGCGAGCGTCGGTGGACAGCTCGCGGAGCCGCGCATCGTGCGCAAGATCTGGATCGACGCGATCGAGCGAGCGCGCCGCGCCGGTGCGCTCGATGGTCTCGACTTCGAATCGGTCGTCTGACTTTCGCGGCCCGGCGCGAGGCCCACGGGGGCGCCCGCCATCAGAAGGCCTCGACCGGCGCGGGCGCCCTCCCGATACTTTCGTGCGTAATGGCTTCGCAGACCGACGCCGAGCGCGAGATCGAGGAGAGCCGTGAGAGCTATCGCGAGTGGCTCGCCGGTCCCGAGTCCTTCCTCGCGGCGGTCGCGCGGCACGAGCTGCCCATCGGAAGCGCCCTCCGCATCGGCGTGAAGGGCGATGTGGATCTGCCGGATGCAGGCACGCTACTCACCGTCGCCGCGAGCGACGACGGTTTTCGGGTCGACGGCTTCAAGCGTGGGCCGGGCGTGATCCGGCTCGGGCGCTATCGATTGCGCCTTTCGCACCAGAACGCACCGGCCGTCGTGGTCATCGATCCGGAGGCGGCGCGCGCCCCGCTTTCGCCGCGCTGGTATCCGTACGATCCACGTTTCCGATTCGCGCTGGCGCTCGAGCCGGACCCGGTCCGCATCATGCTCGGCTCGACGCGCGAGCGCGACCGCAGGGCGGAGCGCGTTGGTTGGATCTCCTTCGAGGTCGACGACGAGGCGTGCCGCCTTGCCGTGACGCGGCTCGTCGAGCCCGGCGTACCAGCGGATTCCTACCAGGTCTTCTTCCGCGACCGCACGAGCGGTGACGAGACGTACGCACTTGGCCGGTATCTGGACCTCGAGGACGCGGAGGACGGGCGCTACGTCGTCGACTTCAATCGCGCGTACAACCCCGCGTGCGCGTTCTCGCCCCACTACAACTGCCCCCTGCCGCCGGAAGAGAACGATCTCCCGGCGGCGATCGCCGCCGGCGAGATGACGCCGCGATGATCGTCAACCGAGCACGTGTCGGTCGCCCGCCTGCCAATCATCCATACGGCGCGCGGCGGTAGACCGGCGTCGCGTCGGGCTGACGGTGGCACGGACCCTGCGGCGCGGTGCGCGGAGGCAGAAATGGAAACAAGGACAGATGAGGTCCACCTTCCAAGTGAGCACGTTGCCGTCGTTGCCATGTTCGCCGACCGCGAGGCGGCTGAGGCGGCCATCGACGCGCTCCTCGCGCACAACTTCAGCGACGACCAGCTGTCGCTCGTCGCACGCGGCGCTGAGACCGACGCGTCCGGTAAGTTCGTGCCGGGCGGCCTGATGGTGACCGTCAGCGCGAAGGGCCGTGAGCGAGACGCGGAGCGCATTCTCCGTGACCACGAGGCGCGCGAAGTGACGACGAATCAGATCGGGGCCACGGGTCGGGTCGGCGAAGAGACCGGCTAGCGCGACGCTGATCCTGCGATTCACGGAGGGCTCGGTAACGGGAGCCGTCGAATGGTCTTACCATTCTCGCGACGGGCTCCGCTGTGGAGGTGCACGGTGCGTCGAACCCTCGGGCTCTCCTTCGCGCTCGCGATCATCGCCGCCGCGTGCGGCGGCACCGGAGGGCAGGTCGCGGCCCCGACCGGATCGGCTGGCTCCCTCGCACCCGTGCCCCCCGTCCATCTCGAGGTGAGCTACAGCAACGTCATCGGCGACGAGCTTCCGCTCTGGGCAACTAAAGAGGGCGGCTTCTTCGAAAAGAACAGCCTCGACGTCAACCTCTCGAACATCGCGAGCGCGCAAGGCGTGCCTGCCGTGCTTGCCGGGCAAGTCACGTTCGCTCAAGTTGGCGGCTCGGAGACGCTTTCGGCCATCGCGGGCGGTGCCGATCTCGTGGTCGTCGCGCAGCTCGCCGGCGTCTATCCGTTCGTGCTCGAGGTCGCGCCCGACATCAAGACCGTCGCCGATCTCAAAGGGAAGAAGGTCGGCGTCTCGAGCGTCGGATCTTCGTCCGACATCGCGACGAGGGTCGCGCTCAAGAAGATGGGCCTCGATCCGGACAAGGACGTGACCATCCTCGCCGTCGGCTCGTCACAGAACCGGACCGCGGGTCTCCTTGCGGGCTCGATCCAGGCCGGCGTGTCCCAGCCGCCCGATTCGCTGCAGCTCGAGGCGAAAGGATTCCACGTCCTCTATGACCTCGCTTCGCAGCATCTTCCGTCCGCGAACACGTCGGTCGTGGTCCGGCGGTCGTACATCACGTCGAACAAGGACGTCGTGCAGCGATACGTCGACTCGCTCGTGCTGGGCATCAAGAGGCTGAAGGCGGACAAGGCTTTTGGCATCACCGTGCTCAAGAAGTACTTCCAATCCACCGACGATCAGGCGATGGGCGCGACCTATGACTTCTACGCGCAGCTGGTGACTGCGACGCAGCCGTTCGCGAAGCCCGAGATGTTCGCGGACTCGCAGGCGACGCTCGGCGCGACGAATGCCGCGGTCAAGAGCTTCGACATCAGCAAGATGCTCGACACGAGCTTCGTGCAGAGCGCCGTGGACCGCGGCCTGGACAAATGACAGGAGCGACATGATGGCGACAGCGCAGGCTGACCTTCGGCGGAAGACGGGGAAGTCCGAGCTCCGCGATCCCCGCGGCGGGGAGCGGACGCCGAAAGATGCCCTGCGCTCCTTGCCGGCGACGATCGCGTGGCTCCAGCGCGAAGGTCTCCTCATGGAGACGGACGTCCCGGTATCGGGCGACCTCGAGCTGACCGGCGTCCAGAAGCACTTCGACGGGAGCTATCCGATCCTCTTCAACAACGTCAAGGGTTATCCGCACCTTCGGGCGATCACGAACCTATTCGCCAACATGGACATCGTCGATCGGTTCTTCGGTTACGAAAACGCGACCGACCGGACCCGCAAGCTCTCGCACGCGCTCACGCACCCGATCCCGAGCGAAGTGGTCTCACAAGACGAGGCTGCCTGTCAGCAGGACGTGATCACCGACGACCTCGAGGTCAACAAGTACATCCTCCCGATCCGGCACACCCATCTCGAGTCCGAGATCACCATCGGCTCGGGCAACAGCGTCGTGGTCGGAGAGCGGTTCTGGGGCGGCAGCCACATCGGCTACAACCGCATGAACTTCCGCTGGGGCAACGTCGGCACGTTCCAGATCTCGCCCGGCTCGCACATGTGGCAGGTCATGACCAAGTACTACAAGGACGATCCCGTTCCGCTGACGATCTGCTTCGGCCTGCCCGTCGCGGCGACGCTTCTCGCCGGCGGTGGCTTCGATTACGTGGTGCTGCCGCGCGGCGGCGACGAGCTCGGGGCCGCCGGCGCGGTCCAGGGATTCCCGATGCGGCTCGTCAAAGCACGGACCGTCGACGCCTACGCGGTGGCCGATTGCGAGATCGTGCTCGAGGGCTTCCTGCGTCCGCGTGACAAGCGCTACGAGACGAAGGAAGCGGAAGAGCACGATACCCAGGGCCGCTATCACTTCCACCCGGAGTGGGCCGGGTACATGGGCAAGGCATACAAGGCTCCGACCTTCGAGGTCACGGCGATCACGATGCGCTCCAAGAGTGAGCGTCCCTTCATCTACCCGATGGGCGTCCACATGTACGACTGCAACAACATCGACACGACGGTCCGCGAGGCGGCGTTCTTCGAGCTTTGCGAGCGCATCCAACCCGGTCTCATCCACGACGTGAACATCCCGTTCCCGATGACCGACTGGGCCGGCGCGATCCTGCAGGTGAAAAAACGACTCAAGACCGACGACGGCTTCGTGCGCAACTTCCTCGCAGCGGCGTTCTCATGCAGCTCGGGTCTGCGGCTCTGTATCGCGGTCGACCACGACGTCGACATCTACTCGATGGACGACATCATCTGGTCGCTCACGACCCGGGTGAATCCCCGCGACGACGTATGGAGCCCCGTCCCGGGCGGCGCGGGCCAGACGTTCATCCCATCCGAGCGGCTCACCGCGGGGAACGCCCAGTGGACCGCGATGAACACCCGGTTCGAGGGTGGGATGGCCATCGACGCGACGGTCCCGTACGGCTTCGAGAACGACTTCATGCGGCCCGTCTATCCGATCGACCGGGTCGACCCCGCTCGCTGGTTCGATTCGGAACAGATCGCCAAGGGCAAGCAGGCGATGAAGACGTCATCGTGGGCGGAGGTCCTCTCGCGCACCGGTCGTTAGCCTCGCGACGCCGCCGCGGCGCTTAGCGATGCTCGACGGGATCCGGGTCTTCGATTTCACGGCGACATCGGGTGCCTTCTGCGGTCGCGTCCTCGCCGATCTGGGCGCCGACGTGATACGCGCGCCGTGGTCCGATGATCCCGTCCCGCGGCCGCCGCTCATCGGCGAGCAGTCCACGTACTCCCTCGCGATGAACGCGAACAAGCGGCTCGTCGACGTCAAGCAGATCGGCCTCTGGCGCGTCATCGCCAACGCCGACGTGGTCGTGACCGACCAGGGGCTCGTGTACGGCGACGTCGCAAAAGTGAATCCACGCGCGATCCTTGTGACGGTCACCGCCTACGGATCGAGCGGACCGCTGGGTTGGGTGCCTGCGTCAGACCTCGAGGTGACCGCCGCGAGCGGGTGCCTCTGGCTCGCCGGCGAAGAGGGGCGCACCCCGGTACGGACGACGCTCGCGCAGTCGCCGTTCTGGACCGGCATGTACGCGGCCATGGGCGCTCTCATCGCGCTCGCGGCACGCCAGCGCACCGGTCGCGGTCAGCACGTCGATGTCTCGGCGCAGGCCGCGATGGCGACCATCCATCCGCCGGCGATCGTGTTTTGGGAGGCGCTTCGCGAGGAGCATCGCCGGCTCGGTCCATTTCTCCTCGGGCGGAGCATCGTCGGCGCGAAGTTCCGGAACATCTGGCCCTGCGCGGACGGCTACGTCGCGTTCGCGATCCAGGGCGGGCCGATCGGCCGGCACACCGGCCGGATGCTCGCGGAATGGATGCGCTCTCGCGGCGCGCTCGACGAGGTGATCGGCGGGATCGATTGGGAGACGTTCGACAACCGGCTGCTCTCGCAGGCCGAGGTGGATCGTCTCGAGACCGCCGTCGGCAAGTTTCTCGCGATGCTCACGAAGCGTGACTTCTTCGACGGCGTGATCGCCCGGAACATGCTCGGCTATCCGGTTTCCGACGCACCCGAGATCTTCTCCGATGCGCAGCTCGAGGCGCGGGATTTCTGGCAGGACCTCGACCTCGGCGGCCGTCGCGTGCGATTCCCGGGCGGGTTCGCGCTTTTCGACGGCGCACGTCCTCGCGTCGGCGCGCCGACCGTGGCGGACCCCGTCGCGGTGATCGCCGCCTGGTCGCGGGCGAACGCGGAGGCATGCACGCTCCCCGCTTCGACGCCGGAGCGGGCCGCTTCGGTGGGCGCCGCGGCGCGCGATCCGGACCAGGCGGCCGCGCTCTCCGGGTTGCGGGTCGTCGAGCTCGGTTGGGCCGCCGCCGGGCCCCTCGTCGGCAAATACCTCGCGAACCACGGCGCCGAGGTGATCCACGTCGAGAGCGGGACCGCGCTCGACGCATTCCGCTCGACGTACCCGCCCTTCAAAGGAGAGCCCGCGCCGAACAATGCGTGGATGTTCGCGTTCTACAACGACGGAAAGAAAGGTGCGACGCTCAACCTGCGCCATCCGAAGGCGGCGGCGATCGCGCTCAGGCTCATCGCGAACGCCGATGTCGTCATCGAGAGCTTCCCGGCCGGAACGCTCGCGCGCCGCGGGCTCAGCGTCGACGCCATGCGGCAAGCGAAGGGCGACCTGATCGTGCTTTCGAGCTGCAACCAGGGCCAGACCGGACCGCACGCGCAGCACCCCGGCTACGGCAGCCAGCTCACGGCCCTCGCGGGATTCAACCAGCTCCTCGGCGAGCGCGATCGGACCCCGGTCATCCTCTACGGCCCGTATATCGACTACATCGCGGTCGGCTACGGCGTTATCGCAATCCTCGCCGCGCTCGAGCGGCGGCGACGCACCGGCGACGGGTGCGCGATCGATCTCTCGCAGTACGAATCCGGACTTCAGTTCATGGCCCCTGCGCTCCTCGAGTACGCCGCGACGGGCGCGGTCCCCTCGCGTGACGGAAATCGCGATCCGATCGCGCTGCCGCACGGCGTGTACCGCTGCGCCGGGGAAGATCGTTGGGTCGCGCTCAGCGTCTGGAGCGAGGACGAATGGGCGCGCTTTCGCGGCGCGGTCGGCCATCCCGAGTGGTCGCGCGACGATCCCGATCTGGATAGCTGCATCGAGGCGTGGACCGCGAAGCGCGATCGGGACCAGGTGGTCGCGGATCTCCGCCGCGCGGAAATACGAGCCGCGCCCGTCGCCACGATCGCCGAGCTCGCCACAGACCCGCAGCTCATGCACCGCGGGTTCTGGCGCCCAACGAAACACCCAGTCCTGGGGACGGTCATCGCGATGGCACCTCCATTCATGCTCTCGGCTACGCCCGCGGTGCTCGAGCAGGCCGGGCCGACCCTTGGCGCGGACAACGACGCGGTGTGGCGAGGGCTTTGTGGCCTCGATGAGTCCGAGTACCGTGCCCTTGAGCAAGACGGCGTGTTTGCGTGAGAGATCCTGGGGGATTGGGGGGCGAAGTCCCCCAACGGCTGAGCGAAGCCGAGGAGATCGCGCGCCGCAAGGCAGAGCACCTCAAGCTCGCGGCCGAAGGCGACGTGGAGACGCGCACGGCCGCGGGGTGGGACGACGTGCAGATCGTCCACGACGCGCTCCCCGATGTGGACGCCGCCGATGTCGATCTGCGCGTGCGTTTCCTCGGGCGGACCCTCGAGCTTCCCCTGGTGATCTCTGGCATGACCGGCGGCCACGGCCGCGCACTCGCGGTGAACGAGCTTTTGGCGCGCGTCGCCGAGAAGCGCGGCATCGCGATGGGCGTGGGCAGCCAGCGCGCTGCGCTTCGCGACCCCATGCTCGTCCCGACGTATTCCGTCGTTCGTCAGAGCGCGCCGCATGCGTTCGTGATCGCCAACCTGGGGATCTCGCAGCTCGTGAAGCAGGACCGCGAGGAGGCCCTCGGCGCGCGCGAGATCGGACAGATCATCGCGATGGTGAAGGCCGACGCTCTCGCGATCCATCTCAACTATCTCGAGGAGTCGGTCCAGCCCGAGGGGCAGACTCGCGCGCGGGGAGCACTCGCTGCGATTCGCGCGCTCACCCGACGAGCGACGGTGCCCGTGATCGCCAAGGAGACGGGCGCCGGGATCACGCGCGATGTCGCCCTCCGCCTGCGTCGCGCCGGCGTCAGGGCAATCGACGTCGGCGGAGTTGGCGGGACATCGTTCGCCGCGGTCGAGGCGTTGCGCGCCGCCGCGCAGTCCGACAGCGCACGCATGAGTCTGGGCAACCGTTTCCGCGACTGGGGTGTTCCGACCGCCGTCGCCGTCGCCGGCGTCGGCGCGGTTGGCTTGCCCGTGATCGCGACGGGCGGCGTGCGAAGCGGCCTCGATGCGGCAAAGGCGCTCGCTCTTGGAGCAACGCTCGTCGGCGTGGGGCGGC